>JAEEGK010019422.1_pt1 | contig 14578 bp, 9 predicted proteins | sample 8958771 | NCBI WGS metagenome assembly JAEEGK01 (sample SAMN16246547, study PRJNA631951) | gut metagenome | biome: gut microbiome; feature: rumen; material: SC-attached | host: Bos | place: Iran: Karaj | collected 2018-10
TAATTATGTTTATTTGACACTAAAATTTTGGAATTTTAATCATTTGAAATCCTTCAAAAAACTTAATAAGAATTATATAATATATATTTGCTTTTTTTTAATTTTTTAATGACGATTTAAATATATTTTTATTTTAATTTTCATAAAATAAAAATTTTTAAATATTCTTATCTCAATTATTTGATTTGAATCTCTATTATATTTTTAAAAACAGCATATTTATGTTTCTTTTTCTAAATCTTTCTTTCATCTAAGATATAATTATAATAATTATTATTTTTTATGAATAATTATAATCTTCTTCAATCGAATTTCAAATATGGATTCATTTTTTAGGATTTTTTTATTTTATCTTATAACCTTTTATTTAATTTAATTTTAATATTTTTTTATTTGTTGAGTTTATATTATATTTCAATTATTTAAATTTAAAATCAAATTAATAAATTATTTTATATTATATTTCATCACCTAAAATTATTTCACATATACAATTAAACATTTGTTTATTCTAATGGAATAAAATATATAAATAATAATCATTCCAATAATATTAATAATAAAATCACTGTTAAAACATTTATAACAAAGAAATAGAAATTAATTTTTTTACAAATTAAAATTAATAAGAGAATGTTCATTAAGGTTAATTTCATTATTATTTTTTATAGAAGAAAAAGCATTTAATAAATTTTTTCTATTTTCACTATTAAAACCATATAATAACTTTGAAATGACATATTTTCCATACTTATTTATGATAAGTTGAAAAATATATCCTTTATCCCATAAAATACTTAAAATCTTTCTTTTTTTCTTTTTTCTTAATTTTTCAATATAATTCTCAATAACCCTACTTCCAAATCTATGAACACTCAATCTTAAAAAATTTAAAAAAATGTGTTGTTCTAGTACAGATAACATTTTTTCATTTAAGGCTATTTTATCAATAAAAATTTGAATTGCATAATTTCCGAATTGATTTTCGGAAATATTTACAAAATTATTAATAAAAGTTACTAATAAAAAATATATACATTCTTGATTTTGGCAATTATTTATAAATTTCTTTATAACACAAACACCAAACATATCATTACATAATTCGACTATATTATTTAAAATAATTTGATTGACTTTTGTTCTAAAATTTTCATTAAAATAACTTATAATTTTTTGAATAACATATGTTCCATTAACATCCTTTGCGATTTCTATAAATTTATTTTTAGCAGTTATTGCATTAATTATCATTATTATTTCATCTTTTGAAGAAGCCTTTTCAATTAAATTTTGAAGAGGATGAGAACCATACTCACTTATTGATAAAGTATCAATTTGAGGATAAATTTCAGATAAGATAATTAATTTCTGTTTTTTAGTTGCATTTATTATAATATTACTTATAAAATAATTGGAATTCTTCCCTGTCATCAATTGAAAAAAATGTCCTTTTAATTTTTGTAATATTGAATCTATTTCGTTTAGTGTAAATTGATATGTTGGAGAAAGATATTTAATATCCATTTTTGAAAGAAAAGGAATATTATTTAACCGTATATTAGAGTTTTTTTGAGAATTATAATTATTTTTTGTTGATTTATTATCAGTATTTTGTATTGATTGATTTTGCGAAGATGAATGAATTGAACCAAAAGAAATAGATTTATTTAAAAATTCATCATTTATATCATCTATTGTTGATTTAAGTAATAGAGATGAATAATATTCATCTTCGTTTTGATTAATATTCATTTTTTTATTTGAAAAAATAATTGATGTATTTCTTAAATTTATAAATTTAATTATTTATTTATTATATGTAAATATAATTTCCTTATAAATTTTAATATTAAGTTTCAATTAAAGATAGAAGGATAAAAAAGATGATATGATATTTAATTATTATTATAGTTTATTTTATATTTTTCTAATTATTATATATTTTTAAAATGTTGTAAATTCTGTTAAATTGTTAGAAAAATAACTTAATTATTTAAAAGATAAATTTTTAATTACCTTTTTAATTTGTTATCATCTATTATTGCTCCAAAACTGGAAATTTTTAAATTATTATCATTTTTAACAAATATAAATAATATCAAGATAATAAATACTTTTAATTTTTTTAAATTATGTTATAGTAATTGTTTTTTATAATATGGAAAATGATGATTATAATGATAAATTAGACAATTTTAAACAAGATGAAAAAACTTTTTCTCAAATAATAAATTCTCAAAAATATAAAAAAATAAATGATATAAGGACTCAACTTTTAATGAAGATTGATAAAGAAGTATCAAAATATTTAAAAAACAAAATAATGATAAATTCAATAACACCATTAAATTATTTAAAATATATCTTCCCAAATATGACAATAAATTTAAAATCCCAACATATTACTTCATCAAATGAAAACGAAATTTCTTTTAGTTATATTTTTTCAAAATGTAAATCTGATGAAACGAAAATTAACCATTTTGAATCATTCCCGTTTTTATTTAATTATCATCATTATCGACAATTTAAAAAGAAAAAGAAATTTATAATTGCTAAAAACTCTTGTAATAATGCAAAATTAGATTCTAATACTTGTTTATTATCACCAAATTCAATTGATTATTATCAATCCCCTAATAGAGAAAAACATTTATTTGAATTAACTAAAAAATTAAGAAAAAAAACTTATTTTAATTATTTACATTCTTTATTTTTTTCTATTCATAAAAATAAAACTAAAGACAAATCAGAAGGTACTAAATTTGAAAGTATGAATTTAAAAAATTTTTCTAAAATGAAACAAAATAAAAAAAATAAAAGAAACTCTTCTATTCATTTAATTAAAATTAAAAGAAAACTTTTAAATGATAAAAATGATATAAAAGAACTTAAAAAATCAAGTTCAAATGATGATATTTTTACTTCTAATATTATAAAATTAATTAAATGTAAAAAAATGTAATTTATAAAATCATTTCATGAAATAAATGTATTATTAATAATAAACAAATGAATAATTCTTTAATAATTATTATGATAAAAATTTTTATAGATTTGTTTTAGATAAAAAGTTAAAATTTATAAATAATAATATATTATTTAAATTGATACAAATTGTTAACAAAACTAAGAATGCAAAAGATTTTTTATTTTTTTCAAATTTAGAATTTATTTACAACACTTTTAAAATTACTCAAATTTTTTATTGTTTATTAATATTTTATTTTTCAATATTTATATGTACTTTTCCATCAATATCATCATTTTTAATGCTTTTAATACTATTATTGTCCTTAATAGTATTAATATTATTCTCATCTTTAACTATTTTATTTTCAATGTTTTGTTTTTTTATATACTGAATTTGATAACAATTTTGACATAAACCTAAAGCATAATGAGATTTATTTATATGTGAACAATTCCATGGTTTTTTACTTCTTCCTTTTGAATGATAACAATTAGAACACATTCCTTTTGCATAATGTGGAGAATATGTATGAGGACACTCAGTACATAACTTTTCATTTCTTTTTTTCTTTTTCCCTATGTGAAAGTAGTTATTTTTCCTACTTTCATTTACCTTATTTTCTTTTATCACGTTAACATATTTTTGATTGTTTAAAAAGAAATTTTTGTAACTTTGAAAAAGAAAATTAAAATAATTTATATCAAAATAATTAAAGATTGGAAATTTATTCATTTGGCCTAAATTTTTATTATTTACTTCATTTGACAATGAATTATGTTCATTTGGAATTAAGCTTAGATTTGAATTTTGGTTATTTTCGGAAGAAGAAGCATTTTGATTTGGAATAAAACTATTAAAGACACCGCCATTCATTATTATTGAGGTTAATAATATATTATTAAATATTATTAAATATGATTTTTTAATTATTTACAATTTTTATTTTTAATTATTCATTTATGAAAATGTTTTATTCCTATTTAACAAATGTATGTAATAAATAAGATAATTTTAAAAAATCAATAAAACAAAAAAAGAAAAAGAAAGTAAAATGATTATGGTGAGGAAACTGAGCATATTTTTTTTATAAAATAACTTCATTTAATATTGCCATAGAATAAATTTTCTATGATGTGATAAAATAAATGAAAAAAAAAATTGAAGAAATGAATAAAAAAGCTTTGATTTTTGTAGAAAAATGTAAAATAAAAAATTAAATCAACAAAAAAGTCAAATAAAATAAGTTTATTTAAAAAAAGAAAAAATATAAAAAGAGTATACATTTTCGAGTGATTTTTAAGCAAAAAAAAAAGATAAAGTTAATTTAAATCATAAAATAAATCTTTTTAGAAAACAGACTTTTGTCCAAGTATATATGAAAATAATGTAAATATTATAGATAAAAGAAAACTCTTTTGGCTTTAACTTTAATAGAAAAGATTAAATGCTCAAATTTTCTTGAAATTAAAAAAAGAATTAAATCAGGAAAAATTTATATAAAAGATTAATAAATTAAAAATGATTTAAGAAAATACACCTTCTTTACTCATTAAAAAATCAATAAGAAAGATGTATTTAAAGGTAATTATTAATTATTTCACTTTTATTACCAAAAAATATTTGAATAACTAGAACTTTTAATTTATGAGAAAAATCCACAATTATTTAATATATTAATAGCAAAGAGAAAAATTAAAAAATTCTTGGAAAAAATATTGATGATATAAGATTAAACAATTTTATTTAGAGTAAGATATAATATTAATTATATTTTATTTAGTTATGAAAAAATAAACTTGAAAAACAATTTAAATGGATATATTTAAGAGAAAAAAATAAAATTTTTATTATTTATGATTAAACAATTTCTATCGTTATATAATCATTATTTAAGTAAAACTCAGGAAAATTTTTGATTAGTTTTTTTTGAAGAGAATGACTAAAATATACAATACAATTAATAATTTAATAAAATATTATCTAAACTGAAATAAGAAATATATTAAATAAAAAGTATTTTAAAATTTTACTGTATAATATAATTTTGACAATTATTTTTATCTGTAAATATATAATTATTTTTGTTTTTAATTTAAAACATTTTTAAAAATATGAATTCAAATTTATCTACTTGGACACAAACAGAAGTTCAACAATGGCTAAAAAATATAAAAATGGATAAATATAATTCACATTTTCAAAATAATCAAGTCAATGGATATGATCTTTGTTATTTATCAAATGATGATTTTAAAGATTTAAAAATTAATAATTTCCACGATAAAAATACTCTTCTTAAATATATAAAATATTTAAAATTAGAACAATTAAAATTAAATATTTCATATGAACAAAAAGAATTATCTGTTCAATTAGATTTTGATCCTTCTTTTACTGTTTCACTTTTTAGTAATGAATTAAAAGATTTATTTAGAATTAATGAAAATATTCATTTAAGTTGTGTAAACGATAATGAAATTTTAATGCCAAATTTAAAAATAATTGACTTAATTTTATTAAATCCAGATAAATATAAGCATTTAAAAATAATAACAAATAGTAATTTAAAATATAATAATAATACATCGTCATCATATTTATCTTCAAATATAAGTACAATAAATCAAAGTGTTAATAATTTACCAATAAATAAAGGTTTTGATAAGGAAATGAATGATAAATATTCTAATATTTATGATACAAAAAATTATAATATGAATTATCAAATTAATGATAGTACTTATAATAAAGATATGAAAAATAATTATCAAACAAATCCTGAAAAAATTTATAATAGAGAAAATAACCAAAACTATCAACCAGATTTTATGATACAAAATAGAAATAGTTTACAAGAAAAAGATATTTATGGATTATATAAAGATTTTAAACAACCAATGAAAATCGAAGAAAATGATTATAAATCAAATAATAATAATGAAAAAATACAACAACAAATTTATAATCAAAGTCCTTATTCATCGATTGAGAATAAAATATATTATAATAATCCAGAATTTGACTTAGTTTCATTAAATAAAAATCAAACTTTTAATAATAATATTTCAAATTATGATATGAACAGAAAAAGTAATGTAGAATCAAATAATATGAATATTCAAAGGCAAAATAATTTTAATCAAACAAAAGAAGATTACAATTTAAGAGATAATAAAAGATTTTCATCAGAAAAAAGAAATTTTAGAAGTAATGATACGAAAATTATGAGTGAAATGTATAATCGTCTTCAAGAAGCAAATAATAATATTTTATTACAAAAAGAAGGATTAAATAATATTCCAAAGCAGAATAATTTAATAAAAATTGATAATAATTTTAGTTCTAATCAATTTGATTCTAAATCTAATTTTAATATGTCTTTACCTAGGAATAGCTATTATTATTCTGAAAATTCAAATAATAAAAATAATATTTCTTCAAATATTATTAATACTAAAGGAGGCTTTTCTTTGAATACAAATAAATAGAATGTCTATATTTAATCATATTTTAATATTTGAATTAATTTATTTTATAAAATAAAATATTTTTTTTAGAGATATATACATTAACTAGAAGTATCTTTTTAATTTTGATATATTTATTTATTATTTTTTTAAAGGATATTCTATTCAACAATTAAAATTCTTTTTTTTAAAAATAAATAATTTTAGAAAATATTTTAAAAGAAATAATGGAAAAAAGAAGAAAATGTAAAATTTCATTATTGGTATAATTATTATTTAGTAAGATTGGATATATCTCTTATTATTTTACAATTTTCAATTTCAAATGAATGAAATTTAATAATTAAGTTCTTAATAAAAAGAATTTAAATAAATATTTTTAAATAAATATAATATTTAAAAATTATAATATAATCAATAATTTCTAATTAAATTTTAATTATTCCCTATAAATTATTCCGTTTTAACATTATGGATAGTAAAAAATCTTCATCTCCTTCAAGAATTAAAATTTTTAAAACTTTAACATTAGGTTTTTTAGTTAAATCCAAACCAATATTTGGAATTGAATTAATCCTTGGAACTTCACTTTATTCTACTTATTTAATAAATTCATCAATTCCACATGTTTCAATTTTAATTATTTATAATTCCATAAGAAACTAAATTTATTTTACTTAAATTTCTTATTTTTTCAAAATGAATTTTAATTTCTTAAGTAAACATTCCTATCCTCGAAAAGAATTCTTTTTTATTCGACGAAAATATATTTGAATGGAGATTTCTATCATCATATCTGCTTGCAAAAATAACTTCTGCCATTTAAAAAAAATAATGAATTTAATATAGATTATGATTTTAACTGTAATTTTGTTGTTTATTTTTAAGGTTTTTTTTAATTAATCATAATAATTTACAAATATATTTTTTTCAATAATTAAAATGAGTAACCAAGAAGAAAATAATCAAATAAATAATAAAGAACAAAAAAATAATGAGAATGAAGGAGATAGTGATTATTTAACAATTAATTCAAATTCTAAAAAAACTCGAAATGATAGTATACCTCTTCAATCAAAATCTCCTCAAAAAGAAAAAAATAGTAATACTTCAGTTGGTATAATAATACATAAAACTTCCACAACAGATAAAATAAATTTAAGAAAAGATGCCTTTGGTAATGAAATAAAAAAAGGGGGACAACATAAAATTACTTTTGGAGATGATGAAATATTTAAAAATGAAAATAAAGATAATAAAAAAAATAAAGAGAATAATAAAAATACTTTTATCGAAGTTATTGATGTTGAAAGTTATAAACTTGATAATAAATTATTAATGTTGTTAGAAGATAGATATCCAGGAGAAAATATTTGTTGTGATAATTGTTTAGTTTTTTAAGTGAAATTATAAAAGTATAATATTTATTTTTCTTTATAATTTAATATGGTAAGGAAAAATATTATTATTCTTCATGTTTTTACAGAAATAATTATTTTTATCATATTAAATTTAAGTTTATAACCGTTAATTTGATGTTTATCAAATAATAAAATTTGTAAAAAAAAATATTAAAAATAACCCTCAATTAAATAATTTAAATTATATATTTTGCCAAAATATTTATTAATAAAACTTATTTTTTAATCTTGAATAACTAGTTTTCCAAATAAAAATGAACAGAATGTCTTAATTTTTTTGTTAAAGAAATACTCTATCTTAAATTAAAGAAAAATTCTTTTAATTAATTTGATTCCTTCAATATTTGGTTTACATTTTTTAAATTTCAATTAATTAATTTTCACTTTTTTACTAAAATCAATCAACACTTCAATTTAATTCTTTGAATCATCTTTTGTTAAATCGTAATTTTAATATTTTCACAATCACAAATTAAATTTTCATATCAGATTCAAATTTTATTTCATCAAAGGATTATGAATAAAAAAAGAATTTGTTTTTTTAAATGTTCTATCATTCCATTATATGTTATTTTTTATTCAAATTAATATATAATATTTAATAATCCTCTTGATAAGATTACAGGGTTTCTTCCTAAACAATTAGGTTATATATATAAAATCTTTTTGAATATCTTGAATAAAAAGGAGATTATACATTTAAAGATACAAAAACATGATTTTAAAAGCTTTTAAATTCACTTATATATGTTTTATATCAAAGCCTCCATTTTCAATACTGATTCTTTTACTGGATTTATGGTTCATAGTTTTTATAATTCTCGGACATTTATTTCAAAATTATATTTATATTTAAAAAAAATTTTCAATAAATATTTAATTATGTAAAAAATTTTTTAATAATTATATTCTATACATTAATTACATATTTTCAAAAATTTTTTCCAATTCTAAAAAATCACACCTTACCTTTTCATCTAATTCAAGCATTAAACATAAAATATCAATTAATTTTGAAGAATATTTCCTTTTTAAATATTTTTCAATAACAATTCTAATAGAAAAATTACTAGTTAATTCTCTTATATCATAAAGAGATTCATAGCATAAACTAGCAGCAAATAAAACACATAAACCAAAAGAAAAAACATCACTTTTAAAAGTATTATGATGAACATATTTTAAAAATTGTTGTGATCTTAAAGCTTGGAATAAAATAGGACTCATATATAACTCAGTTCCTCTTAAAGTTTGTTTATTAGTATAACAAGTATTTTTCATTAATTCTTTAGCTTCCCCAAAATCAGCTAATTTATATTCATTACTTTTATAAAATACTAAAATATTTTGTGGTTTAATATCTCTATGAGATATATTCATTCTTTGTAATTGAGCAAAAGTTTTAATTAATTCTTTTAATACATATATTAATTCATTTTCAGTATAAAAAAGTTTTCTTTTTTGCCTTTGTAATATTTCCTTTTCCCAATCTGTAGATGCTAAATCCATTAACACATATAATACATATGTTGTTGAATCTAATTGCTTAGTTTCCATTCCATATATATTTACTAATGATATTTTTTTTTCACATTTTAATAATTCTAATAATATATTATATTCATGTTGAAGACTTTGAATATCTTTTTTTGTTGCAGCTACTATTTTTTTTAAAGCATATACTTTGTGATTTATTTTAGATTCAACTAAGAAAATTTGTCCAAATGAACCTTCTCCAATTTGACTTTTAATTATATAATCATTGGCATTGAAATTTTTTTCAAATTCATTTTTTTCTTTTTCTTCTTTATATTCTATTATTGTTTCTAATCTTGATATCTTTTCATCATAAGAACCAGAAATAAGTGAAGAATCAGTTCCATTTGTAGAAATTGAATTTTTATGTAAATGAATTTTATCTTTAGATATATATTCACTTTTATTGAATTTATCAAATACTCCTCCTAAGTTTTTAATTTCATGTTCAAATTCAACTCCTGTAAATTGCCTTGATAAATTTTGTTTTAGAAAATTTAAAGGACTTCTTGAACTTTGCATTCTTTTAATATTTATATTATTATTTGTTGGGATATTTCCTTTTGGAGTTGGAACTTCTCTTAATAAAAATTTTTTTGAAGAAACTGCATTTCTATGTTTTTTAGAGAATGAATTATTTGCAGTTTCTGCTCTTTCTTTTGAAAAATATAATTTATTATTTGAGAAATCATTTTGTATTTTATTCCCTGATTTATATCTTAATTCTTCTTTATTTGGTTCAGTTTGAATAAAATTATTTGAAGAAATATTATTTTTAAAAACTGTATTACAATAAGGACAAGTCCAAGAAAAATTATAATATAAACCAATTGTATCACATTTATTACAAACTATAATTTGTTGTTTGTTCATTTCTCCTAAATATATATCTCCTTTACAAGATAATTTATGGAAAAATTTAATATTTTTAATATCTATATTACATCCACATAATAATTTATCTGGTTTTGCTTTTATTTTATTTACTAAAGCATCTTTTACACAAATTTTCATATTTTTAAATTCTAAAGGATTATATTCTTTAACATCTGAAACAAAATCTTTATGACAAATTAAACAATTCCATTTTAAATTTTTAGGATTTTGACATACTTGACATTTTGAACAAATAATTAAATTACTTTCTTTGTCATATAATAAATTTTCTTTACATTTATTACATTTCATAGTATCATTTATTACTGCATTACAATGATAACGTTTCCAAGTAGCAAAAGGAAGTTTATTTTTATTTAAATTATTATCTAATATTTTAGAATAAAAATCAATATCTGTTGAATTACAGTGAAATTTAACTAAATCACTTTTATAAATACATTCACATTTAATGCAAATTAAAAATAATTTATATTCTTCATCTTTTATTTCTTCAAATAAACTATCTCTATTATATAAAGGTTTATATTTGAAACTATAAAAACATTCACCACAAGAATGAATATATTTACCATTTTTTTTATCTTTTGAACAATGTTCAAAAATTTTTCCATTAAATATATTTGGTAAATGATTTGGGTTATTTAATCTTTTTTCTATCGTCTTCATTGCTAATGATGCTAATTTATAATCTTTTGAATAAATTTGTTCTGTTAAAAAATCTTCTACTTTTGCTCTTGTTGATGATGGAATGTCGTTAAATTTTTTTTTTAATGATATTTCTACTCTTTTTATTACATTTCTTATAAATTCTCTTGGAGGTTGAAGAAGTATGTTTTGGAATATATCATCATATTCATTTAAATATATATTTAAAAGTTTCTGCTCTTCTAAAGATAATGTTTTTGATGATGGATGACGCTTTTGTTTCATTTATTTTAATTAATTGTATTTAATAAATATTTAAATATAATTATTTATTACTTGAATTTTATGTTTTTTTATAAATTAAAATTATAATTTTTATATGGATTAATTGATTGATAAATGATTTTCATTATATCTAAAAACTACTTTAATCTTTTTTAAAATTTTATTTTCTGTTTTTTATACATTTGATAAAAGTATTTTTTTAAAATTATTCAGATTTTAAGAGATTTTATTATTTTAAATTAAGTTATTTTAAAAATGATATTACATATCTTTTTAAAATTAAATATTAATTTCCAGTATATAAATATATAATAATATAATTATTTTAAAACAGAAGTTTTTATTTTTATAGTTTCAAAGTTGTAATATAAAAAATACAATTATAATAAATGGTTATTAATATTTTATTGATTAAAATCAAATGATTTGATAAATGAAAATTGTCCTTCAAAGAATTTATTTAAATTATTTTTTTTATCAATTATCTCTTTATCTTCCTTCATTCTTTTTAAAAAGTTTGTAATTTCTTTTTTAAAAAATTTATCTTTTGCATTTTTCTTTGCAAAATCTTCACTTGTTAACATAATTTCTAATTTAAATAAAAAAAGTTTACTACTAAAAAAGTTTTTTTCAAGGAAATTATCATAAGAAAAATTAGTTTTTTCAAAACCATTTTCTTCATATAAATTTTTAATTAAATCATCTTCTTTTAAAAAACTAATACAACTTTGTTTATATTTTTTTAAAGAAGTATCATTTAATAAATTTAAAATATATTTAGTTTTTCCTTTTCTAAAACCTAAACTAGAGTTTTTATCATATGAATAAGTTTTTAAATTTTGACTTACACGTTCTTTTGGATTTGTATTATTTTCATTTTTAATTTCTTTAGTATTTATAATATTTTGATTATTTGTATCAGAAACATCAATTGAAAATTTTTTAGATGGTTTTACATAATTTTTATATGTACTTTTTCTTTTCCCATTTTTTATATTATCTATTTTTTCTAATTCTAAGTTATTTCTATTTTCTTTTACTGTTGAATGCTCTTTTAATGTTCTTACTGTTTGAATTAAAGAACTCATATTTTTTTCAACTTATTAAAATTTTTTTTATTTTCAAATTATTTTTTAAATGTATTAATTCATTTATTGATACTTTGACTTATAATAATTATTATAAATTTTTTTTATTTTTTTTTATCTTTGAAATGATAAATAATTAATTTGAAATTATTAAATCTCATTTTAATTAAAAAATTTAGTAATTTTAGATTGCACTAGAATTTAAATATTTTAAACTAATTTCTACAATAATTAAAAAATAAAGGATATATTTATCTTAAAAAAAAATATTTAAAATAAATGCAAAATGAAAACAGCTTTGAAGAAGAAAACAAACCTTTAGAAAAATATGAAATAATAAATCCAACTCCAGATAATAAAAGAAAAGAATTAATGTCAAAACTAGACAAAGAAAAAATAATTAAAATAACAGAATCACTTCCTCAAAGAAGAAAAATAGACTATGGATCATTCAAAGAAGAATTAAAATCAAAAACTAAAGATTTATCAGATGTGGAAATAACTTTTTTAATATATTACTGGATAACACATAATATATCATATGATACAAAAAATCTTATGATAGACAATCCTTTTATTAAAACATCTCCAAAAGATACTTTTAAAATTGGAAGTACAATTCCTACAGGTTATTCAAGATTATTTAGAGATTTATGTTTAAATTTATGTGTTGAAGCTCAAAGTATAAATGGATATTCAAAAGGAATTAATTATGCAGAAAATATTTTAAACCAAAATAAAGATGAAAATGGTGAAAAAAAACCAATTAATCATCAATATAATGCTGTTAAATTAAATAATAATTGGCATTTTATTGATACTGCTTTAGGTGCAGGTTATATTACTAAAAATTTTTTTTTTATTCGCTCATATAATGAATTTTATTTTTTAACTAAACCTTCTGAATTAATATTTAGTCATTTTCCAGAAGAAGAAAAATGGCAATTATTACCAAATCCAATTACAGAAGAAGAGTTTAATAAAGGAATAAAGATATCTGAAAATTTCTTCAAATGTGGTTTTGATAGTACAAATTTTGATAAATCAAATTATGTTATTGAACAAGAAAATGAAACTGTTGTTTTAGAATATGATAATGAGAATTATAATCCAAATATTAAGTGTATTTTAAAATTAAATGGAAATGAAGATTTAAGTAATACAGTTAAAATTTCACAAAGAGCAAATTTATTTGATATAGAATTAGAATTTAAAAAGTCAGGAGTATATAAATTGGAAATTTTAGGAAGAAATGGAAATGAGGCATTCAAATCTATGATGGTTTATATTTTTGAACATAAAGAAAAACCTAAAGAACAAAATGTTAAAGAAAATAAAAAAGGAAACGCAATAAATGCTTCTTCTACTGGTCCTTATCATGCAAAAAAAAATAATTCTAAAAATTATAAATCTAATGTTAAAAAATAAATATAAATAATTTATAAAAAAATTTTGATTTATAAAAATTTTTATTTATATTTTATTTTAATTCACTTTTTTATGGTTAAGAAGAAATTTTTGAAAAAATTATAAAGTCAATAAAAAATATATTTTTCTGAAATTTAATTGAAAATAACATCATCTCTTTTTAGGTATTCTTGATTATTTTTTTTCAAATTTTCTTTATTTCTTTTTTATATATTTCAAATTAAAAGATTGTTTAAATTCAATATTATTGTCTTTTTAATAAAAAAGACTTTTAAATGAAGAATGAAAGTCTTTTTCTAAATCTTATAAAACAATTAAATCAATTTTTTTGGAATTATAATATTTTTTTGATTAATTTTATTATTTTTCTTCTTTTTTACTCATTAATCCTAATTAATAAATTTAATAAATTTAGGAAATTTACAACAATATTTTTTAATTTTTATTTTTGCAGATTTTCAATAGGTTATCGTATTGGATAATTTTAACCTTTAATTTTCTTTAATAAACAAATTTAAAAATTGATGAATTGATTTTTTCAACTTTTTCAATATACTTAAAAACAAATTCCCATTAAAAACATATATATTAATAAAAAAAATAAAATAAAATAATTTAGTAAAATAATATTTAAAAATAATGGAAAGTATTTGAAGAGAGAAAGATTTATATAAAAAAATGAAATCTAAGTAATCAAAGTTTCTTAGAACCTGTTTTCAATATTCAAATGACTGAGGAAATCAAATTAAATGGAGGAAGAGTAATAAAGTTTGGTAATTATTATTAAAAGTAAATAATAATATTATTTTTAAGAATTTCCAGTATTAAAAA
>JAEEGK010019423.1_pt1 | contig 14578 bp, 17 predicted proteins | sample 8958771 | NCBI WGS metagenome assembly JAEEGK01 (sample SAMN16246547, study PRJNA631951) | gut metagenome | biome: gut microbiome; feature: rumen; material: SC-attached | host: Bos | place: Iran: Karaj | collected 2018-10
GACTAGCAGGAGTGGGATAATCTTTTTCATTACTAACTTTATTAATATAGTTTATCGGGCGATGTCCTCGTCGTTGTCGTCGCCGCGTTTGCTACGGCGGAGGCGCTTGATGTAGAGCTCGATGCTCTTCAGTCCCCAGTTAATGAGGATGATGACGGCGACGGCGATAAGTGCGAAATCCCACATGCCGTAGCCACAGAGGCATCCTACGGCAGCAGAGCACCAGATGGTGGCTGCCGAAGAGAGGCCGTGGATGGTGAGGCCATCCTTCATGATGACACCTGCGCCGAGGAAGCCGATGCCGGTGACCACCTGAGAGAGGACGCGGAGGTTGTCGTTGTTCACCGGGCCACCTGCCAGGGTGGCTTTCATGATGACGCTCTCGCTTATCAATATAAATATACAAGCACCCACGGCCACCAGCGAGTTAGTGGTGAGGCCGGCCTGACGCTGCTTGAGTTCGCGTTGCGTGCCAATGATGATGCCGGCGATGAGGGCGCAGGCAAGGCGGAAGATGAAGACTTCGGTAGGCATGGCTGTTAAGAGTTATAAGTTACGAGTTTCCAGCGAGGATGACTACAATCTCGCCCTTGACATCTTTTTGGCTGAAATGGGCCAGAACATCGGCGAGGGTGCCACGGGCAGTCTCGGCGTGGAGCTTGCTGATCTCACGGCTGACACTGACCTGACGGTCAGGGCCAAGGACCTCGATGAGTTGTTCAAGCAGTTTCACCAGGCGGTAGGGGCTTTCGTAGATAATCATGGTGCGTCCCTCGTCGGCGAGGGCCTGGATGGCAGTCTGGCGCCCTTTCTTGTGGGGCAGGAAGCCGAGGAACGTGAAACGGTCGCAGGGCAGTCCACTGTCGATGAGCGCCGGCACAAAAGCCGTGGCGCCTGGCAGACATTCCACCTCGATACCCTCTTTGACGGCCTCTCGTACAAGCAAGAATCCAGGGTCGCTGATGCCGGGAGTACCGGCATCGGTGATGACAGCTAGGGAGATACCGCCCTTCAAGCGCTCGACGAGACTCGCCACCGTCTGGTGCTCGTTGAAGATGTGGTAGCTCTGCAACGGCGTGTCTATACCATAGTGCTGCAGGAGTACACGGGAGGTGCGGGTGTCCTCGGCGAGGATGAGGTCGACCGAACGGAGAACCTCGACGCCACGATAGGTCATGTCGCCGAGGTTTCCCACAGGTGTCGGTACTAAGTATAATTTTGAATTATGAATCATGAATTTTGAGTGATTGTCATCCATCGTTTTCGAAATTCATCATTCGAAATTCATCATTAAAGACTACTCCTCTTCGAAGTCGTCGGGGATCTCCATGTCGTGGTAGACATTGGTCACGTCGTCGTCCTCCTCGAGGATGCCGATGACCTTCATGACCTTGCGAATGGTCTCGGTGTCGACCTGACGCAGGGTGTTGGGGATGCGCTGGAGTTCGGCGCTCTCACACTCTATACCTTTCTGTTCGAGCATCTTCACCATATTGCCGAAATCCTCATAGGCGGTGTAGAGGGTCAGGTACTCGTCGTCGGCCTCCATCTCTTCCAGACCACCGTCGATGAGTTCCATCTCGAGTTCCTCGATGTCCATCTCAGGCTTGCGGGGGATGACGAAGACACCCTTACGGGTGAAGAGGAAGGCGAGGCTGCCGTTGGTCTCGAGGGTGCCACCGTTCTTGTTCATGATGGCTTTCACATTGGCAACGGTGCGGTTGTTATTGTCGGAAAGAGCCTCGATGAAGAGAGCTATACCATGACTCACGTGGCACTCGAAGGTGAGTTCCTGCATCTGGGCAGCGTCCTTGTCGTTGGCTTTGTTGATGGAACGCTGCAGGGTGTCCTTGGGCATGTTGCAGCCGCGGGCGTTCTGCACGAGCAGACGCAGACGGGGGTTGCTGTCGGGGTCGGGACCGCCTTCGCGCACGGCGATGGTGACCTGTTTCAGAATGTTACTCCACTGTTTCGAGCGCTTGGCATCAGCTGCACCTTTGGCTCTCTTAATCTTTGACCATTTGTTATGTCCTGACATAATTACTTTTTTTATTTTGTTAATTTATTGTTATTTCGTTATCACGTTATTACGTTATTACGAGTTTTTCCAATTAATATAGGTTATCGGCATGCCCTTCTCAAGGAACATCTGCTCGTAGAAGGTCTGCGTCAATTTGGCTTCTCCGTCGTAGTCGGTATGGTATAGGTCGTTGGTGTTGAAGCGCACCTCTACATTTCGTGTGGGAAGCACCTCGTTGAGGGTGTAGTCGTAGAGTTCCTGCGAGTCGGTCTTGAGGTGCATCAGGCTTCCGGGAGCAAGGAAGCGGCTGTAGGTGTCGAGGAAGCGAGGCGACGTGAGTCGTTTGTTGGGTTTCTTCAGCTGCGGGTCGCAGAAAGTGATCCATATCTCGGAGACCTCGCCTTCGGCGAAGAAGCGGTCGATAAGTTCGATGCGTGTGCGGATGAACGCCACGTTCTTCATCTGCTCTTCGTTGCTGGTTTTGGCTCCGCGCCAGAGGCGCGCACCCTTGATGTCGACGCCGATATAGTTGCGTTCGGGATGGATGCGGGCCAGCGCAATGGTATAGTCGCCTTTGCCGCATCCCAACTCCAGTGTGATGGGATTGTCATTACCGAATTGTTCGCGCCAACGGCCCCTTAGGGCAAATCCCTCCTTCTCCAATTGGTCGAAGCCTACTTGGAAGAGATTAGGGAACGTGAGATTCTCCGCGAATCGCTGCAACTTATGGTGTCCCATCTTACCACTGTTTGATGGCGATATCGCCGTCGTACCAACTCTTGAGATGATTGAACAGAGCTTCCGCTTTGGTGCGCGTCGGAGCGCTACCCATGCTCACGTAATAGCCGTCGTTCTTTTCAATGATATAAGCATCACAGCCTTGGGCATGCAGACGGGAGGCCATCTTGTTGGCAGTACTTTTGTTGATATAGAAACCTGCAATGATGTCAAAGCCCTGCTTGCTCTCTTTGGTCATGTATGCAGAGACTTCAACGAAGTCGTCTTGGACGGGTTTTTTCTTCACAGACTCACGTTCCTGCTGCTTCACCTGCTGCACTTCGGTGGCCGTGTGCTCCTTTTCTCCCTGCTGCATACCGAGGTCGTTTACCAGTTGGTCGAGCAGTTCGTCAAGCAGGTTGAGGTTCATCAACTCGCTCTGTACGGTGCCACGCACCTTGTTGGCATAACTGTATCTCATCCAAGGTTCGCAGTGGTTGGAAATATAGTCGCTGTATGGAATCATGCACTGCACAGCGAAACGGTTGCCCATCAGGTCGTTCATCCTGTGGTCGGCATACTGGCGCACACGGTCCATCATGGCAGCTTTGCCGCCGCGATAATTGCGAGTGGCGAGGAAATCGCTGATGTAACCGTCCATGGCCACACAAACCCGATTGCTGTTGCTCATCATCTCGGCGTTGCTGTAGACGAGGTGGTCACAGTTGTAAGTCAAGTCGTTCTCTGCAGGGACATCTAAATGCTTGCCCCCCACCGTAACCTCAGGAGTCTCTGTGGCATCGGAGGTCATATAATGGGTGTAGTAATAGTAGCCGCCTCCGGCAAGTGCCAGCAGGAGTAGCAGCAACAGCCAGATAAGCCATCTGCGTTTTTTCTTCTTTTCTTTCTTCTCCTTCTTCTCCTGTTTTTTCTGCTCTTTTCGGGCACGTTTCTCTTCCTTGGCGGCAGCCTTCGCATTCTTTTTCTCCTCTTTGGCGGAAGCTTCTGCACGTTCTTTCTTGGCTTTGGCCTCAGCTTTCAAGGCGGCCTTCGACTTGGGAAGTTCGTCGAGTTGTTTCAGCGTATCCTGTAACTCGGGTTCGGGTTCAGGCATAGGCACCGGTTCGGACATCGGTTCAGGTTCAGGCTCAGGTTCGGGCTCAGGTTCTGGTTCGGGTTCCGGCTCGGGTTCCGGCTCGGGCTCAGGTACGGGTTCTGGTATGGGCTCCGGCTCGGGTTCAGGTTCTGGAGTCTTTGGTGTCTCCGGTGCTGCAGGAATCTCTGGCGCTGCCGGTGCTACCGGGGCAGCCTCCTCAAACTGGGCAAAAGGATCCTCGTTGTCGTCGTGAGCATAGGTCTTCACTCCCTCTAAGGGTTTCTCGCTGCTGTTGCCGGCCTCAATCACCAATCCTTCAGCCATCTTGAAACTGCAGTCTTCACCTACTTTCGTCAGCACGCCGAGGTCACCGAAACGGTGCTCGCCGCTGCGCGCAATTTTGTCGGTCAGCGCGTCCACATAGTTGTGCCACATCTGCTCGGCAATTTCCTCGTTCACACATTCACGTGCTGCTATCTCGCGCACGATGGCGTTGTCTCCGGAGCAATCCTTCTTCAGGAAGATGTTTCTTGTAGAAGGATAGTAAATCTGCGACTGTGGATCGTGCCGCGGGGCTTGCACCTCGCTGTCTAACGTTCCGATGCCGGGCAGCTCCACGCGCTGTCCCTCTTTCAACAACTCAACAATTAAATCAGTTATATTCATAGGACTTGTTTTATTCTTTTCAGTTCATTTTCTGCAGCATCAAGGTCGGCGGGGGTGTCGATGCCGATATTGGCGCAGGGTGTCTCTCTTACGGCAATGGTATATCCCGCCTCCAACCAACGCAACTGCTCCAGTTTCTCACTGCATTCCAGCGTGCTCTGGGGCAACTGGCACATTTCTTTCAGCACTTCGCTGCGGAAAGCGTAGATGCCTACATGTTTGAAATACTCACCCTCTTCAAGCCAGTGCTCAAATTCCTCTCCACGGCGGTAGGGGATAGCCTGCCGGCTGAAGTAGAGCGCTTGACCGTTGGATGCACACACCACTTTCACGTTGTTGGGCGATGACAACTCTTCGCTGCTCGTGATGTGGGTCTTCAAGGTGGCGATGGCTGTCTCTGGTTTTTCAAAGCAGGAGGCGAGGCTCTCCAACTGCGAGGCCTGCACGAAAGGCTCGTCGCCTTGCAGGTTGATCACCACATCATAGCGTTCACCCTTCTGTTCGAGGGTGCGCAGCACTTCGCCGCAACGGTCGGTGCCGCTTCTGTGCTCCGTCGAGGTCATCATCACGCTCTCCTCTCCAAAGGTCTCCTTCATGTGAGAGAAGATGCGCTCGTCGTCGGTGGCTACCACTGCTTTCTCCACACATCCCGCATTTGAGGCCACGCTGTAGGCGAAGTCGATGATGGGCTTCCCCCCCAGCAGAGCTAGCGGCTTGCCGGGGAATCGCGTCGATGCGTAACGTGCAGGTATAACAGCCAATATCTTCATTCGATTTCTTTAACCAATAACCCTTAATTAAACAACCCGCCCACTTCGGCATCTATCCGGTTGATGATTAATCCCAAATCTTCTTTGTTCTCCACAAAGTCGCACTCGTCGGTGTCCACTACCACCATCTTTCCCTCAAACGACGAGGCCCAGTTCTCGTAGCGTGCATTCAGGTTCGTCAGATAGTCCAGTCGGATGCCCCGCTCGTACTCCCTGCCGCGTTTCTGGATATGCCTCACCAATGTCGGCACATCGCCGCGCACATACACCACCAGGTCGGGCTTGGGTAGCAGAGACATCATTGCCTCCGCCAATTTCGTGTAGGTTGTCAGGTCGCGGGTGGTCATCAGACCCATGCTCTGCAGGTTCGGGGCGAAAACATAGGCATCGTCGAGCAACGAACGGTCGCGGATGAAACTCTCGCCGCTCTTGGCCAACTCGCTTAATTCCTTCACTCCCGCATACAGCGAATGCACCATCATGTTGAACGACCAGCGGCGCATGTCCTCATAAAAACTATTCAGGTAAGGATTCTCCTCCGAAGGACCGTACACCGCGCGATATCCGTAATGCTTCGACAACAGCTTCGTCAGCTCCGTCTTCCCTGCGCCTATATTTCCCGAGATTGCTATCTGCATACTACATTTTTCAATTCCTGACTTTTCACTTTTCACTTTTCACTTTTCACTTTCAGTCAGTTGTCGTTATTATTTGTCATATTTTAAAAACGCAAATATACGCATATTTTTTAAAAGATAACAAAATTATAAAAAAAAAGTGTATCTTTGCATGTTTGAAAATAGGTGCATTGTTTCTTGAAAAGAAACGATACATGACATTAAATCAGATTATTATGATGAACATTGACAACCTTGACGAACTAATCAAAATGGCACTCCGCGAGGATATCGGCGATGGCGACCACTCCACCCTTGCCTGCATCCCTACCACCGCACAAGGAACGGCCAAAATGGTGGCCAAACAGGATGGCATCCTCTGTGGCGCCGAAGTGGGCGAACGAGTGTTTAAGATAGTGGATAATAATCTGATTGTTAATCTTCTGAAACATGATGGGGATGCTATCTTCAAAGGCGAGATAGTGATGACCATCGAGGGTCCCTCGGGCTCCATCCTCACCGCCGAACGCACCGCCCTCAACTTCATGCAACGCCTCTCGGGCATCGCCACCGAGACACACCGCATGGTCTCCATGCTCAAAGGACTGAACACCAAACTGCTCGACACCCGCAAGACGACCCCCAATATGCGACTCCTCGAGAAGTACGCCGTCGCTTGCGGCGGCGGCACCAACCACCGCATCGGCCTCTACGATATGGTGATGCTCAAGGACAACCATATCGACTTTGCAGGCGGCATTGAGGCGGCCATCGACCGTACCCGCGACTACCTGAAAGCTAAGGGAAAAGACCTCCGCATCGAGATCGAGGTGCGTAACCTCGACGAGTTGCAGCGCGTCCTCAACCACGGTGGCGTCGACCGTATCATGCTCGACAACTTCGACACCATCACCCTCCGCGAGGCAGTGAAACGCATCGAAGGGAAATATGAGACGGAAGCCTCCGGTGGCATCACCGAGAAGACCCTCCGCGAGTACGCTGAGACGGGTGTCGACTTCATCTCCGTCGGCGCACTGACTCATCACATCAAAAGTCTCGACCTTTCATTGGTGAAAAAATGAGGAACCCCAAGGTCTGGATACGTGCTGTGAGAGTCAAAGGCCGCCAAATGGGCCGCAAACTCTTGTACAAGCGGAAGGTGCGCCAGGTGCTTTATTGGCTCCACAACTTCTCCTTCCCGGGCCATAAGGGCGTGCCTATCTACTATGTGCTCAGCTACTTCTTTGTCAGCGCCTTCAACTCGTCGCTCACCGACCGCGCCAAGGGTTTGGCCTACTCCTTCATCGCCGCCCTGCCGCCGCTGATGATTTTCTTCTTCTCCCTCATCGCCTACTTCCCCGTCGACGGCGTGCAGAACGAGCTGCTTAACAGCCTCGCCGGCATCATACCCGAGAAAATCATGGGTCCCATCAGCGACACCATCAACGACATCATGGGGCATAAGCACTCCACGCTCCTCTCCATCGGATTCATCACCTCTATCATCCTGGCGGCCAACGGCATGAACGGCTTCATCGTCTCCCTGAACTTCGCCAACCATAGCATCGAGAAGCGCCCCTTCCTGCAGCGCTTCCTCATCTGCATCGGACTGGTGTTCATCATGTACCTCCTTGTTGTGCTGGTGCTCTGCCTCCTCCTCGGCCACAAGCACATCATGTGGTACTTCCTCATCCACAACATCATTCCCATGTCCACCTTCGGTGCCATACTCTTCCATACCGTCCGGTGGCTGCTGCTCATCTTCGCCACCCTCACGGCCATCTCCATCATCTACTACTGGGCGCCCGTCAAGAAGCAGCGTGTGGGCTTCTTCTCGCCGGGTTCCATCCTCGCCACCGGCATGTTCTTCCTGCTCACCTGGGGCTTCGGAGTCTATATCAACAACTTCAGCCGCTACAACCTGCTCTACGGCTCCATCGGCACCGTGCTGCTGCTCATGCTGTGGGTGTACTTCAGCTGCATCGTCCTGCTGGTGGGCTACGAGCTGAATATCAGCATATACAACGGCAAGCTGCGTGTCAACAACCGCAGGGCCAAACGCGAACTCAAAGACAGAATACAAATTTTTAACAATGATCATACAGAAAAACCACGGAAAAGTGGTGCCGAACGAAGGCACCACAAGAGAAAAGTTTAAGATGGTGGCCAAGACGATGGTCAGCCTCGAAGAGGTGCTCGCCGACGAGCTCCGCGCCCTGGGTGCCGAGAATGTCACCGTTGGTGCACGCGCCGTCGAATTCGAGGGCGACATGCGCCTCCTCTACCGCGCCAACTACTGCTGTCGTACAGCCCTGGCTATACTGAAACCCTTCGCCGAATTCGATGCCAACGACGACCAAGAGCTTTACGATCAGGTATACAAAATCCGCTGGGAGAAAATCCTCGATGTCGATGGCACCTTCATGATCGACTCCACCACCTCTGGTGAGGTCTTCACCCACAGCTACTATGCCGCGCTGAAGACCAAGGATGCCATCGTCGACCGCTTCCGCCGCAACTTCGGCAAGCGTCCTAATATCGACACCGAACAGCCCGACTATAAGTTCAACCTCCATATTCGCGACAACCATGTCACCCTGCTGATGAACGCCTCTGGCGACTCGCTCCACAAACGTGGCTACCGTCAGGGTGTCGGCGTGGCTCCCATCAACGAAGTCCTCGCTGCCGGCCTTCTCAAACTCGCCGGCTGGGATCAAGCAGTCAAACAATCAAACGATCAAGCAATCACGAACTTTTATGATCCCATGTGCGGCTCCGGCACCATGCTTATCGAGGCCGCCATGATGGCCAACAATATCCCCGCTCAGTACTACCGCAACCGCTTCGGATTCATGCGCTGGAAAGAGTTCAACCTCGGCGAGTGGAAGAGTGTCAAGAATGAGGAGGATCGCAAGATCGGTGCCTTCGATTTCGAGGGCGAGATTTGGGGCAACGACATCGACGAGCAGGTCATTGCACAGTGTGAGAAAAACCTTGAATACACCAAGCTCCATAAGGATGTGATGCTCCATATCGGCGACTTCGCCGACCAGGAACCGCCCGAGGGCCAGACGCTCATCGTCACCAATCCGCCCTACGGCGAGCGCATCAAGGTCGAAGACCTCAACGCCATGTACGAGAAACTCGGCGACACCTTCAAGCAGAAGTATGGTGCCGACTGCGATGTGTGGCTCATCACCTCCGACTTCGAGGCCATGAAGCATATCGGCCTCCATCCCTCCAAGAAGATTCCCGTGCAGAACGGCTCCCTCGACTGCCGCTTCCTCCACTTCGAACTCTACGAAGGGTCGCGAAAGAATTTGAGCAATTTTTCCCAAGAAAGCAAAAAAGCCAAATATCAAACAGAAGAATAAACCCCGTAGGGGTGACAGAACTTAGCCGGGGGTGAAAGCCCCCGGCAGCTGTTTCCAAACTGTATTAGAGCCCCGTAGGGGCGACAGGAAATGTTGGATAGTTCCCAAATAAAACAGTGGGCTCTCGACGTGGGCTTCGACGACTGCGGCATCGCCCGTGCCGACGCCCTCACCGACGACGAATACCCGCTCCACGAGTGGCTGCGTCGCGGATGGCATGGCGACCTCGCCTACATGGAACGCAATGCCGACAAGCGCATGGATCCGCGACTCCTCGTCCCGGGAGCCAAGAGCGTCATCTGTCTCGTTAGCGCCTATCCACCGCCCGACAGCGTCGGTGGCACCGCCGCCTATGCCCGCACCCGCGAATACCATGAGGATATCAAGAAGATGCTCCACGCCCTCCTCGACCGCCTCTCCCCACTCACACAATCCTGCCTGAGCGACAGCGAACGGCCTGCGACCAACGTGGAGCAAAGCAATCAGGCAATCAAGCAATCCTTCAAACTCTGTTGCGACACCGTCCCCATCAGCGACAAGCATTGGGCCGCCCGTGCCGGACTTGGCTGGATAGGCCGTCACACCCTCCTTGTCACCAAGCGATGGGGTTCCTGGGTCAACCTCGCCGAGATTGTCACCACCGAGGAATGTTCCGAATACGACAGCGACAACCTTTCACCTTTCACCTTTCACCTCTCACCTTGCACCTCCTGCAACCGTTGCGTCGCCGCCTGCCCCAACCAAGCCCTCGCTCCACTCACACAATCAAACAATCAAGCAATCAAACAATCAAACAATCAAGCAATCGAGCAATCAAGCAATCAAGCAATCAAGCAATCATACCTGCTCAACGTCACCCGCTGCACCGCCTACTACACCACCCACCACTCGCGTCCCCTGCCGCCCGACGTCGACACCCGCGGCTACACCCAGGGCTGCGACCTCTGTCAGCTCGCCTGCCCCTTCAATCAAAAGAAATAGTTATCGTCCCAGCTTCGTCCAACTGTGGGAGTTGCCTGCCGGACATCCCAGCGAGGATGGGGTGCGCTGGCTGCGGATGGCGATGCCGCATTTCTTGCACTGGTAGGCGATGTCGCCCACGTGACCGAGGTGGTTCCATGAGTGGGAGTTCCCCGCAGGGCATCCCAGCGAGCTGGGCCTGCTGTGACTCTCTACCCATGTACCGCATTTCTTGCAGCAGTAGTTTTCCATCCCCACAGCGCCGAGATCCTGCCAGCTGTGGGAACCTTTGGCGGGACAGTTGAGCGACGACGGCCGGCTGGCAACCTTCACCAGTGTGCCGCATTTCTTGCAATGGTAATTGTGCAGTACACCGCCGCCCATACCGGCCATCAGCCCCAATGCCACATAGAAAACAAGTAATCTTGACATAACTCTTTTGTTTTCAATAATTCCTCAAAAATGCATCTTTATAATCTTCCTCGTCGTTAATGGCACGCACGATGTCCGTTGCCGAGTGCTATGGCTGGCGAGCTTGATGAGGCAACCACCATTTGTTGTGTTCCTCGTCCCACACCGCTCGAACCTCGCGGTCGTTGTAGAATCGTATCGATTTTTTTGTCATATCCTTATAACGTCATTATTCCTCACATATTTTTCCCTTTGTGCTCCTGCCTGTATAGTATGAAATAATCGAAAAAGTTACAAATATATAACGCAGAAAGACAATATTTATTGCCCCTATGGAAAACAGAAAGAGACCTTTGCGAGGTCTCTCCTATGGTGTTAATCATTGTTGTATCAAATCAATTTTCTCCTTTCACATATTATTTCTCTTTATCGCCATTTTATTCCCTTGTGACAGGTGCCTGTCCCCTGACACATATCAGCCAATTTACATAATTCATTTCCAGTGTGATTCAGATAGCTTCTTCTATGATCTCGTTGTCTGTCATCGTGTGATGGTATCATGGCACAATATCGCAGCCTCTTCGTCGGGCAGGCAGTCCAGTTGCCACATCGGTATGGTCTGTGCCAACTTGTCCTTCGTCTGGTGCAGGCCCTCGGCGATATTCTCGGCGATAGGGTGGCCCCAAAAACTGACGATATCACTATAATACATATTCAGGTATGCCTCGATGCCGCTCAGGCGGTGTATCTTGTTCTCAGGGGCCTGGCTCAGCCTGACAATGCCGCTAATGGGGTAACTGACATTCCTGTAGCACGGCGTTATGGGGCTCCAGGGCGAACCATAGACCACCCCGTTTCTCACCACGGGGTGGTCGTCGTTAACCAGCTCCGTACCCTCGATATGCTTCAGCCACAACCGGGCGTGTGTGCTTTTTCCCGCGCCGCAGGGACCGAGGAATATGTAGCCATTGCCTTCCTGGCTCACCGCAACCGCATGAAGGAGTAGCGTGTCCTTTCCTGCCGTCGCCAAGGCATACATCATCATCAGCGGATAGACAAGCATTTTTTTATAATCTTCTCCCGTCATGATGAGCCGTCCCTCGCGGTGGTCCTTTGAACAGATCAGACAAAACATTGACTTCGTTCCCCCCATAAATTCATACACATCTTTTCCAGAAGCATCATGACCGCAGATAATACTTGCCCCGTTCTTCGGCCGATACATTTCCGTATATTCGGGCACCGCGCCGCTGTCTATTGTCAACGAAAACAACGGCTCACCTCCTTCACATTCAAATGGTTCATAGTTTCCCATCAGTTCAAAAAAAACAGCTTGACCGCTGACGGCAAACGTATGCCCTGCCACGTTATAATGTTTCGTCATCATACTATGGGTCTCCTTTCGGATGAACATGTTTCACAGATAGTCTCGCGCGTCAACTCAGTCGCCTCCTTGTTGGGCAGGTTCTTCAGATGGTAGAAGGGTATTTCTGTGGCGAGTTGGCCCATCAAGGGGGTGAGCAGCGCCATGGCGGCATCGTCCCACATGGGCATCATCACCTGATTGAGCAGCACGATCATCGCCTCTTGTTTCGTGAGGCGGCGGATGCTGTTCTCTGGGGCTTGTTCCAAGGAGATGAGCGCACGGATGGGCACCTGCTTCTGCTGCTTGATATTGTCCTTGCCGTCCCACGGCATGCCGAAGCCTATCCACTGGCCGTCGATGCGGCGAAGCCCAGGGCGGTCGCCGATGATGAAGTCGGCACCCTGATGCTCTACCCACAACTGGGCCTGCGTAGATTTACCCATGCCCGAAGGACCAAGGAACACCACGCCGTAGCCGTCTTTCTCTACTAGTGCAGCGTGCAGAGGCATCCCGTCGTGCATCGTCATACCAGCCTCACAGGCGGTACGGATGGTAGAGGGCATGGGAAACTGGGGTATTCTCCATTCTTTTTTCTTTTCCGAATAGTAGGGTTGTCGTGAGATGTAAAGCGTCATCTCGCTATAGTCTCTGGCGCAGGTCATCACGTACTTGCCATAACGCTTTATCGTAAGCTTATCCATCTGTGAGACGAAGGCCCATGAATCCTGCATGTCGTGGACATTAAAGGTTTCTGTCGTGCAGACAATAGGATATGTGGTAGCTTCAGCTAATTTGCTCTCAAGCTGCGCCTCATCGCCCCTGTGAATGGTAAAGGTATGAGTAGCAGGCATCACCTTACTGAAACCAGCAAGGTATTCCATACCACCGATCTGACTAATGGTATCATCCAGCAACAGGCGATAGTTGGCAAAGTAGTATTCGTGCATAGACTAAACGTAATGTATGTTATTTGTCCGGCGATAGATGGCCAGCAGGTATCGCCTTACGGGACGGACATACCACCAGACTCTTGCTGCCCACCTACGCCAACTGCTGTATAAATCGTGCGTCCTACCCTTGACATCGACGACATGCGTGGCCAATGCCTTCACGTCGCTGAGCCTACACGTTTCCGTGCCTTTCAGGTTGCCGTCGCCCATCAGCGTGACACGCTCACCGTCGATACGGATGATGCGGTGTAACACATAGCGCCGACCTTCTACCCAAGCCACTACGACGTCGCCGACTTTAGGATGAGCAGCTTTCTGCAAGATGACACAGTTGCACCAACCCACAACGAAAGGGAGCATGCTGTGCCCATTCACGGGCAACGTCACCCTCTCATCGTTTGCAACACGTCGTATGGACTCCGCTACGATTTCAAAGTAGCTCAACATCGTTAGGCCACCACACCGGCCTCCCGCAGCGAGTCGATGGTCTTCTGCACGTCGGCAAGGGCCTTTTCGGGCGTCACGTCATATGCCGCCACCAGGGCGGCAGCCGTTTCCTCGACGGTCTTGCCGGCTTGCAGCTGCTCGAAAATGAGCGCAGCGGTGTCGTTAAGATTCAGTGCCCCGCCAAAGTCCTTGACTTGGAGCCCCGTAGGCAATACGACGTTAACGCCGCACACCTTGCGGAGCACAAAGTCTTTGTTAAATACTGGTTCGCTCATTTGTTTTATTAATCATAATGGCAGCTAGAATCTATGGCAGTTACATTAACTTGGTTGCAACCCGATGTAGCAATTCTGGTCTTGTAGTCAAACTCTACCTTCTGAATGGTAGGCTCCTCGTAAATCTTTTTTTCCATAATTTTTTAAATTGTTATACAATATGACCTTTCGGTCGTTAATTACTTTTTTTCTGTCTTTTGAGTGGCTTTGTATTTTGCCTTCAGATAGTTGCAATAATCTTGGTCACATAGATGCTTGGCAGCCACTTTTTGGTGATTCATCGGGCAGTAATGGCACTTGTCGTTCAGTTCACAACTATGGCAGGCCTTTGGCACCTCGTAATTTTTCACCGCCTCGTTCACCTCATTCCAAGCTTGATGGAAGCCATCGCGCAGCGGATTGGCACACACCACATCTCTGGGGAATGACAGGCAGGGAACCATGACGCCATCCCAATTGACGGCAAAGCCCGAGCGCCCTGCGCTGCAATATAATCCCTTGTCTGACAGCATGGGGCGATTCCTGCGTTTCATAAAGAACTCATGGTCGGCAGGGTCATACAGCGGGGGTAACATCTCCTTCGCTTTTTCCTTGATACTCATGTCTTCTTCAAGAGGAATATCGAAATCCGCTTTCCGCCTGCCCGTATTGTCATACGGGTCAATGAGTTCATCATTCACCATCACACCCGCGCCAAACGAACCCGCCAACTTCATCACCCGCTCCGTCCAAGGCGACATATAACGGCTGGGCGTCACCATAATCTGAATCGTCAGTCCAGCCTCGACGGCCATACGGATATGGCTCACTACCTGCTCGTAGGCATCCACGCCCGTCACCGCCACATACGACTCGCTGTCGCAGCCATAGAGGGAGATGTCACGTTTATAAGGTGGATATTCCTGGAAT
>JAEEGK010019425.1_pt1 | contig 14577 bp, 8 predicted proteins | sample 8958771 | NCBI WGS metagenome assembly JAEEGK01 (sample SAMN16246547, study PRJNA631951) | gut metagenome | biome: gut microbiome; feature: rumen; material: SC-attached | host: Bos | place: Iran: Karaj | collected 2018-10
AAACAAAAAAAATTTAAAAAAAAGAAAAAAATATTAAAATAAATTATTTTAGATAAATTAATTTCATCTGGACTAATATTTTCAGGTTTTTTTTTAATAATATTATAAACAGTTTTTTTTAAATAATCATTTAAATAAGTTTTAATATCTTCAAATAAATTATAAAATAATTGATTAGTAAAAAATAAAATCCATTTTTGAATAATTCCAATATGATTAAAATAATTAAATTCTATTATTAAATTATCTTCTTCACCAAAACAATAACTTTCAATTTTATTATTGAAATTATTTAATTCATCAAAAGAATAAAAATCAGAAAAAAATTCAAAATTATATTCTTTTTTTTTATTAATATTTTTATTATTTGAAGTAACATTTGATGTTGTTAAAATACTTGAAAAATTATTACAATGAATTAATAAAGAAATAATATCTGCTTTTTGATTCATTGTTAATCCATTTAAAACATATTCTTCTCCACCTGCTTTAAAATTCTCATTTTTTAAATATTTCCAATTTCGAATAATAACTTTTAATATTAAATTTACGTCATCTAATAAATTATGTTTTTTTAATTTATTTATTACTTGTTTAGCCAAAATAAAATAAAGAACATTTATATTTAAAGATTGATTATTTCTAAATTCAATTAAAGAATTAAAAATTAAAATTAAACGTAATTTTGAAAAAATTGTAAAATTATTAATTTTATTATAATTTTTTAAGCTAAAATTATTAATATAATAAGGATGAAAAATTAAATATGAAATTTGTTTATTTAATAATTTATTATTATCAATTTTGTTTTTATTTTTTTTTAATTTAAATTGTTCTAAAATGTATTTTTCACATAATTCTAACATTAAATTCGCTAACCAAATTTCTTTTATTTTTAATAAATAAAAGAAAAAATCATTACAAATAATCATTAAATACGCTAATAAAGAAAAATTATTTTCATGAATTAAATTTAAATTTCTAAGAATAATAATAAATTTAACAAAATTTTTATTTAAATTTGAAACATTTTCTTGAAAAATTCCTTCATTATTATTATCTCTATTAAAAATTTCTTGAAAAACATTTAAAATATAATTATGAATTTTATCAAATAAACTTCCATTTTTAATATCATCTAAAGAAATATAATGTAATTGAATATAATGAATATCAAATAAAAATTCATCAAAAGTTAAAATATTTTCATTTAAATTTAATAAATTTTCTTCAAATTTTGTTAAAGAATTTGATATTTCAAATATTATAATATTATTTTTAGAATAAATTACAAAATATTCAAATTGAAATTTTGATAGAATTTTTTTATTTGATAAAACACAAATTTGATCTTCAAAATTTAATTTATTATTTAATAACGAATTTGGAATAAAAATTGTTTCATTATTTGATAAATTACTGAAAGAATTTGTATTATCAATAAAATTTACAACTTGAAAATTAAAATTTAAAATTGTAAAATAACCAAAAGAAAATTGAATTAAAATAAAATTATCATTATAAATAAATTCAATGTCTTCAATGAACATTTTAATTTTTTTATTAGGAAATAAACTAATTATTTTAAAACTTGAAAAATAAAAAGTTTCAGTCATAAAAATAATTAAAGTTGTATTTTTTTCATTTTTAAAATTTATTCCAATTCCCAAAAATTTTCCATTTTTTGATGATTTTAAAATAATTTTTTTTTTAATTTTATACAATTGATTTTTATTATTAAATTCTTCATCATTAAAATCATTTGAAATTAAATAAGAAAAAATGTATTTACTAGAAAATTTTGATTTAAATTCATAATTTAAATTTGAATCATTTTCAATAGATTTAAATTTATTTTCTCTATCGAAAAAAAAAATATAATTTACTAAAATTATTTTTGTAATATTTGTTTTGTTTTCTTCAGTAATTAATAAAACATAATAAATTTTTATTGAACTTCCTAAAAAATTATTTGAATTATTAAAAATACAATGAACATCATCAAAATAAAATTTATTTTCATTTTTTAATAATTCTTTTCGTTCTTCATTTAATTGAATGTAAATATGAAATCCATTCAATTCATTTATTTTTTTTTTTGAATTGTTTGTATTTTTTTCTTTTGTTGTTGATTTATACCAAATTATTATTTGATTTTCAATAAAAATTACAAATTTACTTAAATCATTATTAATAAATAATTTTTTCATTTCATTCAAAGAAAAATTTTTATCTTGAAAATTTAACAAATTTTTAAAAAAAAAAATATTTTTTTTTGCATCTATCGCAAATATTTTATTATTCGAAAATAATATTATTAAATATTTATTATTATTATTTCCTGTAATAAATTCAACTTCGTGATTTTTAGAAAAATTCAATTCTTCATTTTTTTTAGTTAAAATATTCACATTAAAAATTTTTTTTCCCTTCAAAAAAAACAACGATTTTAAATAACTATTTTCATCAATATGAACAATTTGAATTGAATGTCCAGCTTTAATTTTAATATCAAAATTTTTACTCAAAATTAATTCATATTTATTATTATAATCATTAGAATATCTTTGACTAGATTTTAAAGCAATATTATCCATTAAATAATAAATTAAAATATTAAATAAATTCAATTAAAAAATGAAATCAGAAAGAACAAATTTTCCTGCTTCAGAATTTGTGCCTCTCTTCACAGAAATTCCAACTGAGAGAAAATCAATATCCAAAAATAATAATATTCTTAAAAAAATAGTTTCAAATAGCAGAAACATTAAAAAATTATTAAAACAAACAGTCGCAGGAACTAAATTATATAGAATAGGAAATAGAAAGCCAACACCTTTATTGAATTTAGAAAAAGGTTTAAAAGATCACTATTTTTGCTTAGGAGGAAGCATATGTGAAGAATGTCCAATTTTGAAAAAAAGTATACTTCAAAATAATAGAAGAAAAAAACTAAAATTAAATGAAAAAATTGATATGGGAAAATTAACATTTTATTTTTTAAAAGGAGAAAATCCTTTAAATAAAGAAACAAAAAATGAAAATATTATTAAAACTAAAACTTTCGTTCATAGTCATAATTATTCAACGAATTTAAATAATAAAGATATTAATATTGTTGAGTTTAAAAAACTCAAAGAAATGAAAATAAATCATAGAAAAATTGATAGTGAAGAACTTTTTAATCGATTATTCACAAATTTTCCAAAATCAAAGCCAAAAAATTTAAAATTAACATTATCTGAAGATTTTAATAATAATTTAAACCATAATTTAACAGAAAATAAAAAAAAAGAAAAAAAAAAATCTCCAAAAACAAAACGTAGATTAAATGTAATCGTTCCTAGATTACAACAATTAGAAGATTCAAAAATTCATTGTGAAACAACCAGAGAAAATCAACGTTTATTTTCAAGTTATGATTTTGATTATTCTTCAAATCCAAACATTAAAAATTTCAGAAACGAATTAGAAAAAAAAAATTATTTACATAACAAAGCAACAGCAAGTGTCATTAGTCAAAAAATTAATTTCATGGGCGAAACACAAGACAAATTAGAAAGAAAATTATTCAAAATTATTGATAATTCAAGTTATTTACAACCTTTGCCTATGGAATTTAAAAAAGATGTTGAAGCTATTATGGGCGTTAAACTTAAAAATAAAAGAAAAAAAGGACAAATTAAAAAAGATGTTAATGTTATTAGAATTGAAGGTGATTATTCATCGTTTAAAAAAAAAGATAGAAATATTATTAAATTAGGAGATCAAATTTCTTATTTAAATGATCAAATTGTTAATATTAATAATGAAGATATTAAAAAAAATTATTGGAAAAAAACTAAAAATAAACTTACGAAAATTCAAGAAACTATCGATAATTTAAATGACGAAAATAAACTCAAATTAAGAGAAAAAATTAATAAAAATAATTTAATTATGAAAAAAATGAGAGTTAATTTAGATTTTTTTAAAAATTCTTTAAAATATTAATTTAAAAAAATTTATTATATTTTATTATTATGGTAATTCTATTTTTATTTTGTAAATAATAATATAAATTTACAATAAAAATATAATTAAATTTAAATAATAACTTAAAAAAAAAAAATAAAAATGTCATTAAATAACAATAATAATAATAATAACACAATAGGAAAACAACGAGAACATTTTAAACTTTTCCCAAAAGAAAAATTCATAAGCACTTCTTTATTAAACGGAATAATCGAAAAAACTGATTTAAACAATGTTTTAGTTGAAGAATCAAATTCAGAATTATGGTATGAATCAATAAACGGATTCGGTAACATAACATTCAAAAACAAAGTTCAATATTTAGGAAACGTTAAATATGGAATTCTCCACAACGAAAACATTCAAAAACCATGTAAACTTTCCTTTCCAAACGGAATAATTTACGAAGGTCAAATGAATAACAATCAAATTTCTGGAGAAGGAAAATTCATTTTTCCAGATGGTTCAGAATATATAGGAGGGGTATTAAATGGACTAAGACATGGAAAGGGAACCTTTAAAGCAAAAAATGGTACAATTTTTTCCGGAGAATGGAAATTTGGTTTAAAAGATGGCGAAGGAAAAGAAGAACAAGATCAAATTTCAATAGAAGGAAATTGGGTAAAAGGTTCAATGAATGGTAAAAGTAGAATTAAATGGAAAAGTGGGAATTTTTATTGTGGAAATTTAATAGATAACAAATTGAACGGAGATGGTTTTATGGTTTGGCAGAATAAAAACGAAAAATATAGTGGATTATGGAAAGAAAATAAACAAAATGGAATAGGAATATATATATGGTATAATGGAAAAGGGATGCAAAAGTATTTTAGAGATAGATATGTTGGAGAATGGAGGAATGGAAAAAGAAATGGATATGGTATGTTTTATTATACTAATGGAAGTATATATGAAGGTTTTTGGAAAAATAATAAAAAAGAAGGTTTTGGTATATTTTATTTCCCAAATCGAACTTATTTTAAAGGATGCTTTAAAGAAGATAATAAAGTCAATGAAGAAACTATTTTAGAACTTAAAAATATTTTCGAAAAACGAAAAAGAGAATTATTAACAAATAAAAGTAAAAAGACAGAAAATACAAAAAATAATAATTTTTCTTCAAATAAAATTTTAATTAATTTACAAAATAATAATAATAATAATAACAATAATAATAATGAAAATAACAAAAATAATAAAAGCAATCAAAACGAAGAAAATTCAAAAGAAGAAAAAAAGCATCAAAAAGAAAAAGAAAAAAAGAAGCATCAAAAAGAAAAATTAGAAAAAATAAACAAAGAATTAGATGAAATTAAAATAGAATTAGACATATCTGATTTAATAGAATTAGATCCATCAATAGAATCAGATTTAAAAGAAATCGATAGAGTTTTATTAAGAAATTTATCATTAATGACACATTTATATATGTATGCTTGTGGGAGAGAAAACATTAAAGACTCTGATATTGGTTTATCTACAATTGCTCCTTCAAATATGGAAAATAAAGTTATAAATAATAAAAATAACAATAATAATAATAAAAATAATGAAAAAAATGAAAAAAATAATAAAGATGAAGAAAAAAAAGAAAATATCGATTTTGATAATATTTATAATAATAATTTATATTTTTGTTTAGATTTGGAGAAATTTTGGAAATTAATTAGAGAAGTTGGTTTAATTGATGAAAATTTTAATTTAGTTGATGTTGATAGAATTTATTATCGAAATAAAAATAATTATATTAATATGAATTATATTCCTGATGAAGTTGTTAAAGAAAAAAATGATGAAAAAATTTATGATTATTTATATCAATATTTAAATAAAAATAAAAAAGATTTTGAATTTAAAAATAAACAAGAAATTGAAAGTTCTAATAATATTTGTGATAAAATAAATGAAATAAATAAAAATATTAGAGAACAAATTAAACTAAATAATAATAATTTAAAAAATGAAAATAATAAAGATGAAAATCAAGAAATAAATAATAATAATGAATATTTATCAAAATACTCCTTTTATTTAATAAATGATATTCATGATAGAAGAAACACAATTTTATTACGTTCTTTTTATGAATTATTAATAAGAGTTGCATATATAAAATATAAAGATATAGAAGGTTCATTAAGTTCGAAATTAAAAACATTATTTATGATATTAAAATCTTTTTTCAAAGCAAAAAGAAAAAATCCAACAATGAGTTTTATAAATCTTAATGTAATTGATAATAAAATAAATAATTATGATTCACATATTCAAAAATTTATTGAATTTCATTACATTAATTTAAATTCTTTATTTGAAGATATTTATTATTGTAATAATTTTAATTTAAATAAAAATTTAAATAATAATAATGATAAAACAATAACATATAATTATTTTTATAATAAAGTTATTAAAAGAACAAAAAAAATTAATAATATTTACGTTTCAAAATTAAATTTTGTTGAATTAATGATTATTTATCACAAAGAAAAAAAATTTAAAATAAAAAATGAAGAAGAAAATAACGAAAACAATTCAAATAAAGAAGAAGAAAACGAAGATAAACAAAAATTATTTTATGATTTAAAAAACATATTTAATAATGAAATGATTAAATTTGAATTTTTTGAAATATTATTTTACATCTGTAGAAAATATATAAAATTTTATAATATTCAAATAATCGCTCCAAAATCAAATAAAAATAATAAAAAAAATAATAGTCATTTAAAAAGTTTTCTTAGTCGAAAAAATAGTAATCTTCCTCAAGGACGTAATGAAAATGATGTTTATAAAGAAGTTCTTGAATTATTTAATGAAACTGTAAGAAAAAATAAAAATTCTATAAATAATTTAAAAAAATATAAATATGATTTTCCTAAAATTAAAAATCATGAATTATATGAAAAAATGAAAGAAGATGAAAGACAAAGACAATTAGAAAAAGAAAGAAAAGAAAAAGAAAAAATTAGATATGAAAAAGAAAGAAAAAATTTTGAAAATGAAGATTCTAATGTTTATAAAGAAGAAGATGATAATCAAAGTGAAAGTGAAGATTATAGTGATTATTAAAATTAATATTTAATTATTAATAATTATTAACTAATATTATCATTTTAAATAATAATATTTGTTTTTTTTTTTAATATAGATTAATATTTGATTTTAAATTTCAAATTAAAAATAAAATTTAAATTATAATAAATGAATTACAATTCAAATGAAATAAATTTTTCTCAAAATTCAATATTATCAAATATTAATCCATCTCAATCGCCTTTAATTCATAATGAAGGTTTCTATTCAAATCTTTCTTTAAATCAAAACATAAACAAAAATTCTTTATTTGACATAAATAATAACATAAACTCAAAAATAATTTTTGATCCAATTCATGATTACATAACTTTTCCCTCAAAATTATGGGAAATTATAGACACATCTGAATTCCAAAGATTAAGAAGATTAAAACAATTAAGTACAGTTTGTTATATTTTTAACGGAGGAAATCATACGAGATTTGAACATTGCATTGGAACAGGATTTTTATCTCAAGATTTAATAAAAAGAATATTTAAAAAAATAAATATAAAAAATAATAATAATGAAATAGAATATATAATTAATTCAGTTAGTATAGCAGGTCTATGTCATGACATCGCACACGGACCATTTTCTCATTTATTTAATACAATTTTAAATAGATTAAATTTAAATTGTGTCTTTGACCATGAAATATTTTCAAAAAACATAATAGAATATCTAATAGATAACAACAACATAGAAGAAATAGATAAAGAAATGATACATCTAATATCATCTTTAATAACTGGAGTGCCTTTAACCGATTCAAACGTAAAAAGTTCGATAATAGAAGACTATAGTTTTATATATCAAATCGTAGCAAATAAATTAAATAGTATAGATGTAGATAAATTTGATTATATAGTAAGAGATATATATCATTTAGGTATATCTAATTTATCCGTTGATTATAAGCGAGTTTATAATGATATAAATATAATAGATAATAAAATATGTTTTAGTGAAAAGAATTCTTTTGCTTTGGAAAGTATTTTTCTTTCAAGAGAAATGTTACATAAAAAAGTTTATAAGCATAATAAACATTTATGTGTTGATAGTATGATAAGAGATGCTTTATTTTATACAAATGAATATTTTAAATTAGAAGAATGTATAAATGATGTAGAAAAATTTTTAAATTTAGATGATGATATTATTCAAATTATAAGAAATTTTGATGAAGAAGAATGTAAAGAACATCATAATTATTTAAAAGCAAAAAATATAATATATGATTTATATAATAGAAAAATTTATAAATTTGTTGGGGAAATTTTATTTCCGATTGGTGTTTATTTTAAGCCGAAAATTGAAGATTTTTTAAGTATTGAAAATCCAAAAGATGAATTTTATTTAACTAAAGATGACATTGAATTATTTGTTATTTCTATTGATATGGGTTATAAAGATAAAAATCCTTTTGAAAAAATTTATTTTTATAATCCAAATTTTGAAGATAAATGTTTTAAAAAATTAATGAATTATAATTTAAATCATAAAGAAGTTTTTAGAGAATTTTATTTAAAAGTTATATGTAAAAATAATTATAAATTTGAAAGAGCTTGTGAAATATTTGAAAAATATAAAAAAAAATTATTAAAATTTTGGAATGAAAAAGATGAAAGTAATAAAAAATTAGAATTAAATGAAAAATTAATAAATGAGGAAGAAAATCAAAAAACAATTAAAAAAGACAATGAAAATAATTATTTAAATAAAAAAAGAAATAATAATAATATAAATGAATTTAAAATGTAAAAAATATAATTTAATTTTATTATTAAAATATTAATATAATTTTATTTAATTATAAAATATATGTTAAATAAATTTTCAAATTTCGAATTGAGATTTAATATTAATAATAATAATAAAAATTCAATTAGAAATAAAATACTAACAAATAATTTTTTTTTATACAAAAAATTAAAACCAGTTTTGCCTAAAATAAATGTTTTAAATTCTTTATCGTATAAAAATAATTATGAAACAACAATTTCTTCAAATGATTCTAAATTATTAATAGAAAATAAATTAAACAATATTAAAATCAATAAAAATCAACAAAATAATAATAAAAAATTTATTTTAAATTCTTTTAGCTTGAATAATAAATCTTTTGAAGAAAATAAAAAATCTCTTTTTAATAAAAAATTAAATAATATTAAATTAAATAAAAATAACAATTTAGAAAAATCAGATTCTTTTTTAAAATATTATAAATTACATTTTCATAATAAAAAAACAAGTTTTCGATATTTTAAAAATAATAATAATTATTATAAAAATTGTTTAACATTAACAGATTTCAATAAATTTCAAGAAAAAAATAAAGAAAATAAAAAATTTATTAAAAAATTAGAAATAATAAATAATAGAACAAATACAATTAGATTAATATGTAATTATTTATCGCCTTTTGTTGAAAAAGCAAGAAAAAAAAAAGAAAAAAATATTAATAATATTCTAAAAGAAAATTTAAAATTAAAATTAAAAAATAATAATAATTCAAAAAATTACATTAATTTAAATTTAATTTATAATCAAAAAAATTTAACATTAAATGACAAAGAAATTAGTCAATTAAAATTATATAAAAAATTCAATTATTAATAAAATAAATAATAAAATAATAATTTAAAAATAAATTATTTATTATTATCAATATTATTTTCATTTTCCAATAAAATTTTAAAAATATTTGCTCCAATTCTTAAAATAATATTATCATTAATTTCCCAATTAAAATTCAAAAATATCCAACTACCATTCATACTTTCTTTTTCTCCATTTCCATCATAAAAAAACCAACAATTTTCATCTTCATCAAAAATAATTGTACATTGAATTCTACTATAATTTAATTTCATTAAAGGAATGTCACAATTTTCTCTTCCAATCGTTATTTTTTTCTTAGTTTTATCATAATTATATTCTTTTGATATATTATCTTCATAAGTAATTAAAATATTAATTTTTTCACTATCATTTTCGTTAGCATTAATTTTTAAATGAATTTCTCCTAAACTAATGTAATAATCTTTATCAATAATTTTTAATTTATTTGTTATTTTTAAAAATAAATTTAAATCCGAATTATTTTCATTTAAAGTGTCAGAATAAATAAAATATTTTTTATTTTCATTATTAAATTTTATTGTAAATAAACTATCAATTGAATTATTATAATTTAAAATATAATCATTAATTGGTTCATTATTTTCATATAATTTATTTGGGCCAAATTTTGTTATGCCCGAAATTTTATTATTACCATTTATTAATCCTCTTTCATTTAATTTAATAATGTCATCTCTAAATAAATTTCCAGATTCATTTTGAATTATTAAATTATTTCCTTCTAAAAGAATATTATTAATATCGTTATTATAAGAATAAATGTTTGTATCTTTATTTTGAATGTCATTACTAATAATTTCGTTATTAATTTGTTCTTGATTGTCTATTTGTTCTATTTTAGGTTGACATAATTCAATGAAAAATTTTAAAAAATTACACATTAAATTATTATTACAAATATTAATTAATATTTTAATGAAAATTATTTTTCTTTAATTTTAATATTTAATATTTTTTTATGAATATAAAAAATAATTAAAAAATAATGAATGAAAATTCAAAAGAAGAAAATAATAATAATAATATAAATTTTAGTAAAACTCCAAAAATTATTACAAAAACTAAAGCACGTTATTCAAAAACACCAAAAACTTCTCGAATTAATTCAAATTATCAGCAAAATAAAAAAAATAAAAATAATTCAAAAATTTTTATTTCTGAATTAAATAATAGTAAAAATCAAAATAATTTCGAAAATAAATTAAATTATTCAAGTTCATCAATGAATAATATTTTTATTAAGAGCAATTCAGAAAAAGATTTTAATAAAAATTCATTAATCGAAAACGAAATTTTAAATTTATACAAAGAATATTTTAAATACAAAAATTTTCGGCAACAAAGTGAAAATGATTTTAATATTTTATCAAATAAAATTAATATGTTATCAAAAGAAGAAAAAAAAATTTCAGACAAAAAAAATATTTTTTTAAAAAATTTAGAAAAAAAAGAAAAAATTCAATTTAATAATTTAAAAGAAAAAGAATTATTAATGAAAAATAAAATTTTAAAAGAAAAAAATTTACAAGAACACAAATTAAAAAATAATTTATTTAAAGACAATCGAGACAAAATTTTAAAAAATTTTCGAAAAAATGTTCAACAAAAAAATTTTGATATTATTCATCAATTAAGAAACGAATATAAAAAAAATTATAATTTATTTAAACAAGAAGAAAAAGAAAAATTAAATAAAAGACACAATAATGTAATTAAAATTAATAAAGAAAGAGCAAAATCAATAGAAAATAAAAAACAAATTGAATATGAAAAAAAATTAAAATTAAAAAACGAATTATTAAAAAAAATTTTAGAAGAACAAAAAAAAAAAGAAGATTTTGATATTTATTGTGAAAATTTACAAAATCAAAGCATAGAATTAATAAATAAAATAAAAGACATTTCAGAAGATTTTATTTTTACAAACAATAATAATTTAAATAGCGAATCTTTAAATTCAAATTCAGAAAGATTATCAAAATCAATAAAAACAAATAAAAGTTAATTTTTATTTTAATATAAATTTAATTATAAAACTCAAAAAAAAAAATATTATAATTATTATTAATTAATTTATATATAAAATTTATAAATAAGGAGAAACTTTAAATCCAATACTAAATTTTTCTATTTCATTGTTTGGGTATCTTTTTATTATACATTTATTATCATTTTTTGAATTTGAATTGTTTATTATTTTAGATAAATTATATTTTTTATTTGTTGATGAATTTCTTTCTGATTTTATTGTTGAAATATTTTGATTATTATTATTATATTTAATTGGTGAATATAATTTAAAAATGTTATTATTATAAAAATTTCTTTGATTTAAATTTATTGTGTTTAAAATTGTGTTTTTTTTTAAAGTTTTTGATAATAAATTAATATTATTATTGTTTTTATTTTCATATTCGATTGTTTTTAATAAATAATTAATGTTATTTTTTGTTTTGTTTTTTAGTGAATCAAATGCTTTAAATGATTGAGAAAATTCTGTGTTTAAATTTCGTGATTTTTTCTTTTTGTTTGAAATTAAATCTTTTAATTCAGGTTTTAAATAAGAAGAATTTAAATTTTTATCACTTAAAGTTTTTGTAATACTTTCCTTATTATGAGAATTTTTATTATAATTTGAAAAAATATAATTTATGTTTTTTTTTTGGTTTATTATTCTATCCTTTTTATGATTAATGTATTTATTTTTAAATATACTCAACAAAAGATTATTATAATTTTTATCAATATCAATAAATTTTTTATTTTTATTTTTAAACATTCCATACGAATTCATTTTTATTATAATAAAAATAATTTAATATAAATTCATAAGAAAAATAATTATAAATTATAATAACATAAAAATAATAAAAAATTTATTTAAAAAAAAATAATTATTTATGTCAAATAACAAAATAATAAATTTCGAAATAGAAAAAAATCCCGAAATTAAAAATTATCCAATTTCAATTTCAGATTTTGACTACACCGAAAATAATTTAATAGGCACCGGAGGTTCATGTTCAGTTTACAAAGTGAAATACAAACCAACAAATAAATATTATGCTTTAAAAATAATAGATAAAAATTCATTAAAAGACGAAAAGCAAATATTAAATTTAAACGAAGAATTAAAATTAATGATTTCATTAAACAATCCAAATATTTTAAAATTAATCACATTTTTCGAAGACATCGATTTTTTATATATTTTATTACCTTTATGTAAACACGGTCAATTATACAATTTATTACACAAAAATAATAAATATCAACATTTAATAAATAAAAACATAATAAAAAAATATTTAATTCAAATTATAAACGCGCTTATTTATTTACATTCAAAAAAAATCATTCATAGAGACATTAAAGCAGATAATATTTTAATAGATGACAATGACAATGCGATTTTATGTGATTTTGGAATAGCGACTGTTTTAAATGAAGATAGAAAAACTTTTTGTGGAACTTTGAATTATTTAGCACCTGAAATGTTGCTTGGGAAAAATTATGATGAAAAAATTGATGTTTGGGCGATTGGAATTGTAATTTATGAATGTTTTATTGGTAATGTTCCTTTTGATGATATGAATGTTTTTTATAATGAAAAATTTAGGGAAAAATTTTTGGTTCCGTTTGATAATGATGTTGAACCGATTTTGAAAGATTTGATTGTTAATTTATTAAAAATTGAGCCTGAAAAAAGAATGAAATTAGAAAATGTTGTTAAACATCCTTTTTTTTTTGATGTTGATTTGAGTGAAAAAAATGAATTTTTCGAAGATGAAAAAAATTTTGATGAAAAAATGTTAAAATTGAAAGAAAATTTTAATAATGAAAATAATAATATTTTAATGTTAAATAATAATAATAATAATAATAAATTTGAATGTGAAAATGAAAATGAAAATTATAATAAATTAAAAAATGAAAATGAAATTTTAGAAAATCGAATTAAAATTTTAAATAATAATATTAAAGAATATCAACAAACAATAAATGAAAAAAATGAAATTATAAATAAAATAATTAATAAAGAAACAGAAGAAAATTTAATTGTAAATTTTAATAATCAAAATAAAAATAATAAATTTATTAATTTATTAATTTCTTCAAATTATTTCAATTTCGAAAAAGAAAAAATAATTAAAAATTTTTCAATAATTGAAACTGATAATTTTTCAATAATAAATAACAAAATTAATTTAAATGAAAAAGAAAATGAAATAAATGAAAATATTTTAAATATTTTCAATGAAATTAAAACAGATTTAAATATAAAAATTAATAATATTAATAATAATTTTTCTCATATTAAAAATTTATTTGAAAAAAACGATTTTAATTTTCATGAAAAATTATTAAATTTATGTAATAATTTTAATAATATAATTGAAGAAACAAAAAATTCTATTTCAAAATCTATTGAAAACACAATCGAAAACACAAATAAAATTATTATTGAAAAAAAAGACGAAACAATAAAATTTTTAAATGAAAAAATAGAAAATTTAACTAAAATTAAAAACGAACATGAATTAAATTGTTTGCCCAAAATTGAAAATTTAAATAATGAAATTACAAAATGGAAAGTAAAATTTGAAAATAAAACAAAAGAAATTGAAATTAATAAAGAATTAAAAAAAGAAAAAAAAGAATTAGAATTTGAAGAAAAAATTGAAAAATTAAAACATTATTAAATTATTTTTATAAATTTAATATTAATTAATTAATAAAGATTAAAATTAAAAAATTATAAAAAATTTTTAATCTTAAATTTTTGGGTTGGGGATTGGGGATTGGGGATTGGGGATTGGGGATTGGGCCCAATCC
>JAEEGK010019427.1_pt1 | contig 14577 bp, 15 predicted proteins | sample 8958771 | NCBI WGS metagenome assembly JAEEGK01 (sample SAMN16246547, study PRJNA631951) | gut metagenome | biome: gut microbiome; feature: rumen; material: SC-attached | host: Bos | place: Iran: Karaj | collected 2018-10
ATGAATCCTCCTCCAATGACTATCAAGATCCGAGGCAGGAATTACCTCGTATATGGTATTGGTTTACTTTATTTATCAGTCACGTTCAACAATTGTTGCACAGCCCATTCCGCCGCCGATGCAAAGAGTTGCGAGACCCTTCTTGGCACCCTTTGCTTCCATTTCATGAAGAAGGGTTACAAGGATACGCGCACCCGATGCTCCTACGGGATGTCCGAGAGCGATGGCACCACCGTTGGGGTTAAGCTGCTTGTCAACATCGATACCCAGGTCCTTACCTACTGCTACGGACTGAGCTGCGAATGCTTCGTTTGCTTCGATGATATCGAAGTCTTCGATCTTGTATCCGGCCTTAGCCATTGCCTTTCTGGTAGCTGCTACGGGTCCGATACCCATGATGGTGGGATCTACACCTGCAAGAGCGCCTGCCACGAAAGTAGCCATGGGCTTAACGCCGAGTTCTTTTGCTTTTTCTTCCGACATAACAACGATTGCCGCAGCACCGTCGTTAATACCCGAAGCGTTACCTGCGGTAACGAATCCGTCGGGGTTCAAAGGACGAAGCTTTGCAAGTGCTTCGATGGTGGAACCCTGTCTGGGGCCTTCGTCGGTATCGAAGATAACGGTTTCTTTTTTCTTCTTAATTTCTACGGGAACGATTTCCTTCTTGAAGGAGCCGTTCTCGATGGCTGCACAAGCCTTAAGCTGGCTCTTTAATGCGAACTCATCAAGTTCTTCTCTTGTTAAGTTCCACTGTTTTGCGATGTTGTCTGCGGTGGTGATCATGTGGTAGTCATTGAATGCATCCCAAAGAGCATCCTTTACCATGGTATCAACGAGTCCGCCCTGGCTCTGTGAAGGCCACATCATTCTGTAGCCGTAACGGCCCTGGGGAAGAGCGAAGGGAGCCATTGACATGTTTTCCATACCGCCGGCTACAACCACATCGGCATCTCCTGCCATGATCATCTGAGCGGCCTGGTTAACGCAGTTAAGACCGGATCCGCAAACCACGTTACTGGTAACAGCGGGTACTTCGATGGGAAGACCGGCCTTGATGGATGCCTGACGGGCAACGTTCTGGCCCTGTCCTGCCTGAATTACACAACCCATGTATACATGTTCTACATCGGTAGGCTTGATACCTGCCCTGTTGATTGCTTCCTTAATAACGATAGCACCAAGCTCAGCTGCGGGAATTCCCGAAAGCGATCCGCCCATAGTGCCGATTGCAGTACGACAAGCGCCTGCCAAAACAATCTTCTTACTCATTACGTAATCTCCTTTTATTTTGTTGAAAGTGACTTGTTAAATTTTTATCACATTGCAGGACATATTTTATCATAAGACCGATGCGAATGCAATTGATTTATTAATGAATAAAACATAAAAACGACCCGTCGTGTGACGGGCCGTTTGTTTTCCGTTTACTTCACCTTCAAATGCATAAGGTGTTCCCGGAAACCCGGGAGCTACCCCAATTTAATTCTCGGGTTCAATAAGTCCGTAAGTATTTCCTTTACGCTTGTAAACCACAGCTACCTGCTCGCTCTCGGCATTGATAAACATAAAGAAACTGTGGCCGAGAAGCTCCATCTGTACGCAGGCATCTTCGGGATACATGGGCTTCATGTCGAACTTCTTGTTCCGGACAATCTTGATCTCCTCATCGTCCATGTAGTCGTTCTCCAGGAATTCCTTCTTAAAGGAGCCGCCTCCCTGATACCTGTCGGTAAGTTTGGTCTTGTACTTCTTTAACTGTCTTTCGATGATCTCTTCCACCAGATCGATGGAAACGTACATATCGTTGGAAACCTGCTCGGAACGGATTATATTGCCCTTGACGGGGATGGTGACCTCTATTTTCTGTCTTTCCTTTTCAACACTTAAAGTAACGTGCACCTCCGTATCAGGGGTAAAGTACTTCTCAAGCTTGCCGATCTTGTCTTCGACGGCCGATCTTAAGCCCTCCGTTACATTAATGTTTTTGCCTATGATGTTAAACTTCATATACATCACTCCTCTCAAATAAATATAGTGGTGTAGAGCTTGAGAGTATTATAGCATAAAAAAAGAAAATTGAATATATTTTCTTTAAATTGTCTGAAAAATTTTTATTAAGTCTCTTCTTTCATTAAATCTCCCAAGAACAGGCGTTCGAGAAAAATTAAAGAATAAGTGTCACTTTTAGTGCCAAAATCGGTGGAAAAAGTGGATAAGTCGGTTGAAAAGTATCTTTTCGGCATTATTTTGAAGTTTTTCAGGTGGAAAAAACATGAGTTATACACCGATGTCATTTTGAAAATTTACTCTTGCGCACTTCTGTGTTTATGCATCTTGCACAAAAAACAGCATTTTGACGTTTTCGGTCAAGGGTATTTTACATAGAATGACGGATTCGGTCAATGGATTTTTATCCATAAAAACAGCCGGATTTCACTCAAAAATCCGGCTGTAAGCCCTGCAGTTTTATTAAACTTTTAGAAAATTCTCCTTATCGCCAGAATCTTTGTGTAGGAAGCATTTCCTATACAGATACCGTCTCTGGGGGTAGCGGCATGAACGATCCTGTTATTACCCATGTAAATCGCCACATGTCCTGAGTAGAAAAGCAGGTCTCCGGGCTGTGCTTCGGCCAGAGTTGCTATTGCGTAGCCTGCGCTTCTTTGTCCGGTTCTGGGAAGTTTTACACCGAAGTAAGCATATACGCTTTGAGTGAATCCGGAACAATCACATCCGTCTGTGAGGCTCGTTCCGCCGTACACATAAGGATTACCAACGAACTGTACCGCGTAATCCACCACCTGCTGTCCCAGGTTATCGCCGCTTGCTCCGTTTGCAAGGGCAGCGTCCTGTGCAGCCTTCGCTGCGGCGGCCTCCTGTTCCTGCTTTGCCCTGAGTGCGGCCTCGGCAGCTTCTTTTGCTTTGCGCCGTGCTTCCTCTTCGGCCTTGAGCCTTGCGCGTTCCTCCTCAATGGATTCGGCTTCCACGAACTCCGTGTGGATATCCACATAATCAAGCGAGATGTAACCTGTCTTATTATTATAAGAAACTTTGGCGAATCCGTCCTCTTCCGCCAGGACCTCAAGTTCGTCTCCCTTGGAAAAGCTTCCGAGAATCGCAGAATCCGTTGTGGGCTTTTGTCTGACCCTGAGGCTTGAAACATTGATGGTAGCGTAGGTGATCTCCACGTCCCTTGCGATCCTTAAAGCTTCCAGCCCCGCCACGCAGTACTCCGCTTTAACGTAACCCTCCACGGTACCGCTTTTATTCTTGATCCAGCCGTCCGTTTCTTCTATGAAACGTCCCACCGAATTGTTATATAATTTTCCGAGTATTTCGCCGGAGGTGTCGGGCTTGCTTCTTATATTAACGTAGCTTGAGACCTGCGCTATAACCAGATCCTCATATCCGCGGTTATCGATAACCTCGACAACCGGTGCGTTCTCCGCGGTCTGCAGTCCCGCATAAACGGGAACAGAGCTTACGCACAAAGAAAAAACTCCGACCAAAATCCCCCCGGCCAATGTTATTCTTTTCATTATCTTACCTGATATCTTCCCCTGCGCTGGATACTGCGTTGGCACCGTCAGCCACGGCAGTAATTATCTGTCTTAAGGGTTTCTTACGGATGTCACCCGCAACGTAGAGGCCTTTCTTGGAAGTACGGCAGTCTTCACCGGCCACCACGTATCCGCCCTGATCAAGCTCGACCAGATCCTTTACCAGGTCCGTGCCGGGTCTGATACCTACGGCAACAAAGGCGCCGGATACCTGAAGCTCGGAAGTTTCTCCCGTCTTCTTATTAAATACGGTGACGGATTCAAGTCCGTCGGTTCCGTTCATTGACTTAACTTCGCTGTCCCATACAAACTCAACGTTTTCACACTTCTTTAAATCTTCAACCAACGAGTTTGCCGCACGAAGAGTGTCCCGTCTGTGGATAAGGTAAACCTTTCTGCAGCCTCTGGCAAGATAAATTGCATCTTCAACCGCCACGTCGGAGCCGCCGATCACACAGACGTCCGCGTTCTTAAAGAAAGCGCCGTCGCAGGTCGCACAATAAGAAACTCCCATTCCGGCAAGTTCTTCTTCACCGGGAACATTAAGATGTGCATGTGTGGCACCGGTGGCAACAATAACCGTCCTGGTTTCAAGATCGCCCTTATCGGTCTTAACGGTCCAGCCCGATGCGGTCTGCAGAAGTTCACGGACCATCACACTTTTCTTTTCAATGCCCGATGCATCCGCATGGGCAACAAACTTGTCACCGAGTTCCATTCCCGAGATTCCGGGTAATCCGAGATAATTATCTACTTCATAGGTAGAAAGAACCTGCCCGCCGTAGATGGGTGTTCCTTCAATGATGAGTGCCGAAAGACCGGCACGCTTGGCGTATACGGCTGCGGAAAGACCTGCGGGGCCGCCGCCCACAATAATGGTATCGTACAAAAGACTCCTCCATTTCTTCGCTTGCTTTTTAAGCTGCGAAATTACATAATGTTAGTAGAATTCCCCTTGAACAATAAGATAACTACAGTATAATCAAAGCCGCTCTTTTTGTCAAAAGCGCTTCGGAGGATATAAACATGAAAACAGCCCTGGTAACGGGTGCTTCCCGCGGGATCGGACGTGCCATCGCACAAAAGCTTGCCAAAGAAGGCTACGCGCTTCACCTTATCTGCGAAAAGAATATAGAAATGCTTTCCGAATTTGCAGAAAAAGTAAAATCCGAAAACAAGGTTCCGGTAAGCGTTTACCGTGCCGATGTTTCGGATTTCGAAGCTCTTTCAAAGATCTTTGAAGGCCTTGATTCTCTCGACCTTCTGGTAAACAACGCAGGCATTTCCTATGTGGGACTCCTAAGCGAAATGAGCATTGAAGACTGGACCAGGATCTGCTCCGTCAACCTGAATTCCGTTTTCTATACATCAAAGCTTGCCATTCCGCTTATGCTCAAAAAGCACGAGGGTAAGATAATCAACATCTCTTCCGTCTGGGGGAACGTGGGTGCTTCCATGGAGGTTGCCTACTCTGCCACCAAAGGCGGAGTAAACGGCTTTACGAAAGCCCTCGCAAAAGAACTTGCTCCGAGTAATATTTCGGTAAATGCCATCGCCTGCGGTTTTGTGGATACCGATATGAACAGAAATCTCAACCCCGAAGAACTGGAAGGGGTAAAAGAAGAAATCCCCGCCAATCGTTTTGCGACAGGCGAGGACATAGCTGATGCTCTTGCAGGTATTCTGCGGGCTCCGTCATATTTGACCGGACAAGTCATTACAGTGGACGGCGGATGGACATAACACCTGATATTCTAAAATTTTCTAAGTTCGTCAGACTCTCCGATGGTTGAATTATCAATCTTTTTGATGGTTGCGAAGTAACTGTAGTCCTTGCTGACGAAGATCTCCACCCGGTCTCCGACTTTGTGTCCGAGAAGGGCCTTTCCGAGAGGTGACTCGTTACTTACAAGTCCGTTTAAAGAATCTTCTCTTACGGTGGTAACGATCTTATACTGTTCTTCAACACCGTCCTCTTCTATAAATATGGTTACGGTCTTATTGATCCCCACCTCATCCTCTTTCGAGGTATCTTCCACCACATTGGCGGTCTTTATCATTCTTTCCAGATATCTGATACGGCTCTCGTTCTGATTCTTTTCTTTTTTCGCTGCGTAATATTCAAAGTTTTCGCTTAAGTCACCCTGCGAACGGGCCTCTTTTACATGCTCCAAAAGTTCCTTACGAACAACTATCTTTCTGTGTTCGATCTCGGCCTCCATATCCTCGATGTCTTTTCTGGTAAGTTCGTTATGCATGTCTCTTCCTTTCAAAATCTCAGCTCGTACTTTTCTTCTTTTAACTCAAAGCCGAGGGAATAGTAAAGTCCGATGGCTTCAAAATCGTCTCCGAATACGGAAAGCCTCGCGGTCTTTCCGATATCCGAAAGATAAAGCAGGGTTTTCTTAATAACGTCTCTTGCTATGTGACGGTTTCTGTATTTGGGGATCGTGAAAACATTCTCGGTGGCAAATACACCCTTTTCAATTTCCCATACGGTTACCGATGAAACGATCTTTCCGCCGAGTCTGGCGACAAAGATCTTCGATTTGGGATTATTGAGTTCGTCCCTTATCATATTTTCCGGGTCCTGACCTCCGAAGCCCTCCGCATTTGCGGAAAGATACTCGGAAAGTCCCGTATTTACGCGGTATTCTTCGTATATGACCTCCTCTTCAATGTCCAAGTCGGTCAATATAGGCCCCTTAAGGCGATCTTTGTCCGTATTGCTCAATCCGGTGATGAAATCCCCCAGGTCTCTTTCCATAAACAGCATGGTATTGCTGATAAAGAAGCCGTTTCTCAAAAAGAAATCCAGTGCGGTAACATGTCTTGTATCCACAAAGGTCCGGAGAAAACAGCGGGGATTGTTCTTCTTTTCTTGACTATATCGGTCAAAGCATTTTTCAAGGCCCGATTCAAAATCGGGTGGTGTTTTACCCTTCAGCGTAAAGAGGATCGCATCTCCGTAAAGGCTCATCTGAGGCTCATTCTTCATATCCGCCCGGAACACCTCCGTAATTTGTCACTTCTTTGTATAGGTCACGTAGGAATAGGGAATCTCTCCGTCAATAACCTCATCAACGGTCTTTTCATAGAGGCTTTCGTCGAATTCCGGGAAGAAGGTATCCCCCTCAACGTCCAGATCCACTTCGGTAATAAAAAGTTTCTCGGCATAGGGAAGTCCTTCTTTGTATATGCCCGCACCGCCCGAGAGATAAACATTCTCACCGGGGCGGAATTTTTCGGCGTAATCGAGGGCTTCTTTAACGGAAGATACCGTTACGCAATTTTCAAATTCATATTTTGCGGTGGAAGAAACCACGATGGTAAAACGGTTGGGCAGGGGCTTCCCGATCTCGTCAAAGGAACGGCGTCCCATAATGACCACATTTCCCGTGGTAAGTTCGCGGAAACGCCTTTGTTCGCCTTTGATCCTCCAGGGAATACGACCCTTATCTCCAATAACCCTTCCGTGTGCGTATGCAACTATCAATCCGATCATATCAGTAACCTGCCTTCCAAAACCATTATAGGCTTTGTTTCTCCAAAAATAAACCCGCGATATTAACAGGAACGTAGGCCTTGACCTTGGTACCGTTTTCGACATACTCTTCGGAAACCACCTGCCCGTAGCGATGGATCTGTGAAATAAGGCTTCCGTCCGAATAAGGAACCACAACATCGATCAGGCGCCTGCTTTCTTCAAGGAGCTTTTCGATGGCATAAAGAAGCTTATCAACGCCCTCTCCCGTAGCTGCCGAAATATTTACGGCAACTCTGGCGGCAAGATCTTTTAAGCTCCTGTCGGCTTCCGCTGAGTCGATCTTGTTCATGGCTGTGATCACGGGTTTTCCGGTGATCCCGAGTTCCGCAAGAGTATCGTATACCACCTTTTTGTGCATTTCCGCATCCTTGTCGGAAGCATCCAGAACATGGAGAATGTAATCCGCGTACTTTGCTTCTTCAAGTGTACTCTTAAAAGCATCCACCAGATTGTGGGGGAGCTTATTGATAAATCCTACGGTATCCGTGAATAAAAACTCCTGGCCGCCCTCTGTTTTACAGACTCTCGTAGTGGGATCCAGGGTTGCAAAAAGCATGTTTTCCGCAAGAACTCCCGCTCCCGTAAGGCGGTTTAAAAGTGTGGATTTTCCGGCATTTGTGTAGCCCACGATGGCGATTGTGGGAACCGCGTTTTCGCTTCTTTTCTTTCTGGTGGTCTTACGAACGCGCTCCATATCCTTTATGTCTCTTGAAAGGGTGGAAATGCGCCTGTTTATCGCACGGCGGTCGCTTTCGAGTTTAGACTCACCGGGACCTCTGGTACCGATACCGCCTCCAAGTCTTGAAAGTGCCTTACCGAGTCCTGCCAGATGCGATGCTCTGTATTTAAGCTGCGCAAGTTCAACCTGGATCTTACCCTCTCCCGTATTTGCATGAGCCGCAAAAATGTCGAGGATAAGCATGGTACGGTCTATAACCTTACATTCAAGGATATCGGAAAGGTTTCTTATCTGTGCCGGAGAAAGCTCGTCGTCGCATATTATTCCGTCTGCGCCCAAAGCCTCAACCAGTTCCTTGATTTCATGTGCCTTTCCGCTTCCCATATAAGTACCGGGATCCCGGTTGGGAAGCTTTTGAACAACCATGTCAAGTGTTATTCCGTTGGCGGTTTCAAGTAGCCTTGAAAGCTCCTCAAGGGAGACCTTTGCTTCGTCCGCGTTATCGGAAACCGCTACGAGTATGTATTTTTCTGCCTGCTGTAATTTGTTTTCTGTCATATAATCACCCCTCTCTACCGACAAGAAAAAATCTCAGATTGCACCGCAGCGCAAGCACGGCAAACGCGTGCCCGCCGTCAAACAAAAAAAGAGGGTCGGTATTTACCGACCCTCAGGAAACTGAGTTTAATCAATCAATATTGGAAACAAGTGCAAGAAGATCTGCGGTAGCATCCTCGTTGTAGCTTACAACGGTAACGGAGCTGATATAGCCGCCCTTGATCAATTCAACCTGCTTCTCATAAAGGGTAAGACCACTGTACTCGCCCTTTACGTTAAGGCATGCAACGGTCTCACCAAGAAATTCTGTGGTGGAACGTTCGCAAGTAACATTGGTGAAACCTGACTGTGCAAACATTGACTGAATGTCGGGAATTGCAGCGTCGATGATAAGTTCGGGAGTGATAGCCGGGCTGTCAACACCTGCGCCGCTGATATTTACATTTAATGTCTTAAGACCGGAAAGATCGGAAAGATACATGGTTGTAACAACGGAACCATCGTTGATTGCATTTGCGATCTTTTCGTTGTTGTCTCCAAAGAGACGTGCGGTAGACATGCTGAGTGCTTCGATCTGTTCGTCGGTAGCGAAGGTCATTCCTTCAGCGGGAGTAATCTTTACGTTAAAATATTCATCAACATAAACGCCATCAACTACTTTACCGAGAGAGAATTCCTTGGCATCAGCCTTGGATTCGTCTTTTGTTTCATCCTTGGTATCGTCCTTGGACTCATCCTTAACGTCTGTCTTTGTGTCGTCTTTCTTGTCGTCTTTCTTGTCTTCTTTCTGATCCTTGTCAACGGATACGCTTGCCTTTACATCCTGGTCCTCAGTCTTTGCGGAGCAAGCGGATGCGGAAAGTACAAACATAGCTGCCATAAGGAACGCAATAATTCTTTTCTTCATTTCAATTCTCCTTTCAGAAAAAAACTTGGCGGTTCCCGCAGGTTTACGCGTAGCATAAGATCCTGCGAAAACACACAACTGGTATTCTAACCACGAAAAACGCTTTCGTCTATGTGGAAAATTACCAAATAGGTTTCTTCTTTCGGGAGATATGTGTACTAAAATGTCAATCGACCATCATCTCATATATCTTGGTGCAATCGGCCTTGTCAAGCCTTACAAAGCCCTCTATATAGCCTTCTCTGCCGTTTCCGTCACAAAGAACATCCACCAGTTTCGGGATATCTTCTTTCTTTGCACCAAGTTCCGCAAAATTCGAGGGCATACCGAGCGAAGTAAGGAAGCTCTTAAGCGCCTTGATTCCTGCAATTGCGGTCTCTTCGGGATTTGAAAAATCCATCTGGCAGCCCCATACTCTGGAAGCAATTTGTGCAAATCGCATAACATCATGCTTCAATACATAGGTAAATACCGCGGGCATGGTCACCGCAAGGCCCGCACCGTGTGCGCAATCGTACAAAGCAGAGAGTTCGTGCTCGATGTTGTGGCTGTTCCAGTCCTGGCTTCTGCCGACGCCGCAGACATTGTTGTGCGCAAGCATTCCGGCCCACATGATATTTGCTCTTGCTTCATAATTATTGGGGTCCTTGATCACTCTGGGGCCTTCATGAATCAGAGTAAGAAGCAAGGCTTCGATGAGACGGTCCGTAACTTCAACTTCTTTTGTATTGGTAAGATAACGCTCGTAAAGATGGGCCATGATATCGGTGATACCTGCCGCGCTCTGGTAGGGAGGAAGTGTCTGTGTAAGGGCGGGATTTAAAATACTGAACTTGGGTCTCACCGCATCTCCGCTTGCCCCTCGTTTGAGCATACCGTCTTCATGGGTTATGACGGTATCGGGGCTTCCTTCGCTTCCTGCTGCGGCGATCGTTAAAACGGTGCCCACGGGAAGTGCTTTTTCAATGCGCTTTCCGCAATAAAAATCCCAGAAATCTCCGTCATAAAGAGTTCCCGCCGCTATGGCCTTTGAAGAGTCGATAACGCTTCCGCCGCCTACGGCAAGCACGAAATCCACATTTTCCTTTCTGCAAAGTTCTATTCCTTCATATACAAGGCCGCTTCTGGGATTGGGCTTTACGCCTCCAAGAAGAACATAAGGGATGCCATTTTCATCAAAGGAAGCCTTAACGCGGTCCAAAAGTCCGGAGCGGACCACACTTCCGCCGCCGTAGTGAATAAGCACCTTATGAGCGCCGAAACGCTTTGCAAGCTCGCCGGCTTCTTTTTCCCTGTCCTTACCGAATGCAAAGAATGTTGGGGAATAAAAATTGAAATTCTGCATAGCTTTCTCCTTTTCACACTGTGATCGTTTACTTTTTCAGGAAGAACAGCCTCCTGTGTTCCTCTTTTTCTCCGGGCCAGGCAAAATGATCGAGCTTTTCCACCGTGAAATACTCGGAAAGAAGGGCTGTCCACTCTTCATCCGTTAAGCACATCATTCTGAGGACCCCGTTTACAAAAAGATATTTGCCCTCTTCTATGGCGATGCCTTTCTCGGGATCCGCCACGGGCTTGGCGTAGTGATTTAAGCCGATAACGATCTTAGCACCCTTTTTAGCAACACGGCTTAAATTTTTAACGATATCCCTCGCAATGTCCATGGGAACCACGTCAATAACATTGCTGCAGATGATTCCGTCATAGGTTTCTGCAGGCTCCTCCGAAAGCCAGCTCGTGGAAACGACCTTGCTTTCGATCCTGTCGGCAACTCCGTAAGCTTTGGCATAAAAATCCGTCGATCTCTTTCCGTTATCGATGACATCCACTGCGGTGATTTTTTTGCTTCCGGTCTTAGCGGCGGTAATGCTCGCCCAACCGTATCCGCAGCCGTAATCAAGCACGTTTTCGCAGCCCTTGAGTCCCGCTATGGCATCGGCAAGTTTCTGCGAAGGAGCAAGTTCCTTCCACTCATCCTCTCCCGCGACCTGCCCCTCGGCTCCCGCCATGTCCTCATCGCTTATGTAAAAGTTCTTATTCCAGAAATCCACGGAATTCTTATATGCTTCTTTCATGGTTTCGTTCATTTCCCATACCTCCTGTAACACGATTTTCATGCACGTCTTATAATCAGAATTTTATCAAAGGTTTGCGGATTATGATATACATTTTTTGCTATAAATATCTAAAATTCTTATTAAAAAGCAGGCATAAAAAGAGCCCCGGATCCGGAGCTCTTTTACAAAAACTTTTATATTACGGGAGGGATTATCATCCAAGCGCCACATCAAGCACCATCATAAGCGCAAATCCAACCGAAAACATTACAACACCGATGTTTGAGTGCTCCCCTTCAGACATTTCGGGAATCAGCTCTTCCACTACCACATAAAGCATTGCACCTGCCGCAAAGCTCAGTAGATACGGCATTGCAGGCACAACAAGCGCTGCGGCCAGGATCGTGATTGCGCCGAATATAGGCTCAACTGCGCCCGAAAGGGTTCCGAGCCAGAATGCTTTTCCCTTGCTTTTTCCTTCGGCGTGAAGCGGCATCGAAATAATCGCGCCCTCAGGGAAGTTCTGGATCGCAATACCGAGTGCAAGTGCAAGCGCTCCGCCCGCCGTAATTTCGGCAGAGCCTGTAATAAAACCGGCATAAACCACGCCCACCGCCATACCTTCGGGAATATTGTGAAGCGTTACCGCAAGAACCATCATGGTAGTTCTGGCAAGACGGCTCCTCGGACCCTCGGATTTTTCGGCGTTCACGTGAAGGTGCGGGATTACAGTATCAAGCAAAAGCAGGAACAAAATACCTGCAAGAAATCCGATCACTGCGGGCATAAATGCAAGTTTCCCAAGATTTGCGGATTGTTCCATGGCGGGGATCAAAAGACTCCAGACTGAAGCAGCCACCATAACACCTGCCGCAAATCCGGTAAGTGCTCTCTGCACGCTCCTTCCCAATGTTTTCTTCATAAAGAAAACGCAGGCAGAACCGGCCGTCGTGCCTATAAAAGGAATCAAAAGTCCCATTAATACCTTGCTGTCAAACATAACAATCGCCTTCTTTCTTACTTTGGTTAGTTATCTCTAACTCAAAAGATAACACCGTTATTGTAATATTGCAAGCACTATTTTCAAAAAAGGCCCGGCGAAAAAATTCGTCGGGCCTTAAATGCGGGTCTTTTATGCTTCGTAAAATAAAACGCCCAGGGTGTTGGGACCGCAGTGGCTGGAGATCACGCCGCCGGCTCTGGTTTCCAGGACTTCGTTAAAGTGTCCCAGACTCTCCAGATAAGAGCGAACTTCTTCGACCACGGTTCGATCGCACCCCGAATGAGTGATGAAAACCCTGGAGGGATCGGCTTTCTTCAGATCCTCTTCCATGGACTTTACGTAGCTCATGATAACACGGTCGATATTTCCGCGGATCTTCCTGGAAACGCCCATGGCGCCGTCCTTTACGACTATCACGGGGTGAAGCTTGAGGGTATTTGCAAGAAGGGCCGTAACGGAACTGCATCGTCCGCCTCTGGCAAGATATGTAAGAGTATCGATCACGAAACTGGCGCGAACCTTGTCGCGCTTCCCTTCAATGGATTCAATTATTTCTTCAAAGGATCTGCCGGCCGCAGCCATCTCCGCAGCCTTAATTACCTGAAGTCCGATTCCCGTGGAAAGATTCATGGAATCCACCACATGGAATCTGTCATAATCGGCGCCCACCATGGAAGCTACGTTACAGGTGGAACTCATCTTCACGGAAATGCCGAAGAAAATGATCTCGTCACCCGCTGCCATCATTGGCTCAAATACGGCCGTTGCCCGTTCTTCCGATATGGCGGCGGTCTTAGGCGTGGTCTTGTTGGTATCCGCCCAGGTAAAGATCTCTTCGGATGATAAGTCTTCTCCGTCGAAATAACTCCTGTCACCCATAATTATGCTCAAAGGAATTATGGTGATTCCGTACTTTTTAATAAGTTCGGGGGACAAATCACAGGTACTGTCGGCTACAATCCGTATGCTCATAGTTCAGTTCTCTCCGTTTCGTTCCGAAAATTACTTCATCCCTATTATTTTGCCATAAAGGGCCGGGTTTCACAACAATTCTTTTCCGCGAAAGCCCGTTATCGCACGCTGAATGTCGTAAAGTGTAAAAGATACGTCAGAATGTACAAAAGTCCTATATGCACGGGATAAAACACGTAAAAAACGTATTTGTTGATCTTCATACCCCTCTCGCCGTTGTATTTTGCTATGGGAAACAGCATAAAGAAAGCTGCCGCCTCGATAAAATACATGAGCGTAAGGGACAGACAGCCAAGGGCAAAGGCGGTCTTCCGATTCTTTCTGAAAATGTACATAACGGCGATCGTAACGACTCCCCAGGAGCCGTAATCGGTCTTTAAAAGGTCTGCTATATACGCAAAAAGCATGAGGGGACAAACATTTCCCACAAAACTCCACATACTCTCACGGCTTATGCGTCCGCCCGCAAAGAACGCAGCAAGTGCAAACACCACGGCAAGAGCGAGACAGGCAAACTGAAACATCTTCGGGGACAGTGTCACGAAGTGTCTGACATTCTCACTCTTATACGCCATATACGCGGTAAAGATGCCGAAGATTGCGGCTGACAGATAAAAGAAAGGTTCCGCCGCCTTAAGGAGTTTCTTTTTCGAAAGATATTCGATGCATACCAGGCACAGAAGTCCCAAAAGCAAAGTCAGGAAAACATTCTGGTAAAAGGGCGCAAACACCCTTGAATAGAAGCCCAGATTAAAGGGAATTTCTGAAATCAGGGCAAATACCGCAAGATTAAGGGCATATTTAAGCCGACTCCTCGTATGCTCAAAGCCTTCCGTCAAAAGAAAGGCAAAAAGAGGAAATCCGCACCTGCCGATGAGTCTCATGGCTCCCATCAAAAGGCCCAAAAGAGCTATCCGCGGGTGTTCCGTCATATATTGCTCGTAAGCGGGGCTTCCCGTATTTCCGGGTACCAGAGCGGCCAGCACGTTGTCAATGAAGATCGCAGCAAAATGATCTATGAACATAGTGACCATGGCGATGATCTTAAGCCTTGTTCCGGTCACTTTACTTTTTTTAATCGCTTCAGTCATAATATACTTCCATCCCGTTCTTTTTCTCTTATAATCTACTACTTTTACCCGTGTATATAAAGCATTTTTTATTTGACAAACGCCTCCGAAATCGTCAATATCGTAAGTAGAAAACTATATTTGTACGGAGGGTGAATTCATGACAATCTATGTTAATCAGGCTGCAAAAACCGATGGCGACGGTTCAAAAGAACGTCCCT
>JAEEGK010019428.1_pt1 | contig 14576 bp, 7 predicted proteins | sample 8958771 | NCBI WGS metagenome assembly JAEEGK01 (sample SAMN16246547, study PRJNA631951) | gut metagenome | biome: gut microbiome; feature: rumen; material: SC-attached | host: Bos | place: Iran: Karaj | collected 2018-10
AAGAGCCGCGCCATTCCTGGCCATAACCTGACGATGGCGGCACTGGGTGTGTTTATCCTTTGGCTCGGCTGGTTCGGTTTCAACCCAGGATCTCAGCTGGCAGCCAGCGGCGAAGTGAACCGCATCGCCATCAGCCACGTGTTTCTGACCACCAACCTCGCTGCCGCAGCCGGCGGTACGGCCACGATGTTCCTGACCTGGCTGAAGTATGGTAAGCCGTCGCTCTCGCTGACACTCAACGGCGTGCTGGCCGGACTGGTAGGCATCACGGCTGGCTGCGATCTGGTGTCACCTGTGGGAGCCGTCATCATTGGCCTTGTCTGTGGATTGGTGCTGGTCTATGCCATCGAGTTCATCGACCACCGTCTGCATATCGACGACCCTGTCGGTGCTTCGAGTGTGCATGGTGTCTGCGGTATTCTCGGCACACTGATGACAGGTCTGCTGTCTACATCGAACGGCGCTTTCTATGGTCACGGCTGGGGATTCTTTGGCGCCGAGTGTTTCGGTATTCTGGTCATCGACCTTTGGGCTGCCGCCTGCGGTTTCGTCCTGTTCTATGGCATTAAGAAACTGCACGGCCTGCGTGTAGACAAGCGAATCGAAGAAGAAGGTCTTGACATCTATGAACATGGCGAGGCTTGCTATAATTAATGGTACAAGTAAAAAGGAAAAAGGTATGAAAAAGATTGTTATATTGGCAATGGGCATGATGCTTAGCAGCACCGCCCTTGCACAGGAAGAGATTGAAACGTCGATTAGTGGCGACGTTGTAAGTAGTTACATCTGGCGCGGTCTGGACGCGGGCAGCGTGTCGCTGCAGCCGACATTCGGCGTGGGTTACAAGGGCTTGTCGCTGACGGCCTGGGGCAGCTACGGATTGACCGATCCTGCCGATACGAAGGAGTTTGACCTGACGCTCGGCTACACCATCGGCGGACTGAACATAGGCGTGACCGACTATTGGTTCAACGTCGGTCTCGACCCAGACGGTCGCTACTTTAAATACGACGCTCATGGAACGAACCATCTGTTTGAAGCCAACATCGGCTACGACTTCGGCTTTGCGTCATTGCAATGGTTCACCAACTTCGCCGGCAACGACGGCGTAAACAAGGACGGCAAACGGGCCTACAGCAGCTATGTTGAGGCAACTGTCCCATTCCGACTTGCGACAGTCGACTGGACTGCTACGGCCGGTGCCGTCCCCTTTGCCACCGACTTCTACGGCACATCGGGATTCGCTGTCACCAACCTGTCGCTACGGGCCACGAAGGACATCAAAGTAACCGATTCGTTCTCTGTACCCATCTTCGGACAGGTGACTGGCAACCCCTGCTCGCAAAAAGCCTACCTGGTTCTCGGCTTCACGCTGCAGCCTTAATCTTTACCAGGTATTCCCTCTCTCCTTCTTCGGATGGGGAGAGGGCTTTTATTAAAGAATGTATAAATGTAAGATAGAATATAATGAAGATCAAGAAACGTTGGATAATCCTGATGACGGCGATGACGTTGATAGCCGTCGCAGGTGTGTTCGTAGGCGAGCCTACGTTCGAGTGTGACTGGTCAGTGGTTTCGGCTGCCGATGTGGCGTGGCTCATTACTGCAACGATATTTGTGCTGATGATGACGCCGGGCCTGTCGTTCTTCTATGGCGGCATGGTTGGGGCGAAGAATGTCATATCGACCATGCTCCAGTCGTTTATCGCCATGGGACTGATTTCGGTGCTCTGGGTGGTCATCGGTTTCTCGCTGTGCTTCGGCGACGACATTGGCGGCGTGATTGGTAATCCGCTGACGTTCCTGATGTTCCACGGCGTGGGAGCTGAAGTGTACACCACACCGGCTGGCAACGTGCTGGGCGGAGCAACGATTCCGCTGGCGCTGTTTGCCCTGTTCCAGATGAAGTTCGCCATCATCACGCCCTCGCTCATCACGGGGTCGTTTGCCGAGCGGGTGCGCTTCTCGGCTTACCTGTTCTTCATGATGTTCTTCTTTTTCTTCATCTACTGTCCGCTGGCCCACATGACGTGGCACCCCGAGGGATTCTTCCTGCGCTGGGGCGTCGTCGATTTTGCCGGTGGCATCGTCGTTCATGCCTCGTCGGGTATTGCCGCCCTTGCAGGAGCCATCTATTTAGGCCGGCGCAGCACGGAGAAGAGTGAGCCAGCCAACATCCCGTTTGTGCTGTTGGGTGCAGCCTTGCTCTGGTTAGGCTGGTTCGGCTTCAACGCCGGTTCGTCGCTGCATGCTGATGGTCAGGCTGTCAAGGCGTTCCTGAACACCAACACCGCCTCGGCCACAGCCATGATGACGTGGATATTCTTCGACTGTCTGCGTGGGCGCAAACCGTCGGCCATGGGTGCCGCCGTGGGCTGCGTGGTCGGTCTGGTAGCCATCACACCGTCGGCAGGCTATGTCACCGTCGGTCAGAGCATCTTCATTGCCTTCGTCATCACGCTCATCTGCAACGTGGCTGTCTACTGGCGCTCCCACACCAGCATTGACGATGCCCTCGACGTGTTTCCCACCCACGGCACGGGCGGTATCTTTGGCACCGTCCTGACGGGTATCTTCATCCAGGAGGGCCTCATCGCCGGAACATGGGATGGCTTCGTCATTTTCCTCTACCATCTGCTGGCCATCGTCATTGTCTTTATCTACACGTTCGCGATGAGCTGGCTGGGCTACAAGCTGATCGACTGTCTCATCCCCATGCGCGTCTCGCCCTTTAGCGAGAAGGTAGGCCTCGACTTCTCACAGCACGACGAGCACTACGGGCTGGCCCATATCGGCGAGCGCGAGCTGGCAGAATACGAAGAGCACATTCGTGAAAAGAACAAATAAAATATGGATAAAAAGTACATCTTCGTCACGGGCGGTGTTGTCTCCTCGTTGGGAAAGGGCATCATTTCTGCCTCAATAGGCAAGCTGCTACAGGCACGCGGTTACAAGGTCACCATCCAGAAGTTTGACCCCTACATCAACATCGACCCAGGGACGCTGAACCCCTACGAGCACGGCGAGTGCTACGTGACGGAGGACGGCTTCGAGACTGACCTTGACCTGGGGCACTATGAGCGGTTTACGGGTATCCGCACCACACGCAACAACTCCATCACCACGGGGCGCATCTACAAGACGGTTATTGATCGTGAGCGCCGTGGCGACTATCTAGGCAAGACTATCCAGGTGGTGCCGCATATCACGGACGAGATAAAGCGACGGATGTTGCGCGAGGGACTTGGGGAGGCTTTCGACTTCGTCATTACCGAGGTTGGCGGCACCATCGGCGACATCGAGAGTGCACCGTTCATGGAGGCCATCCGACAGTTGCGCTGGGAACTGGGACGCGATGCGGTGAGCGTACACCTGACCTACGTGCCTTATCTGAAAGCCGCTGACGAGTTGAAGACGAAGCCCACACAACACTCAGTAAAGGAATTGCAGTCGATGGGTATCCAGCCGGACATCCTCGTGCTTCGTACCGAACGCCACCTTGATGACGCGATGCGCATGAAGGTGGCATCGTTTTGTAATGTCGACTTGGAGTGCGTGGTGCAGAGCGAGGACATGCCCAGCATCTATGAAGTGCCGGTGAGTATGCAGCAGCAGGGACTCGATGCTGCCATTATGCGCAAGATAGGCATACCAGTAGGAGAAACACCATCCATGAAGTCCTGGCACGACTTCCTTGACAAACAGCGACATGCCACCCGCGAGGTACACATCGGACTGGTAGGGAAATACGACCTGCAGGATGCTTATAAGAGCATCCGCGAGAGTCTGAACCTGGCTGGTGTCTACAACGACGTGAAGGCGAAGATTCATTTCGTCAACAGCGAGGAGGTGACAACGGAGAATGTCGCTGCTCAACTCAAAGGTATGGCTGGCATAATTATCTGTCCAGGGTTCGGACAGCGCGGCATTGAAGGGAAAATCATAGCCGCCGAATACACACGCACTCACGACATTCCTACCTTCGGCATTTGTTTAGGCATGCAGATGATGGTAATTGAGTTTGCAAGGAATGTCTTAGGGTATCAGGATGCGAACAGCAGCGAGATGTCTGCGGATACTAAGCATCCCGTCATCGACCTGATGGAAGAGCAGAAAAGTATCACCGAGATGGGTGGCACGATGCGGCTGGGGGCCTACGACTGTGAACTGGTGAAAGGAAGTCATGTCTTTGAAGCTTACAGTAAAGCGGGGCTTATTCGTGAGCGCCATCGCCACCGCTATGAGTTCAATAATAAGTATAAGGAGGAATACGAACAGGCTGGTATGAAGTGCGTGGGCATTAACCCCTCTGCTAACCTTGTGGAGATAGTGGAGATTCCCGGGAAGAAGTGGTACATCGGCACGCAGTTCCACCCCGAGTATTCATCAACGGTGTTACACCCACATCCGCTGTTTATGTCGTTCATCAAGGCCTGTATCTGATATGGAGCAACTGAAGCATGAGTGTGGCGTGGCGATGATTCGCCTGTTGAAGCCGTTGGACTACTACGCCCAGAAGTATGGCACGTGGGCCTATGGCTTCAACAAGCTATACCTGATGATGGAGAAGCAGCACAACCGTGGTCAGGAAGGTGCTGGTATTGCCTCGGTGAGTCTGGACAAAGAGCCAGGCACGGAGTACATGTTCCGTGAGAAGGCAGAAGGTAAGGATGCCATCACCGAAATCTTTAGTCGTGTGAACGAAGAGATGGCAGGCGAACTCTATATGGGCCACCTGCGATATTCGACCACGGGTAAGAGCGGACTGCAGTATGTACATCCCTTCCTGCGCCGCAACAACTGGCGGGCGAAGAACCTCTGTCTGTGTGGCAACTTCAACATGACCAACATCGACGAGGTTTTCCGTTTCCTGACCTCACAAGGACAGGCGCCACGTATCTATGGCGACTCCTACATCACCCTCGAACTGATGGGCCATCGGCTCGACCGCGAGGTGGAGCGCCTGTATGCCATCGCCAAGCAGCAGGGTTTGCAAGGCACAGACATCACCGACTATATTGACAACCATGTAGAGATGGCCAACGTACTGCGTACGACGATGGAGTACTATGACGGCGGCTACGTGATGTGCGGTCTGACGGGCAGCGGCGAGATGTTTGCCGTGCGCGACCCCTGGGGCATCCGGCCGGCATTCTACTATCGCGACGATGAGATGGTGGCTGTGGCCAGTGAGCGCCCCGTATTGCAGACAACCTTTGACCTGCAGGCTGACGACATCTGTGAGCTGCAGCCTGGCGAGTCGCTCATTGTCCGCCGTAACGGCGAGAGCCACCTGGAGCAGATTATGCCCGCCCAGAAGCTGAGTGCCTGCTCGTTTGAGCGCATCTACTTCAGCCGAGGCTCCGACCGCGACATCTATCAGGAGCGCAAGCGGCTGGGCGAACAGTTGACGCCCGCCATCCTGAAAGCCATTGACAATGATGTGACTAATACCGTCTTTTCATATATCCCCAACACAGCCGAGGTGGCTTTCTATGGCATGACCGACGGCTTCCGTAAACTTCACGGAGAAGTACGCACGGAGAAGGTGGTGTGGAAGGACATCAAGCTGCGCACCTTTATTGCCGACAACAGCGAGCGCAACGACCTGGCTGCCCACGTCTATGACATCAGCTACGGTTCGCTGCGACCCTACGAGGATAATCTCGTGATTATTGACGACTCCATCGTTCGCGGCACGACTCTGAAGGAGAGCATCTTCAAGATTCTCGACCGCCTGCACCCCAAGAAGATTGTGATGGTGAGCAGTTCGCCGCAGATTCGCTATCCCGACTACTATGGCATCGACATGGCACGACTGGAGGAGTTTTGCGCTTTCCGAGCCACGATGGCGCTTATTGAGGAGCGCGGTCTATGGCAACTGGTTAACGACACCTATCTGGCCTGCAAGCACGACCCTCAAACAGAGAATCAAGTCCGTGCGCTCTATGAGCCTTTCACCGTCGAGGAAATCAATCAGAAGATTGTGGAGATGCTACGCCCGAAGGGTATGCAGGCTCCCATCGAACTGGTGTTCCAGAGCATTGAGGGCCTGCACAAGGCTTGCCCCAACCACCCGGGCGACTGGTATTTCACCGGCCACTATCCTACGCCTGGCGGTACACGGCTCTGCAACGCCGCCTTCGTGAACTATATTGACACCAAACAGAAGAAACAACAATAAACAGATGATGAGAGAAGCAAAATTAATACTCGAAGATGGCACAGAGTTCTGCGGCTGGTCGTTTGGCTACGATCAAGGAACGTCAGGCGAGGTGGTTTTCAACACCGCTATGACTGGCTATCCGGAGAGCCTGACAGACCCCAGCTATGCCGGTCAGATTCTTGTGACAACCTTTCCGCTGATTGGCAACTACGGTGTGCCCGATACAGACTTAGGCACCGACGGTCTGCCTTTGTTAATGGAGAGTGAACATATACATCCCAAGGCACTTGTTGTAGCGGATTACAGCGAGACATATTCACACTGGAATGCGAAGGAGTCGCTGGCCTCATGGCTGAAGCGCGAGATGATTCCAGCCATTACGGGCGTCGATACCCGAAGACTCACGAAAGTGCTCCGCGAGCATGGCGTGATGATGGGGCGCGTAATTGTCGACCATGCTGCGACACTGTCGCAGCATACAGAACAGGAGGATTATGGAAGCGTGAACTGGGTGGAGAAGGTAAGCTGCAAGGAGGTCATTACTTATAATAGGGGTGCCGGGAAACGGGTGGTGCTCGTCGATTGTGGTGTGAAGGCCAACATCATCCGCTGTCTGATACGTCGCGGCCTTGAGGTGGTTCGTGTGCCGTGGGACTACGACTTCAATCAGTTGGAGTTCGACGGCCTGTTCTTAGCTAACGGTCCTGGCGACCCCGAACAGTGTGAAATGACTGTCAGGCATATTCGGCAGTTCCTGACCAAAGAGATGGCCGGGGGTGGGTCGCGTCCCTGTATGGGCATCTGCCTTGGCAATCAGTTGCTGGCCCGAGCTGCCGGGGCTAAAACCTATAAGCTGAAGTACGGCCATCGTTCACACAACCAGCCGGTACAGCGGGTGGGCACGACACAGTGCTTCATCACCTCGCAGAACCACGGCTATGCGGTGGACGACTCTACATTGCCGGCCGACTGGGAGCCGCTCTTCGTGAATATGAACGACGGCTCGAACGAGGGTATCCGCCACAAGACGCACCCCTGGTTCTCGGCTCAGTTTCATCCAGAAGCCTGCTCAGGGCCGACAGACACGGAGTGGATGTTCGACGAATTCAAAAGAAGCCTCACCTCCGGCCCCTCTCCGAAGGGCGAGGGGAGTATATACTCTCAAGGCGGAAAAGCAGCGAAAAAGCTAACTACTCCCCTCTCCCCTTTGAGAGGGGTCGGGGGTGAGGCTAAAGTCCTCATTCTCGGCTCCGGCGCCCTGAAAATTGGTCAGGCCGGCGAGTTTGACTATAGCGGCGCACAGGCACTGAAGGCACTGAAGGAAGAGGGCATTCACTCCGTGCTGATCAATCCCAATATTGCCACGGTGCAGACCTCCAAAGACGTGGCCGACACGGTTTATTTCCAGCCCGTGACGCCTGAGTTTGTGGAGCGTGTTATCGAGAAGGAGCGGCCCGACGGCATCCTGCTCTCGTTCGGCGGGCAGACTGCCCTGAACTGTGGAGTGGAACTATATCAGAAAGGTGTGTTGGAGAAATACGGCGTCCGCGTGCTGGGCACACCCGTTCAGGCCATCATCGATACCGAAGACCGCGACCTCTTCGTCAAGCGCCTCGACGAGATTGGCGTGAAGACCATCAAGAGCGATGCGTGCTCAACTGTCGAGGAGGTGCAGCGGGCAGCCCACGAGCTGGGATTTCCCGTTATACTGCGTGCCGCATACGCCCTTGGTGGTCTGGGCAGCGGTTTCTGCGATAACGAGGAGGAGCTGCTGGCGCAGGCTGAAGAGGCCTTCTCGTTCTCGCCGCAGGTGCTGGTAGAGAAGTCGCTGCGTGGCTGGAAGGAGATAGAGTACGAGGTGGTGCGCGACCGCTACGACAACTGCATCACCGTCTGTAACATGGAGAACTTCGACCCGTTAGGCATACATACAGGCGAGTCGATTGTGGTGGCTCCGTCGCAGACACTCAGCAATAGCGAGTACCACAAGCTGCGCGAACTGGCCATCAAGATTATCCGGCACATCGGCATCGTGGGCGAGTGCAACGTGCAGTACGCCCTCGACCCCAACAGCGAGGACTACCGCGTCATTGAGGTCAACGCCCGTCTGAGCCGCTCGTCGGCGCTGGCATCGAAGGCAACGGGCTATCCGCTGGCTTTTGTCGCTGCCAAGCTGGGCTTGGGCTATGGGCTGTTCGAACTGAAGAACTCTGTTACTAAGACTACCTCTGCCTTCTTCGAGCCTGCCCTCGACTATGTGGTGGTGAAAATTCCCCGCTGGGACCTGACGAAGTTCCACGGTGTGAAGCGTGAGCTCGGCTCGTCGATGAAGAGCGTCGGCGAGGTGATGGCCATCGGTCGCACGTTCGAGGAAGCCCTGCAGAAGGGCTTGCGAATGATAGGGCAGGGCATGCATGGATTCGTAGAGAATCACGAAATCAAGATTAAGGATATAGCCAAGTCGTTGCACGAGCCTACGGATATGCGTATTTTTGTCGTGTCGAAAGCATTGAAAATTGGCTACAGCGTCGAGCAGATTCACCAACTGACGAAGATTGACCGCTGGTTCCTGCAGAAGCTGAAGCACATCGTCGACATCGACCAGCAGCTGAAAGAGCAGACCATCCTTGCTGAGGTCTCGGAGTTCATGGAGCCAAGCGAGTTCGCAGAACATCTGAGGTCGCCGGAGATTTTCCCTCTCTTACACGCCGCCAAGGTCTACGGCTTCTCCGACTTCCAGATAGCCCGTGCCATCGGCTTAGAGCAGCGCATGAAGCCGGAGCAGGCCGGTCTCACCGTCCGTTCGTGGCGCCAGCAGCTGGGCCTCATGCCCACCGTCAACCAGATTGACACCCTCGCAGCAGAATATCCTGCCCAAACCAATTACCTGTATTTGTCGTACCTGTGAAAACCGACGGGGGCAAGCGGGCGAGAGTAACGAAACGCCACATTTTGAAAGTTTTGAAAAAGAACAGCGACGACATTCCTCCCGAATCACCGTCGCTGCACATATAATAAATGATGTATATAGAGCTGCTGCTATTTCACCACAACTTTCCGTCCATCCACGATGTTCACACCCTTGCGTGGTGCGGTGAGCCGCTGACCTGAGAGGGAGAACACGGGTGCATTACCTTTGTATGCCGAGACGATATCATCGATGCCATCATCACCCATCACAAGCAGTTCGTTGTCAAAGTCTCGCAGCGTGACGCCAGTGACATCTGGACGAGACAGCGTGATGTTTTTAAGGGCGACCAATGCATTCCCCAGCGGTGCATTGTCATCTGCATGTATGTCTATGGTCAGTATTTCATTGCCACTGAACATAGAATTATTGTTCGAATAACACACCACGCGCAGTGCGCCGTCTGGCTGATAGGTGGTTGAGACGACATGCTTCCTCGCCGTTGTGCCGCTGCCTATCTCCACTAACGGGTAGCCGTCCTCATCTGCAACACTCAATCCTGTTGGGAGGTAGAGGTCGAACTGGCAGCCAGTGAAGCTGTCACCCCTGCTTTCGAGGAGGATAGGAAGTGTGATGGTCTGCCCCTGCGCAATGGGATAGGCATCGAAGTAAAGCAGTGGCTGGTCAACTGCACGGGTAGGTGCATATGCCCTGGTCGAAGCTCCGTTGCCCAAAATGATGTTCACCACGCCGGCCACGTCCACCACGTTGATGCTGCCGTCGCCGTTGACGTCGGCGGCCTTGCGGTTCAGCTGACTGGTGTTGCCGCTGTTCAGAATGAGGTTCACCACGCCGGCCACGTCCACCACGTTCACCAACTTGTCGCCGTTCACGTCGCCGAGGATGTAGTCCTCAACCGTAAGCCTCGACACCACCCAAGGCACGGTGTAGCTGTCAAGGCCGGGCGTGGTCATCACCACGTCGCGCATCTTGATGCTTTGCTCGCCTGTCGGTGCATCGGCAGCCACCTGCAGGGTCATCGTCAGCACATTGCCGTCGGTGCCGCTGAACGTGGAGTTGTTGTTCGAGTAGCACACCACACGGATGCTGCCGTCCGTCTGCTGCTGGGCGCTCACCGTGTGCTTGCGTGCCGTGGTACGGTCGGTACTCAGCTCTATCAGGTAGAATCCGTCCTCGTCCTTCGCCACCGTCACTCCCGATGGAAGTATCAAGTCGAACTGGAAACCTATGATGTTCGCCTGTGCGTTCTTCATCTTCACGGGAATGGAAATGGCGCTCTCGGTCGAGGCGGTGACGGCCTCCAAATAGACGATGTTACTATACTGCGAGATGTCGGTGAGGTCATCGGGGCTCCAGTCGAGTTCTTCGCTGCCCTCATAGTCCGTCCATTTTGTGCCATTATAATACATCGGTCTCCATCCCTTGGCCTTCGCTGCTGCCACCTGTGCCACCGTACAGACATTACCCTCGTCGTTCTTTCTGTTGTCTATAACATAAAAACCATGTACGTCGGCAGTCTGGTTCTGCGGCAAGCTGCTAATCAGGGCATCCATCGCAGCGCCTTTTATTCGATTCCTGTAACAATACAACGTAGTCAATGCCGTATTCTTCGACACGTCCAAAGAGGTGAGTTGGTTGGAGTAACAATACAGCTCTGTTAATACCGTATTCTTCGACAAGTCCAAAGATGTGAGCTGGTTGTAGGAACAAGTCAGTTCTGTCAATGCCGTATTCTTCGACAAGTCCAATGAGGTGAGCTGGTTGTAAGAACAACGAAGTGCTTTTAATGAGGTGAAATACTCTATGCCCTTCAAGCTGCTGATAGCTCCTGGTGAAGATGAACTTCCAGAGACAATGATATTTTTAATGCTACTGATTTCGCTTGCTGTCAGTTTCCCGTCTGCACCGTAGCTTTGGGTGAGTAGCCAGTTGCGGAAACTGGCATCAGGGAAGTTCGAGGCGTTTATTTCGGCTACTGTGGGTTCAGAAACCGTCATAGCGCAGGTGGCTTGTTTGCCGCTGCCGTCGTTGGCCTTGCAGGTGATGGTGGAACTGCCACTGGCCTTGGTCGTCACCTTGCCGTTGCTGTCGACGGTGGCAACGCTGGTGTTGCTTGAAGACCAAGTGACCGTCTTGTTTGTGGCATTGTCAGGCTTCACCGTTGCCGTTAGCGTCTCGCTTTGGCCAGCCTGCAATGAGAGCGAAGATTTGTTGAGGGTGATGCTGGTGACACTAACTTTCTTTACTATTACCTTCCAATAACATTCATCGTAGTCACTAGTGCTCTTCCTTGAACCTGTACAATGAAGTTCTAAACTATAGCCTGTGCCCATATTATAAATATCTTCGTTATCACCTAACCCCTTTATCGTGCAACTTTCCGAGTCCTGGGACACTATCTTGGCTACCCAATTCTCCTGAGAATCACTCCAGCTAGCCCCCTCTCTTTCACGCAAAAACCAGTTGCCGTAATTAACGTAGTATTGAGACAATGTCTTTTCCTCGCCTACATAGATTGTAATAGTACCCTTATAAACCACATCTTTGGCACTTACTCTCCATGATACCCCAAACTGGAGTAGAAGGAGCAAACCAAATCGTAATAATGTTCGTTTCATTCTCGTTTGTTTTTGAGAGAATAAGAAAAGGCGTGAAACCATCCGATGCTTATTCTCTTTCTTGGTTACCGGCAAGTGACCATCAACATAAACAAGCAAGAACAGTTCACGCCCAACGGACGTGAACCTTCTGAACTGCTTGCTCTCACATTGCGAATATTTGGCGGTATTCAAACGAAAGAGAGACAAGAGCAGAAAGCTCAAGTATCTAAAAAGACTGTCGAACGGGACTTCTACGCACAATCCTTACTCGTGGTTAAACTTTGTTTGACTTTTCTCGCAACTCGGCCAAACATGCAAGCACAATGGCACTCGCTGCTCGAAAAGTTAATAAATTGTGTTTAGTGTTTAGTCCCATTGGGAGCTGTGGCACCTGGCGCCTCCGTGGCTCCCGATTCGTCTGTTGCTATGTCATAGTTGTTACTGTTTAGTGGCGGTTATTACTCAGTTATAACGTCTCGATGGTGTCTTTGTCCAACCCTGTGTACTTGGCTATCAGTTCAGCGGGCATGCCGTCAGTTTTCATACGGCGGGCAGACTCTAAAGCCTTTTCATGTTCGCCTTCGGCGCGACCTTTAGCGAGTCCTTTAGCGAGTCCTTTAGCGAGTCCCTCAGCATGCCCTTCGGCACGGCCCTTTTCCAGTCCCTCCAGCTCACCCTCGCCGCGGGCGGTGAGCATCTGGTTGCGCAGAATGGCGCGATCCATGAGATAACGGTCGTAGAGAATGCCCTCGTCACGGCCCATGCGCATACGGTCCAGCTTCTCACGCGCCTCGCGCAGACCGGGAGCGTCGGCGTCGTCGGGGATGTCGGTGGTGGCAAGGAAGTAGAGCCACTGGTCCAGCGAGTCGCGGCTCCAGCGGTTGAAGTCGTTCACCTTCAGGATGATGTAGCGCGGATAGAGGTCGGACACCGCCTCGGCCTTGAACGTCTGCTTCTGGAAGGGCGACAGCTGCAGCACATCGCCTTTGTTCAGTCCGCGGAACTCGGTCTTGCCCTCGTAGACGCAGTCCTCGCCCTGGCCCAGGTCGAAGTACACGATGTTGATGCTGTACACGCGCTTTACGTGTTCATAATTTTCACCGCTCTCAATATACTCCGTGACGAGCTTCGAGGCTCCGAAGAGCATGCGCTGGAAATAGGCAAACTCCGGCTCGCCCTGCACCTCGATGAGCAGCAGGTCACCCTTGGTGTCCTCGGCCAGCAGGTCCACGCGGTTGTATTTCGCGTCCTCGCGGCTTTTGTTCCCCTCGCTCTCTAACAGACGCTGAATCTTGATGGGAGTACCCAGCACCGTGCTGATGAAGCCTTCCAGCACGTCGTGGTTGGCCTTCTCTCGGAGCAGGTGCTTCAGTGCCCAGTCGAAGCTGATGAATGTCCGTCTTTTCTTTACCATAGCTCTACGTTTTGCCGACAAAGATACGCTATTTTCCTCTCTCCGCCAAACATTTCCACGGTTTTCTTTTCAGACTGGCGGAAAAAGGTACCGCGGCGGCTTCCGGAATCAAGGAAATAGGCCCCCACCCCTGCCCTCCCCGAGGGGAGGGTGCCTCACGGGGTACCATCAGCGAATGACGGCGCAGCTTTTAGGCCCCTTGACGATTTGTAACAAAATAGGTGGTTTTTCAGCCAAAGAGCAAGCATAACGAGACTTGACAACCGCTCTAACTTTACAAAATGTCAGAGAGCAGAAGTTTTAACAAACGAAATAGTCACGTTCCGAAGAGTTTCTTTTTTGTTTTGCTTATCTTTGCTGCCAATTTCTTACAAGTCCCAAATCTTTGCAAATTGTTGATTTAACTATGTGTGGAATCGTAGCAATACTAAACATTCGGAGCAGCGAGAGCCGCCAAGCTTGCTTGGATGGCCGAGCCACGTCGAATGTCGGCGCAGCCAACGTCAGAGAGCAGACGCAGGCTCTGCGTGAGAAAGCGTTAAGAATGAGTCAGAAAATCCGTCATCGCGGGCCTGACTGGAGTGGAATATACTGTGGCGGCAGCGCCATCCTCGCTCATGAGCGGCTGAGCATCGTCGACCCCGAAAGCGGAGGACAGCCGCTTTACAGCCCAGACCGCAAGCAGGTGCTGGCCGTCAACGGCGAAATCTACAACCATCAGGACATTCGCCGCCGCTTCGCCGGACAGTACAACTTCCAGACGGGCAGCGACTGTGAGGTCATCCTGGCGCTCTATCGTGAAAAAGGCATCGACTTCCTCGAAGACCTCAGTGGCATTTTCGCCTTCGTACTCTATGACGAGGAGCGCAACGAGTTCCTGATAGCCCGCGACCCCATCGGCGTCATCCCCCTTTATATAGGCTGCGACAGCGACGGCACCGTCTATGTGGCCTCCGAACTGAAAGCTCTCGAAGGGCAGTGCGAGTGCTACGAGCCGTTCCTGCCCGGCCATTACTATTGGAGCGTTGACCCAGGCCAGAAGTGGTACTATCGCCGCGACTGGATGCACTATGATGCCGTGAAGGACAACCCCGCCTCAGTTGAAGCCATCCGCGACGCTCTCACCGCTGCCGTCAGGCGACAGCTGATGTCCGACGTGCCTTACGGTGTGCTTCTCTCCGGCGGTCTCGACAGCAGCGTCATCTCAGCCCTCGCCGAGAAATTCTCAGAGCACCGCATCGAGGATGACAGCCGCACGCGCGCCTACTGGCCCCGACTGCACTCCTTCGCCGTGGGCTTGAAGGGCGCGCCCGACTTAGCCAAAGCCCGCCTGGTGGCCGACCATATAGGCACCGTGCACCACGAGATCAACTACACCATCCAGGAGGGGCTCGACGCCATCCGCGACGTCATCTATTTCATCGAGACCTACGACGTCACCACCGTCCGTGCCTCCACGCCCATGTA
>JAEEGK010019430.1_pt1 | contig 14575 bp, 1 predicted proteins | sample 8958771 | NCBI WGS metagenome assembly JAEEGK01 (sample SAMN16246547, study PRJNA631951) | gut metagenome | biome: gut microbiome; feature: rumen; material: SC-attached | host: Bos | place: Iran: Karaj | collected 2018-10
TCCGTTTACCCTGAATGACGGGCTGTTGTCCGGGTTCAGTGTAAAGCTTCCGCTGCTCTTTTTCTTTCCCTTCAGAAGCTCTTCTACTGCGCTCTGCTCGTCTGTCACACTGCGTTCTCCTGTTGTTGTACTGTACGTTCCGCATTTCATCTTATACAGCTCTGTTATCTTGTGCCCGCTCAGTACGCTGGTCTTTATTTCGTCATATAAATAATATTCCTTCTCGCAGTTTCCTTCCGTATCCGCGGCACTCTGGTTACTTCCGTCTGCAGGATATCTCTGCGCTCCGTCGTATGCTTCTATTTCACACCAGAACTCTTTCGTTCCTTCCTTTTCTGTACTTCCGTAGATTTTTGTATAATGCTCGTCCAGAAACTTTGCAACATCCAGGCTGATTGTTGGCGGCACATTGTTCAGCCGCACTGTATCAAGCAGCGTTTCTCCGCTGTAGATCTTTACGTCTATATGTGAGATGTTGTTGTCATCGGCCGCCTGTCCCTCTATCGTAAAGCTCTGGCCGTAGCTGTCCTTTACCGCTGCACCTTTTTCTGTGCTCGGACGCTGCAGTACTACTACCGGTGCTGTGTTGTCAAGGGTAATCTGACGAGTAATTGTAGTACTATGCCCAGCACTATCAGATATTACAGCCTTTATTTCATAAGTTCCGTCTTTTATTCCTTCTTCTACAGGGTTTATTACACAAGTCCAGAAACGCCCGTCTTTATCTTCTGAAACTGAACCTTCTTTTGTTATTGCTGCATTACTTCCACTCTTACCATTTGAGTCAACAAGTGTTAGAGATAATATCAAAGATTTGATTTCTCCATCATCATCCCATTTACCACTAATACAAAATTCATCTCTGATTGTTACGCCTGATGATGGATTTACAATTTCAATCGTTGGTGAATCCGTATCAACAGAAGAACCAAGACCTATTTCACAAGATGAGAATAAAACTATTCCAATGATAATTCCGAATGATAAATACTGAAATAAACGTTTCAATTTTCCCATATTCCCACCTCACTATCTCATCTGTGCAGTCTCAACAAAATCTCTTGTTGTATCTGTTTTTGACTGAATTGCGTAACCTAAAACAGCATATTTTGTTCCATTTCCATAACAAATTCCATCATCTCCACTAGATGATGAACTAAAACTATTATTAGTACCTGCTACATGATTCGTATAATCATTACTGTCTGAACTATATTCCGTTCCATTAAAAGAAATAGTACCATCTGACACTGTATATGTTGACCATGCCCTATTACCTAAACTAGTCTTCCATACGCCTACATTAACACGGAAAGGTGCCTCTTCATTTGCTGTAAGTACAGATGTTAATGGTACAACTCCACATTCCCAAACACCGGTATACATATCTCCAACTGCTCCTGAACGTTTTTCTATTGCAGTTTTTGTATTACCAGTTGTACCATAGAAGGTAGCTGGATCAGCAAGATATGCATAACGAGGTTTTCTAGGACTGCTTGCACAATAACCAATATGAGGAATATAGTTATTTCCTTCTTTAGCAACATCTATAGTAAGTTCTGTTCCTACATCCTTATATGAATCCACCGTACACACTTTTTTGGTAGAATCAGGTGTATAAGCATTCTCTGAATTAGGAATATAAATATATTTTAAGTCACCATTTGCATAGGCTGCCACATGTATATTATCGGCTCCATCTACAACAAGTTGACAATATTGTCCTGCATTAGTAAGCAATGTCTTTTTAGGCTGCCAGCCTGAAGCCTTTTCTGTGCTTGTGTCAGTAGGCAGTCCTGTCAATGGCGTAGCATTATATGTAAACTGTAAATCTTTACCATCATACCAGACCATAACAACTGTATTATTAGATGTTACACCTATAGAGACATATTCCGCAGCTTTACCTAAAGTATTTGTTCCTGTTTCATCCGCAAGAATTTCAAAAGGGGCATTATCACAATATGAAATAGGGATAACACCTGCTTGATTGTTTGTCATTGAATCATTAAATGTATCAAAATTATTCTTTGAGGCTGGAGCAGATCCTGCTCTAAATCTTATTTCATTATTTATTGCATCAAAATAGGCAAGATATAAATTATTGCCATTAGCAGCCATAGACACACTCTTAAATCTCTTTTTATCAAGAGCATAAACATTATTCTTTCCTGTTTCTCCTGTTGACTCCAGTCTTAATGAGTTTGTGCCATCTCCTGTCCAATTATTCTCTTGAGTTCCCCATTCACCTACAAATAAACAGAAAGCATCAGCCATATTATTATTACTCTCTCCACCAGCTGCTGTTCCAAACGTATTTCCTGATCTATTGTATGTGAATCCTGTACATGACATAAAGTCTTTTGCTTTTGCGAACAAATCATATGAATTAGTATTTTTTAATGGCATACTCCAGTTTCCCATACCATTACAGAATGCAAAACCTATAAGTCCATTGTAAGGATTTATTTTCATCATAACATCCAAAGCAGAATTGTCTCTAGATTTTACCGCTTCAGAGTTCAAATCCCATACATCAAAAACGAGGTCATCGGTAAGGTTGTTGTTATTAATGCCGTTAGGGATACGGTTGTAGAAGTTATCATACTTTGACTTGTTACCCTGGGCAGGAATAGTACCTGTGTAAACAAAACCAGAGCCGTCAACATCAGGATTCACACCATGAGCATTGTTACTGTTAAAGTTATTGAGGGACTGTATTCGTTTTCCTCCGACAGTCCTGTAAACGCTCACCTTACCAGACCTTGCACCATTAGGAAGGTCAAAGCTATATACTCCATCACTTGCAGAAAGAGCTGCTTCCTTATTATAGTTTACATTTGTTCCTGAAGCATTCTTCTCCTGCAGTGTATTTGATGTAATACCATCCTCAAAGACAACCTTACAGTCTGTAAGGTTGAAGCCCTTAAGCTTAATACCTTGCTCGTATGTATAACCGCCTTTACCCTGTGCATGTGTTGCATAAACCGGATAGTGACCAAGGGCAGTTCTTGCATAAACACTAGGGTTGTTTGAATCATGGGCAGAAAGCGATGTGGTAACTTCTGTTACATAAGGGACAATATCCATCTGAAGTTCAGCAGATTTTGTTTTTTCTGCATAAGTAAGCGCTCCATACTGTGTCTTACCGTCAATACTTGTATATGCAGTTCCTGCAGGCGCAGTCGGCTCTCCGTAATTTACTGCAGTTACGGTAACTGCAGCATCAAGAAGAGCTCCTCCTATAACTTCTGTATCAATGTAAAGCTTCCAGCTTAAATCATGTCCCGTAGCTCCTATGCTCTGGCTGCCCTCTACTATTTCAAAATAATATCCGTCATCACCAAAGTCTGTTCCTGTATTAGACTTAAGATTTGCATCAGTTGTACTCACAGGTACTGCAAGCGTTACTTCTGTTTCGAATATGCTTGCATTTATCTGCTTCAACAGCTTGTCGTCATGTGCTGTTCCTTCAAGAACTATCTTTCCCGATACCTTAGCATCATTATCCTTAAGAGCCGCATCAAGTTCTGATGTCGCAGAAGTATATCCTTCTGCACTCTCCCAGTCAGATGAAAGTTCTATATGGCCCAGAAGGTCTTCATAGCTTTCTGCTGCCGCAATTGATGACTCCGGTTCTGCCGTATTTTCAATTCCTGCAGAACCATAAATAGAGTTCTCGTTCAGGCCTTTCCAGTACAGAGGAGTAATTCCAACTGACGGCTCCGCTACATCCTTTATCTGAACCTTAAACCACAGGTCGAGGGAGGCTATCTTTGCAGCTTCTCTGCTGTCTGGTCTGTCATCAGGATTTTCTTCTGATGCTTCCCAGTAGTTTCCTGCTTTTGTCCAGTAAGAGCCTTCCGTAGAATCATAGAATACAAAGCTGAACTTTCGTCCTCCAGCCCCGGTTGTATTTCCGGCCTTTATAAGGTCTCCAGCCTGTACGTTTATGGTTCCGCTCTTTGCTGTATAATCGATAGAACCTTTTTCTATGAGTGCTGTTGTATTTATTCCCTTTACAGTTCCACCGATATCGTATGAATAGTATATTGCGTCGTTTCCGCCGACAATTTCCGGTATGATTTCCGTTCTTCCCTTGAGCACACAAAGTGGTTTATCCTTTCCATATTCAAGTGATACTGGAAGCAGGTTCTTTTTATTCAGATTCTTAGAGTTTTTGTCAGGGTCATATCTTACTGCTGTATCAGTTTCACTGTCATTCTCAGTTACATAATCCTGTGCCCACTTTGCAGCTGAATATTTGTTTATAACCTCATCTGTTCCTTCAAACTTGTCATCATTGTCGTAGTCTGTCTTTATTGTAACGCCTGCAAGACGAGGCTGGTTGTTACTTACGTTTCCTGTTATGTTCTTCTTCTTAAAGTTTCCGGCCTTGTCAAATACTACATATATAAGCTCAACAGGACCGTCCGGTATGTTCTTTGAACAGATGTTTGCTTCCCATGTCCAGTCTGTTCCGCTCTTGAGTACGCTTTCTATCATGCGGTCGCCGTCATCACGGCTTGGAGCTGCATAGTATCCGTCTGCTTCTACACTGCCTGAAGAAGGCGCTGCTTCCGGTGTCGTATTATCAACGATTCCTGCCACTGCTACATATGCATCACTAAATTCTTTTCCAGGATATCCGTCTATTGTTGCCTTTGTTCCGTTGATTCCGGTTACAAGATACAGCGAACCGCCAATCTTTATGAGACTGTTCTTTCTTACAGCATTTATTCCTGCTTCTGTTTCAAAATCAAGTACGTTCAGGTTGTTTTCATCTCTTGCTACACTCTTTTTGTACCACCATAACCCTTCTCCGCCTTCTTCAAGTTCAAGACTTGTCTTATCTGCAAGGTTTACTGCAGCATCATCTCTTGCCCTGAGTACGTCATATATCTTTTCTGTCTTTGTTCCGTTTATCGTATATTCCCTTCTGAAGTAGAACGCTGTATATGCATAGCCTGACTGGCTTACATAATCTGTTCCTGAAAGAACCGCAGGTTCCTTTGCCGTTGAACCGAAGGTATACCATCCGTTACTCTGACATACATTTATGGCATTCCCGTCTGCACCTGTTTCAAGTACATTCTGTACATCAGGCTCCTGATTGTCATAGCATATTGTAAGCTTTTCTTCTGTCTTATGAGGATCTCCGCCGTCTACAACGTCTTCTGCTTCCAGTGTTATGTTGAGTTTTCCGACTCCGCTTCCTGTAGGCAGCTCATATGAGAATGTTTCTTCTGACTTTGTTCCGTCTCCACCCAGAATATGTTCTGTTCCGTTTATGCTTATCTTTATCTTCCCTATCTTGTCATCATCCTTTGCCTTTCCTTCAAGATACCATGTTCCCTTTACAAACATATCTGATGTATAGGCTTTTGATGCTGTCGTACTTCCGCCTTCCTTCTGTACAAGCATAAGTTCACTGATGACCGGCATGTCCGCATCAAAGGTTACCATTCTGTCTACGCCAGGACTGAACTTTGTATCCTTGTCTCTTGCAAAGATTCTGATTACCGAATCTTTTGTTTTCTCTTCCTCTGTTCCTGCCGGATCAAGTTCTTTATTACGGTTTATGTATACGCTCCATGCTGCTCCGTTCAGTTCTGCAAGGGCTGCGTAATCTTTATAGTTCGTATCTGTACTTTCACTTGTCCATCTGCATCCGCTGTTTTCTTCTTCACTCTTTGTTACATCATAGTCCTTCATCTTGAATACTGAGTATCCGCTGTTTAACATGAAGTCGAGGTCTGCCTTTGTCATTCCGCTGAATGAAGAAGTTCCGGCCTTTATCTGTACCCATACGCTGTCTACGCCTATCTTTCCGTCACTTCCCTTTGTATCCTGGGCGGTTCCGTATACCTTTACCTTTCCGCCCATCGTAATGCCGCTTGTTTCAGGATAGCTGTATGCTGCTTCCGGTCTGTCGCCCTGCGGGTCTACCTTTATAACGTGACTCTGCTCGTTTTCGTTTCCGACCTCATCCCTGCTCTTTATCCAGAACTTAAGGTTTGTTATCTCATCAAACGGATGATCCTTGTCCTCCAGCGCTGTCTGTGTCGTAATTCCGAATTCTACCAGATAGTCATTTGCTGTTTTTCCGCTGTGGGTCTCGGTCTCTGTAGAGTCTTTTCTGTCGAGGTTTACCCTCCATGATGAGCCGAATCCTTTTACAGGAAGATATGATGTCTTATGGCTTCCGTCATTCTTTGAAAGTGCATAGCTCATCTCTACAGGGATTCCCGTTGTAGAACCGTATACTACTATATCCGCACTCGATGCCTTGTCGCTGTCTGGTCCGTCAAAACCTGCCGATGGCTTTTCGTTGTCTATGCGTACTACTACCCTGTCTTCTTTCTTAAGTCCTGCATTGTCTTCTACAATAAGCACACCGTTATACTGTTTGTCTGCATCCGCAAACTCGTCTTTTGCTGCTACATCTATATCTCGTATTTCCCATGTGCTGTAATACTTTCCGTTGTCATTTACTCCAGGATCTGCAGGTTCTTCTACTGTCTTTGTTCCAGAATATGTATATGTCTTTGCACCTTCTCCTTCTCCGACTGTAAAGCTCAGACTTACACCCTTTACCTTGTTCTCGTCTCCGGCTTCCAGCTTCATCTGGAACTTTGTCCTCTTTCCGCCGACTGTTCCAAGGCTTCCTCCCCATGCTGTATAAGCAGGTTCTTCTGCATTGCCGTCCCATATACTGTACTGTTCGCTTCTTGTTACTGGTGAAGTCTTGTCTACGTTTATGTAAAGCTTTCCGTCCAGTGTTTTTTCTTCATCCTTAAGTTTCGGATCCGGTGAGGTTCCGCTTGTGAATGTCGTACCCTTGGTATCTGTTACCTTGAACTCTACTGTATATTCTCCGTCCGTAAGGTTTATCTTCCATGAACCTCCGTTATTTACTGTTACTTCTTTCGGTGTTGACCATGAATCCGTACTGTACCAGAACTTCTTGTCCTTTATTCCGTCATCATCACTTATAGTTCCTGTCAGTTCATTTGTATTCTTAAGCCATACAGGATTATCTGAACTCATGTCCCCGTCATCATTGCTCAGTTCTATATTTGAGAATCTTATCTTTGGTCTGTCTGAATCCTGATCTACATATACCTTTACCGGTTTTGAGTATCCGGTGTTGCCCGCCTTGTCTACGGCTGTCGCACACAGGTAGTATTCTGTCGTGTCACTGAATTTCAGTTCTTCTGTTTCGTCTCCGTTTTCATCTGTCTTCTTCTCTGTCGTATTAAGTTCAATACTCCATGAAGATGTCTGTCCTATAGCCTTGTACTCGCTCCAGCCTTCTACACTCGTTACTTTTCCGTTTGTATCGTCTGTTTCAATCGTACTGTCTGCTGCTATATAATACAGTCTGATTCTGTCTGTATCCTTTGCGCCAAGTGCATTGTCATCGTTTGCGCTTCCCTTTATTTCAAGTATACCGTTTACATTTGTATGATCTTTGTCATCATCATCTGCGTCACTTATTTCATTTATTGTAACTTCCGGTGCCTTCTTGTCTACGTTTACGGTTGCTACGCTTACCCTCTGGCTGTTGCCTGCTCCCGCATCATCTGATACTGTTGCATAAACGGTTATGTTTCCGCTCATCCAGTTTGATGCTACATCATCAGCCTTTGCCGGGTCTTTCTTGAATGCGTTCTTTGTGAGTGTTACCTTTCTTTTTTCTTCACTATATTTCTTTCCGTCTTCGTCTGTATCATCCTTTACATATCTGTCTTTCTTTTCTTCAACGGTATTTCCGTCTTCATCCAGATATTCTATAGTTCCGCATACGTTTCCGGTTTCTTCTTCCTTAATCTTATTGTCTTCTACCTCAATTACTACGCTTCTGATTCCTGCAGGATCTATTCCAGTTTTCTTTGCTGTATCTGTCGCTGTTAGTCTGATTACTAAATCATCCTTGAGGTTTGTATATACTGTATCTGTTGTTCCCGATGTTATCTTTGGTACCTGGGTATCTACATTAAGAGAATAATTGCTGTGACTTTCTGCCGCAGATAGTCTTATAGTATCCTTTGCTATGTTTCCTGCATTGTCTTCTGCCACAAGTACCAGATAGTTTGTTCCTTCATTAAAGCCTGTTACGCTGTCCTTATATGTCGTTGTTATGCTTGTCCAGTGTTTCTTTGCTGCCGTTCCATTCGCCTTTGCTGCAAGGTAGCCTTCCGAAGTTACCTTTACATACGGGTCCGCAACTTCACTGCCTTCTTTTCTCCTGTCTGCTACGTTGTTTTTCTTAAGCTCATAACTTCCTGGCTGCTCGTTTCCTGTAAAGAATACCCTCTTTGTTTCGCTCTTCAGGCTTACTATCTTTCCTGTATTCTTTATGCTGTCTGCTGCTGCACTTTTTGCTTCACTTTCAGTTTCATACACTTCATAATATACGTTCTTGACTCCGCTTCCTTTTGTTCCGTTCTCTACATCTGCACTCTCTCCGTCACATACGTCTATGAAGCTTCCCCTTATCCAGATTGTGCTGTCACTTCCAAATGTTCCGTCTGAGTACTTGCCGCCTACATCCTTATCATCATTTCCGAATGCTGCATCTCCATTTTCTATTCCTTCATTCTCATCATTGTCGCTGCTGCCTACCCTGAAGTAAAGGTCCTTTCCAGATTCATCAATAAGGTGCAATGCAAGCGGTGCGCTCTTGTCTATCTGTACTCTTTCCCTTGCTGTCGCTGTGTTTCCGGCCTTGTCTTCTGCCTTTATGTCTATATTCTTTACTTCTCCGTCTTCTCCAGAAAGCTGGATCTTTGCAAAGCCCCATGACTCTCTTGTGTATCCGTCAGCACTCTTGCCGTTTGTTCCGATTACAAGCTCACTCCAGCTCTTGCCGCTTTGTGTTAAAGCTTTTCCGTCTGTAGAGTAATATATCTTTGCAAGTCCGTTTGAGTCGCCTGCGTTTCCGCTTACCGTTATCCACTTTCCTTCCGGATTTATGAAGTACTTTCCCTCTGTATCTTTATATACGCTGCTGCCTGCTGCTGCAGCCTCGCTTTTACTGTACTTAAGAGTTATTCCTGTTATCGAAGGACTTGTCTTGTCCCATACAAGACTGTATCCGTTGAGCGTAGTCTCGCTTCCAGCCCCGTTTACACCCTTTACTACAAGCCGGCTCTTTCCGTCTGTCTTGTCCTTAAGGGCTGCAAGCGCTGTCTTTCCTATTTCTGCCTTCCAGAATCCGATTTCCTTTCTCTTTTCAAGCGTATCGTATGTGCTGTATTCCTCATACTCTCCGCTTATAACGCCGTTTTCATCTGCCTTTGCATATCTGATGCCGGCCGCTATCTCACTTCCGTCCTGGTATGAAAGAGAAAGGGCTCCCACTCCGCTTTCCCCGTCGCTGTATGTTCCGTATACTGTAAGGTCCTTTTCTCCGTTTATGTAGATGGTGTCTTCGGCTGATTCATAGCCTCCGATTTCATATTTACTGCGCTCAAGGCTTGCAGGACTCTCGTCTATATATATAGTAATTCCCGCTTCACTTCCGTACCAGCTTGTGTTTCCTCCCTTGTCACTTAACTTTATCTTTATCGTGTTTTCTCCAACATCTGCAAACTCAACTGGTCCTCTGTATGTATTGTATGCAGCCCCGTCTTCTTCTACGTCGCTTCCCTTTGTGAATGCTCCCCAGGTTGCCCCACCGTCTGTACTGAACTCTGCTGCTGAGATTCCGCTTGCATATCCGTTTTTCTTTTCATCCCTTGCTGTTATTTCTACAGTTAAGGTTTTACTCTTGTACCACTTTCCGCCTTCTAGCTCTACGCTTCCGGCCTTTACCCTCTTTATCTCTGGTTTCTTTGTATCTACAGTTATCTTCTTTTCAAGCTTTGCACTTCTTTCTGCCTTGTCTTCTGTCTCTATTAAGAATGTATATTCTCCGTCTTCTAGACCCGCATAGCTCTTTGAAACCTTCTTCTTTGTGTCTTTATTCTTTTCGTAGTTTTCATCTGCTGCAGCTATAAGTGACACAATGACTGCATCACTTTCTTCAGCTCCGTCTTTCTTAAGCTTTATGCTTTCTATTCCGTTTGTATCTTCTGCCTTTACTGCAATTTCTACTGCTGAACCGGTTTCTTCCGTATAGTTTGTTTCAGGCTCACTTATCCAGCTCAGGCCCGGCTTTGCCTTGTCCGCATAAAACTCTGCGCTCTTTACCACGCTTGCATTTCCGGCCTTGTCTGCTGCCTTTACATACAGCCAGTAATGTCCCTCACTCAGTACCTTGCCGTCTGTTTCCTCTGATGCTGTAAGTACCTTTCCTTCCTTGAGCGTATATGCGTCTGTCTTCCAGTTTACTTTTGTTGAGCCTGTACTTTCCTTTGTCAGCTCTTTCCACTCTCCATCTGCAGGCTCCCCTTCACTTTCCTTTATTGCATAGTATACCTTCGAAACTCCTACCGCTGCCTCTCCGCCTCCGTCCTGGACTGTTCCCCCGAACAGATATGTGTCTTCTGAGAGTATGCTCCTGTCATCAGGATCAGGTGATGTTATTTCTACCTGCGGTCCTGCAAGGTCAATGTTGACTGTTATTGTCTTTTCCACATATTTCGATTCTGCATCTGTCGCTCCGCTTACATCATACGTTACTATCCTGTATGTGTAGCTTCCGGTCTTCAGTGCCGATCCGTCTGTATCACGTTTTTTCGGAAGGCCTGCTAATTCCCATTCCTTCTCCCTCTCGTGAGCTGCTGATGCCGTATACTCTCCGGCAAGGTTTTCTTCACCCTCTCCTTCCTTCTCGTATACTGCTATGTGTTTTATTCCGTTTGTATCACTTGCCTTTATCTTCAGCCTGAATACGCTTCCGCTTTCAAATATGCCGCTTTCATCTACCTCTGCATACTCTGAATCTACGCTTCTTTTGTATTTTATGCTTTCAAGCTTTGGCTTTGACTTGTCATATACAAAGCTCTTTTTTGTCCAGCTTCCTCTGTTTCCCGCATTGTCTGCAGCCCTTACCCAAAGCTCGTTTCCGCCTTCAATAAGCCCTTCGTCTTCAAATACTGCGTTATAGCTCCAGTTTCCCGATGCTGTCTTTAATGTGTTTCCGCCGTCAAAGCTTATCTCTGTCTTTGCAACTCCTGACTGTATGCTGCCCTTGTCTGCTGAACTTCCCCTGAAGGTATATGAGCTTCTTTCCGTATCTTCTTTTGTTGGCCAGCTTGTCTCGTCTATCCCAGCTTCAGGTGCGTCATTGTCTACCTTGTAGTCAAAGATTACGTTCTTTGTATTTCCGTAGTTGTCCCTTACTGTATATGTTATGCTTCCCCTGCCGTTTACAACATCTGTTGCTTCCGGTGTAAAGGTCTCTCCTGCCGTAGGATATTCAAGCGACGGATCTTCTGTCGTTGTCTTTACTGCAATTGAAGTTTCTCCTCTGTTTACAGTAAACGGCCCCGTTCCGTCTGTTATCTCTACCTTTACCTCAAAAGCCGTTTTCTTCAGGCTTTCGTCAAGGTCTGCTGTATTTGTCGTTATGTATTCCGGTGTTGCGCTTACCCTTGCATCCGGTGCTGCTCCCGTTATCTGGATATAGAATGTCTTCTCACTCTCACAGGTTGGTACTACTCCCGCCTTATCCTTTGCCTTTATTTCTACCTTATATGAGCCTGATACTTCCGGAAGCGTATATGTAAGTGTCGTACTTTCTGGGTTTCCGTTTATTTCCATTGCGTCTGTCTTTACTTCTCCTTCCGTAAAGACTGCGCTTCCGTCCGTCGTATTAGATGTAAGTGTTACGGTAACTCCCGACTCACTGCTTGTGCTCTTGTTCATAAGCCCGTCATCATCACTTACCTTCACAGCAAGTGTCGAGCCCTTTGTATACAGGTTGCGTCTTTCCTTGTTGATTATGATTCCCCGAAGTTCTTCATAGCTGTTTACGCTCTCGTCGAAGCTTCCGCTGCTGCTTTCTATCTTCGGTCTGTCGCTCGCCTGGTCTACCGTATACTCATATGCTGTCTCCGACCTGTTTCCCGCATTGTCTTCTGCTTCAAATACAAGCCTGATGTCCGTCGTACTGTTTTCACTGTCGTTTATTGCCCTTGTATCTACCGTAAAGCTGAAGTCTTCTGGGCTGCTCAGTTCTGCCTCGTCCTGCGCTGTAACCCAGTTTCCGCCCTCTTTCTTTTCTATGCGGTACTTTACGCTCTTTACGCCCGATTTTTCATCCCGGAACTCGCCCGCAAAGACCGGGCTTCCGTTTATGGTATTTCCGTTTACTACAGGACTTGCGCTGTATCCTTTTACCACCGGTCCGTCTACGTCATATGTAAAGCTTATGCCTGTTTCCGATGGTTTTCCCTGGGTCGCTGTTACCCTCAGTATATATTTTTTCGACACGCTCTGGCTGAATATTGCCTTATTCGCTTCACTGTCAAAATCTATTTCATATTCAAACTCGCTCTCGCCTCCGTCTGTAAGGCTCTTATACAGCTTTAGGTTTCCGCTTCCCACACTTACGTCTTCATCCTTTACCTCAAAGCCTGTTCCGTTTACACTCAGCTTTAGGTCTGCGATTCCCGACTCTGTTTCTACACTTCCCTTTATCTTTAGCTTTCCGCCTTTCTTTACGTATATTTCTGCGTCTTCATCAGGTTCAGTTATCCTGATTACAGGACTTGTTCCGCTGGTTGCAAACTTGAATCCGTATGCGTAGCCGTTTGCTGCTACGCTGTTTCCGCTTTCATCCTTTCCGTCAAAGCCAAGCACATATGTCTTTCCGAATACAAAGCCTGCGCTTCTGTTAAATACATTAAAAAATTTATAGCTCGAGCTGCTCTTTTCTTTTGCCTGGTATTCTTCAGGATATATCTTTTCTGCACCTTCCTTTATCTTTCCAGACTCGTCGCACTCTACCGCATAAAGCTTAAGGCTGTCTGCCACTAAAGGAATTCCGTCAAGGCCCGGACTTACTTCACATATAAGCTCGCCGCCGTTCGTGAGGTTGTTTGTCGTGTCGCTGAAGTTGTTTACCCCTTCCTTCAGCGCATCCCGGCCGTTTACCCTGAATGAAGGACTGTTGTCAGGGTTCAGCGTAAAGCTTCCGCCGCTCTTTTTCTTTCCCTTCAGAAGCTCTTCTACTGCACTCTGCTCGTCTGTCGCACTGCGTTCTCCTGTTGTTGTACTGTACGTTCCGCTTTTCATCTTGTACAGCTCTGTTATCTTGTGCCCGCTGAGTACGCTGGTCTTTATTTCATCATACAGATAATATTCCCTCTCGCAGTTTCCTTCCGTATCTGCGGCACTCTGGTTTGACCCGTCTGCAGGGTACCTCTGCGCTCCGTCGTATGCTTCTATTTCGCACCAGAACTCTTTCGTTCCTTCTTTTTCTGTGCTTCCGTAGATTTTTGTGTAATGCTCGTCTAAAAACTTTGCCACATCCAGGCTGATTGTAGGAGGCACGTTGTTTAGCCGCACTGTATCAAGTAGCTCATCTCCGCTGTAGATCTTTACGTCTATATGTGAGATGTTGTTGTCATCGGCCGCCTGCCCTTCTATCGTAAAGCTCTGCCCGTAGCTGTCCTTTACCGCTGCACCTTTTTCTGTGCTCGGACGCTGCAGTACTACTACCGGTGCTGTATTGTCCAGGGTGATTTGTCTGATTGCAATTGTTGAATGCTCGGCTTCATCTGTTATTTTTACAGTCGCTTCGTATTTTCCGTCCTTCACCCCTTCTTCCACAGGGTTTATCGTGCAATACCAGATATTATTAGGGTCAGATTCAGAGGCTTTTGTGACTGTACATGCTTTTGAATAGATTATTGTTCCAGAGCCGTCGTCTTCCAGGGTCTTGAGGGTAAGAAGAACCTCTTTTATTGTACCATCATCGCTCCAGTTACCGCGGAAAGAGAAAGTATCGCGGATTATTGCACCAACTTCTGGAGTGTTTATCTCGATCTGAGGTACTTGCGTATCAACCGCAGACCCCAGACCAATTTCGCAGGAAAGGAAAAGAGAAAATAATATAGATAATACAAAAACACCCTGTTTCTTCATTCAGAAATCTCCCATTTTTAAGTAATACAAGCTGCCAAAGAAACATTATTAAATAGATATTATTATTCAACTTCTATTTTCGGTTTATTGTATAATTATCTTTAATTTCTCTCCTATAACTTATAACAGATTTTTATAATTAATTGCCCATAAAAAAGGCCCTTCAGAATAGCTGATTCTAAAGAGCCCCCTCAGCGTTAAATATAATATAATTTTATAAATTTAGCAAATTTTTTTCTATAATATAAGAAAAGACTTATTTCTTCCCAAAAATATCAAAATAGCCGGCAATGAATACTACCAGGATGATAAGTGGAGCGATGTAGCGCAAGTAGAACTGAACTACCTTGTTCTTAGGGAACTTAATTCCGTCTCCGGCATCGGCTTCGGCAATAAAGCCGTCCCAGCCCCAGCCCTTCTTAAGAGTACAGAAGAGGAGGAAGAGCATTGATCCAAGTGGGAGGAGGTTCTGGCTAACGATGAAGTCTTCCAGAGCGTCGATAGAACCGATGTGGGCACCGAAGTGAACTCCAGA
>JAEEGK010019431.1_pt1 | contig 14574 bp, 17 predicted proteins | sample 8958771 | NCBI WGS metagenome assembly JAEEGK01 (sample SAMN16246547, study PRJNA631951) | gut metagenome | biome: gut microbiome; feature: rumen; material: SC-attached | host: Bos | place: Iran: Karaj | collected 2018-10
TTAAGAATTGCCGAGAAGTTTGACAGCCTCGAGTACATCGACTTCGGCGGCGGATACGGTATTCCTTATCATAAATTAGACGACGAAGCAAAGTTTGACATGGCTTCATTCACAGAAAGATTCACAGCACTCCTTGATGCATATGCAGAAAAGCACAAAGACAATCTGCCTCTCTTTAAGAGTGAACCCGGCAGATACTGCGTTGCAGAAGGCGGCGTAATCTTAGGAAGAGTACATGCAACCAAGCAGAACGCCGGCAAGAGATACGCAGGTACCGACATCGGTATGAACGTTCTTGCACGTCCTACACTTTACGATTCATATCATGAAATCGAAGTGCTTCATGACGGCAAGGCTGTAAGCAGAGACGTACTCGAAGAAGTAAGCGTATCGGGCAATATATGTGAATCGGGCGACCTTCTTTGTAAGGAAAGACCTTTGGCTCATATCGAAACAGGGGATCTTGTATGCGTACTCGATGCAGGTGCATACGGCTACTCAATGAGCTCATCCTACAACACACGTCCTCGTGCTGCAGAAGTACTTATCACCAAGGAAGGCACAGACAAGCTTATAAGAAGAAGAGAGACATACGACGATCTCTTCGCACTCTTCACAGAATAGGAGAATCCATATGGATATCAAAGAAATACTTTCAAAAGTCGACCATACACTGCTTGCTGTTGATGCAACCTGGGATCAGATTAAAACCATCTGCGACGATGCTGTAAAATACCAGACTGCATCAGTCTGCATTCCCGCAGTATATGTTAAAAGAGCAAGCGAATACATCAAGGAAGAAGCCGCAGAACAGCATCTTCCCAATGTAAAAGTCTGCACGGTCATCGGTTTTCCCAACGGCTATTCAACCACTGCGGTTAAATGCATGGAAGCGAGAGAAGCCATCGAAAACGGAGCAGACGAAATAGATATGGTCATTCATGTCGGAGCACTCAAAGACAAGAAATACGACGACATCCTAAAAGATATCAAATCCGTCAAAACGGCATGCGAAGACAAGGTACTTAAAGTCATCATCGAGACATGTCTTTTAACAGATGAAGAAAAGATAAAAATGTGCGAGATCGTAAATGAATCGGGCGCAGATTATATCAAGACTTCAACAGGATTTTCAAAGGGCGGAGCCACGAAGGAAGACGTTGCACTTTTTGCAAAATATGTAAAAGCGCCCGTTAAGATAAAGGCAGCAGGCGGAATCGCATCACTTGAAGATGCAGAGGATTTCATCAAGCTTGGTGCCGACAGACTCGGTACGAGCCGAATCGTAAAAATCGTAAAGAGCATGGAAGAACAATAATCTGCCCTTCTTCGGAACGGAATTTAAATGGATAAAGAGGGATTAGAAAATCAAATAGAGGAGACTTCCAAAGAGCAGCCAAAGAAACGTGAGAGAACGAAGGCAGAAAAAATAATCATTGATCTTTTGTGCGGTGTGGCAGTCGGAGCAGGTGCGATACTCCCCGGTTTTAGCGGCGGAGTTTTGTGCGTTGTGCTCGGAATGTATCCGCTTGTCATGGAACTTTTTTCGCACCCAATCAGAGCGTTTAAAAAGCACTGGAAGGTATACATGTTTATCGGCATCGGCTGGGCAATAGGCTTTTTTGCGGTGTCAAACGTCATCAAGTTTATGTATGCGCGATACGAGGTATTCACTGTCTGGGCCTTTGTCGGAATGATATTCGGAAACATTCCGTCTCTTTATAAACAGGCGGGCAAAAAGGGCCGTAAAGCAAGCTCATTTGTATCGATGGCAGTTGCTTTTATCGTGATGTTTGCAATTCTTTTCTCGGTTGCAATGTTACCGGATTTAAACATCACACCGAACGTCTGGTGGTATCTCTTCTCCGGTTTTATGTGGGGATTAAGCATCATCATTCCGGGACTTACCAGCTCGTCTATTATGATGAGCCTCGGCATCTACGAATCGTTTAACGCAGGTCTCGCGGGCTTTAAACCGATAGTAATCATTCCCTGGGTAGTCGGCATGATTCTTACGGCAGCAGCGCTTGCAAGGCTCGTCGAATACATATTTAAGAAGCATTATTCCGAAGCATTTCATGCGGTTATCGGAATAGTTGTTTCATCAACGATTATGATTTTTCCGATTTTCCATCCGTACAAACTGTCGGATATTTTCATCTCCGCAGCATGCGTAATCATCGGATTTATAGTCGCTTATTTCTTAAGCAACTTTAAAATAGAAGAACAGACAGATTAAGAGAAACGACATGAAAATTATTTTACGAGAAGATTATCCTTTCTTTTATGAGACACACATGCACACCAATCAGGGCAGCGCATGCGGAAACAATACCGGATACGAAATGGCCGAAGCCTGCAAAAACTTTGGCTACACCGGCGCATTTATCACCGACCACAACTGGGGCGGCAACACATGCGTCTCGAGAGAACTTCCCTGGGAAGACTGGATGACAAAGTACGCAACGGGTTATCGCGACGCCAAAAGATTTGGAGACGCAAACGACTTTGACGTATTCTTCGGAATGGAAACAGGCTTTACGGGAACCGAGTTTTTAATCTACGGACTCACTCCCGAAGACTTTATCAAAATGCCTGAATTCAGGACCTGCAGCATCGAACGTCAGTATGAACTCATAAAAGAAAGACACGGCCTTGTATCACAGGCGCATCCCTACAGAGTGGAACCGTACATTCCTGAAGTACGTACATTCCCCGAATACGCGGATGCAATCGAAGCTTACAATGCGACACACTCAAGTCCCTTAAGCAAAGCACACAATATCGCAGAGTGGAACGATCAGGCTATCGAACTTGCGCTTAAACATAACAAGCCTATTACAGCAGGTTCGGATACACATTCAACGACACTCTTCGGTGGCGGAATGGCCTTTAAAAAGAGGCTTTCAAGTGCAAAGGATTTTTGCGACGCAATAAAAAATAACGAAGACTATATCGTTTCGGACGGCCTCTACTGGAGAGATAAAAAAGGAACGATTTTAGAGAGTATCGTAATAAGATAAACGTAGGAAATATCGGGCATAAAAGCGGGACAAACAGGCATAAAATTTGACATTTGCGCGATTCTTTGGTAATATTTCACCTAAGCAACATTTTTGGACATCCAGGTTTACGATTTAGGAACGGTGGGTTTTTGACTTAAGTCGAAGATACAGATTACAAAATTGGTTATTTTATGTTAGGAAAATGTAAAATGCGCATTACTGCTTTAACATGCGCATCAGTATTATCAATAATAAGCATCGGAGCTTCTCCTTTTAAGATTAACGATATGCTGAATGTTAACGGCAAAGTTACATTAAGCGTACCCGAAGTAGAGATTGACTCGTTTAATCTTGACGGCGGCGTTGCAGGAATCACCGAGAAAGACATCTATGTCGAAGCGGTAGAAAAGAACGCCAAGAAGAGCATCGAAAAGGAAGCAGTGGTCGAAGAAGTCGTGGAAGAAGTTCCCGAGGAAGAAGAAATCAACTTCGTTATGGCCAATGTTCAGAACTCCGTTAACGTTCGCGCAGAAGCAAACACCGACTGCGAAGTAGTCGGCATGCTTTACAACAAATGCGGCGGTACCATTCTTGAAGAGGGTGACGGCTGGACCAAGATTCAGTCAGGCGAACTCGTAGGATGGGTAAGAAACGACTTCCTTTATTTCGGGGAAGACGCCAAAGCATATGCTGAGCAGGTCTGCGATAGAATCGCACGCGTAAACGTAGAGTGCTTAAGAATCAGAAAAGGTCCGAGCACAGATGCAGAGACCGACGGTTTGTTTGAAATCAATTCCGAGTGGGAAGTTCTCGAAGAACTTGAAGACTGGGTTAAGGTAGATTACAAAGGTGCCGAGAGATACGTATCAGCAGACTATGTGGATGTTGAATACTTCATCGAAGACGGCGAAACAATGGAAGAAATAAAAGCCCGTGAAGCAATAGCCGCTTTGGAAAAAGCTAAGCTTACCGCTAACCAGGGTGCGTATGCGGCAAATGCCGATGACACTACACTTCTTGGTGCCATCATTCAGGCAGAGGCAGGCAACCAGTGCTATGACGGTAAACTCGCAGTTGGTGCTGTGGTTCTTAACAGAGTTAAGTCCGACAGATATCCCAACAGCATCAGAGAAGTTATCTATGCACCGGGTCAGTTCGGTCCCGCTACAAACGGTTCACTCGATGTAGTTCTTGCAAACGGTGTTAACGAAGAATGTATGCAGGCTGCAAGAGAAGCACTTGAAGGTGCCACCACAGTCGGCGATGCAAAGAACTTCCACAGAGCAGGATCCGGCGAGAGTGGTGTCGTTATCGGAGCTCACGTATTCTACTAAAGCAATGCGGCATTAATAACAGTCAAGGTGCCGGCTCGCACTAGGGAACTTCGTTCCCATCGGCGCACCCGGCTCCGCAATAAATATGTAATTAAGCCATATGTCCAATCATATGGCTTTTGTAGTTATTTAAATAATATTGGAGGATTAAAAATGAGTATCAGTTTAAAGGGCAGGGATTTCCTTACATTAAAGGATTTTTCGAAGGAAGAAATCGAGTACATGCTCGATCTATCTGCCAAGCTTAAGTACAAAAAGAAAAACGGCATTCCCATGGATGAACTCAAGGGAAAGAACGTAGTATTGATTTTCGAGAAAACCAGTACCAGAACACGATGCTCATTTGAAGTAGGTGCTTATGACCTTGGTATGCATGCAACATACCTTGATCCGAGCTGCTCTCAGATCGGCAAAAAGGAAAGCATCGCAGATACGGCACGCGTTCTCTCAAGAATTTACGACGGTATCGAATATCGTGGTTTTGAACAGGCTATCGTTGAAGAACTTGCAAAGTGTTCAGATGTTCCCGTATGGAACGGTCTTACCAACGAATACCATCCCACACAGATGCTCGCAGACATGCTTACCATCCGCGAACATTTAGGCGGATTAGAGGGCAAGAAACTCACCTACATGGGTGATGCAAGATATAACATGGGCAACTCATACATGATCGCATGCTCCAAGATGGGTATGCATTTTACAGCATGCGCTCCCGCAAAATATTTCCCTTCCAAAGAACTCGTGGCTGAGTGCGAAGAATTCTGCAAGATATCAGGCGGTAGCATCACATTAACTGAGGACGTTGACGAAGGTACAAAGGGCGCAGATATCATCTGTACAGACGTATGGGTTTCAATGGGCGAGCCTGACGAAGTATGGAAAGAGCGTATCGAAGATTTAACTCCCTACAGAGTTACAATGGACGTAATGAAGAACGCCGGCGAAGGCGCAATCTTCCTTCACTGCCTGCCTTCATATCACGACCTTAAGACGAAGATCGGCGCAGAAATCGGCGAGAAATTCGGACTCGAGGAAATGGAAGTTACCGACGAAGTATTCGAGTCATCATACTCACGAGTATTCGATGAAGCCGAAAACAGAATGCACACAATCAAAGCCGTAATGGCAGCCACACTCGGCGCATTTGAAAACGAGCAGTAAAAGCTCATAAAAGAAAACAGAGAGAAAAAAATGGATAATAAAAAAATAGTCGACAAAATAGTTCTCTGCGGCTCAAACGCCTATGAGAAAAAATATTATTTCAACAAAGAATTCGACAAAATTCCCGAACAGGTCAAAGAAGATTTGCACATCATGTGCGTGCTTTTCACCGAGGAAGTCGGCGGTATTTTCCTCATTGCATTTGACGAAGACGGCATACCGATTATTCAGACCGATTCGGACGAAAACGATTTTTACTATGACGAAGTAAGTGCGGGTTTGCTTGTCAAAGAAGTTCAGAAAAACAAGAGAGAACTCTTCGAAGCACTCACACTTTACTACAGGGTATTTATCTTAAAAGAAGACCCCGCGAAAATTCTCGCGGAAGTCGAAGGCACAAGAGACGAATAACGGAGGGATGAAATGTTACTTGTTTGCGACGTAGGCAATACCAATATCAATTTCGGTGTTTACAAGGGCGAGGAACTGCTCGTTAAATTCAAAATAATGTCAAAGATGTCAAGAACCTCTGACGAATTCGGCGCCATTATTTGCGAACTGCTCGAGCACAACAATATCAGTCTCGAGGATATCGACGGCTGCATTATTGCATCCGTAGTTCCCAATGTAATGCATTCGCTTGTAAATGCAATGGAAAGATATCTTAAGAAAAAACCTCTTATCGTAGGCCCGGGAATTAAGACAGGCATCAAAATCATTACCGAAGCACCCAAGGAAATCGGCGCGGACAGAATCGTTGATGCTGTTGCGGCATACGATATTTACGGCGGTCCCATACTCGTAATCGACTTTGGTACAGCGACTACATACGACCTTATCACAGGGGACGGCGAATTCGCTGCAGGTATCACGGCACCCGGCATTAAAATCTCCGCCAAGGCACTCTGGGAAGACACCGCAAAGCTTCCTGAGATAGAGATTAAAAAGCCCGCATCCATCCTCGCACAGGAGACCATCACCAGTATGCAGGCAGGCCTTGTGTACGGCCAGATCGGTCAGACCGAATACATCATAAAAAAGGTCAAAGAAGAATCGGGCATCGACGATCTTAAGGTAGTTGCAACGGGCGGCCTCGGAAGTATCGTCAGCGAAGAAACCGATATGATTGAAGTTTACGACCGCAATCTTACAATGCACGGCCTCAGATTAATATACGAGAAAAACAGAAAATAAAGGCACAATATGGATAAGACTAAAAAAATCACAAAAACAATCGTCATTACAATCGCAGCCATCTGCGTATTACTCGCGGTAGCGGTTATCTCATCGGGACTCTCGATTATGATTTACCGCGCCAACACACCTCGCATCATTATGAAGCAGAACGTCACCATAAAAGAAGGCGACACCATCATGCTCTCTGATGTGGTGGAAAAAGCAGACAACATAAAAGGATATCTTTTAGGAGCGGAATGGGTAGAAAGCACACAGGCAACAGGCGTGCCTGACATCAAAGGCTTAGGCCCCGACGATGAGAGCAGACATTCGATTACGGTCAGCGAAGGCACGGGAAAGCTTCGCGTATATGTTACCGCATGGGGTAAAAACCATGAGTTTACCGGCGGCGAAACCGTAGTGGAAGTTATTTCGAAGTAATCAGATGAACATAGGAAATGTCAGTTTAAAAAACGAATATATATTGGCTCCGATGGCAGGTTTTACAGACCTGCCTTTTCGTCTTATTTGCTCCAAAATGGGCGCCGGAATGGTATGCATGGAAATGATATCCGCGATGGCCATTACCTACAAAAACGAAAAGACATTTGAGATGTTAAAAATCGATCCGAACGAATCGGTCGTATCCCTCCAGCTCTTTGGCAAAGACCCTGCGATAATGGCAGAGGCCGCAAGGATGATAGACGAATATCCCTTCCAAATCCTCGACGTCAACATGGGCTGTCCCGTCAAAAAGATAGTCGACAACGGCGAAGGCAGTGCGCTCATGAAAGACCCCGTGCTCGCGGGCAAAATCATTGAGAGCCTCGTTAAGGCCACTAAAAAGCCCGTAACGGTGAAAATACGCTCGGGTTTTGATAAAGACCATATAAACGCCTTAGAGATGGCCAGAGTGGCATACGAGAGCGGAGCGAGTGCCGTAGCGGTGCACGGCAGGACGAGAGAGAAGTTTTATGAGGGCGAAGCCGACTGGGATATTATTCGCCTCGTAAAGATGAGCATTCCCATCCCCGTCATCGGAAGCGGTGATGCCAAGGATATAGAGAGCGCCAATCGCATGATAAAAGAAACAAATGTCGACGGTGTAATGATAGGACGTGCGGCCAGAGGAAACCCGTGGATATTTAAAAGCCTCGCAGAGGGTAAGGAGTATAAGCCCTCCAAGGACGAAATAGCCGACATGATACTCGAGCATCTTAATCTTTTAATAGAGGCCAAGGACGAGTACAGAGCATTACGCGAGATGAGAACGCACGCAGCCTTTTATACGGCGGGAATGAAGAATTCTGCTTCTTTTAGGAGGGAGATTAATTTTACGCAGACGCTCGATGAGTTTGTTGACAAGGTCAACGAGATCAGAAGAATGAATTAAATTCAGGCAAAATCCGCAGTTTTTTATCTGGTTGACACGTTTTACAAGTATAAGGTATAATATGAATTTGCAGTAGTTTGACTGCATAAAAGATAAAAGGAGATTTAACCATGGCAGAAGAAAAGAAGAACCTTTTGACCCGTGAAGGTCTTGAACAATACGAAGAGGAATTACATTACCTAAAAGTTACCAAGCGTGAAGAGATTGCTCAGAAGTTAAAAGAAGCCAGAGCACAGGGCGACTTGTCCGAAAACGCAGAGTATGACGCTGCCAAGGATGAGCAGAGAAATGTCGAAGCAAGAATCGAAGAACTCGAAAAACTCTTAAAGAACGTAGAAGTTGTCGACAGCGACGGAACAGACGACAAGAGAGTTAAATTCGGTTCAACCGTTAAAATTCTTGACAAGGAATTAAAAGAAGAACTTACATACAGAATTGTCGGTGCTTCCGAAGCAAAATGTCTTGAAGGAAGTATTTCGGATGAATCACCTCTTGGCAGAGCATTAATCGGTGCCAAGAAGAACGATACAATTACAGTTGAAGCTCCCTGCGGAGAACTTAAGTACAAGGTACTTGAGATCGTAAAAGAAAAGAGCTCCAAGAAGTAATCAGGGTTAAGAAAAGTAATTATCGAAAGTAACAAAGAACCGACGGACCTTTGGTTTTGTTCGGTTTTTTGAGGTTTATAGGAAGTAACAGGAGAAAAAAATTGGCAGAGAACAATCAGAACAACAATCAGGCATCACAGGACATCAATCAGCTCTTAAAAGTGCGCCGCGAAAAACTCGCAGCACTTCAGGAAGCAGGCAAGGATCCCTTTGTGATTACCAAATACAATCAGACACATCATTCAACAGACTGCAAGAGCGAATACGAAGCACTTGAAGCAAAACTTCTTGCTGACAGACCCGAAGTAAACGTGGACGGTCTTGACGAGGAAGCAGCCAAAGAAGCCAAGAAGAATGATTACAACGAAAGACGTGCCATCATGGATGCCAATCCCATTCATGTAAGCATTGCAGGCCGTATGATGTCAAAGCGTGTAATGGGCAAGGCATCATTTTGCAATGTTCAGGATAAGCCCGGAAACATTCAGGTTTATGTTGCGCGCGATGCCATCGGCGAAGAGTCTTATGCTGATTTTAAGAAATATGATGTCGGTGATATCGTAGGTATCGAAGGATATGTATTCCGTACCATGATGGGTGAGATTTCCATTCATGCGGAGAAGGTTACACTCCTTACCAAATCACTTCAGATTCTGCCTGAAAAATACCATGGTTTAACTAATACAGATATCAGATATCGTCAGAGATATGTAGACCTCATCATGAATGAGGAAGCTAAGGATACATTTATCAAGAGATCCAAAATCATTTCATCCATTCGTCGTTACTTAGACGATCAGGGATTCATGGAAGTTGAAACTCCCATGCTTGTTGCTAACCCCGGCGGTGCGGCTGCAAGACCTTTCGAGACTCACTTCAATGCACTGGATGAGGATCTCAAGCTTCGTATATCACTCGAACTTTACTTAAAGAGACTTATCGTAGGCGGACTTGAAAGAGTATACGAAATCGGAAGAGTATTCCGTAACGAGGGTCTTGATACAAGACATAACCCTGAGTTCACATTGATGGAACTTTATCAGGCATACACAGATTATCACGGAATGATGGACCTTACGGAAAACATGTTCCGTCATGTTGCAAAGGAAGTACTCGGTACAACCACATTCAAGTACGGTGATATCGAACTTGACTTCGGCAAGCCTTTCGAAAGAATGACCATGACAGAAGCTGTTAAAAAATACGCAGGTATCGATTTCGACGATCCCGCTCAGGTTCCCGATACAGAGGCTGCCAAGAAATTAGCCAAGGAACATCACATCGAATTTGAAGACTTCCATACCAAGGGACATATATTAAACCTCTTCTTCGAAGAGTTCTGTGAAGACAAGATGGTACAGCCCACATTCATCATGGACCATCCCATCGAGATTTCTCCTCTTACCAAGAAGAAACCCACAGATCCCAGTAAGGTAGAGCGTTTCGAGCTCTTTATCAACGGTTGGGAAATGTGTAACGCATATTCAGAGTTAAACGACCCCATTGACCAGAGAGAGCGTTTCGCACTTCAAGATGCAAATGCGGCAGCAGGCGATGAAGAAGCCGAGCATACAGATGAGGACTTCCTCAATGCACTTGAAGTAGGTATGGCACCTACAGGCGGCATCGGCTACGGCATTGACCGTTTGACTATGTTATTAACCAACAGTCCTGCGATCAGGGATGTCCTGCTGTTCCCGACTATGAAGACCCAAAAAGAGCAATAATCCAGTATTTGCAAGGGTTTGCGAATTTGAAAAACGATTTTTTAAGGTAAAATGTACCACTTTTGTACCAAATTCGATATCGATTGGCGAGCATTCGCATCGAATTACGAGTTTTTGGTAAAAGGAATTCAATAAATACTTGTGTTGATTTAGGACACTTTTCTAAGAAAAAACTTAGGAAAGTGTCTTTTTGTTACTGTCGAGTTTCCAACAATCTAAGACGGATGAAAGGAGTCAATATGTTATTTATGAGAATTTCCGGAACAAAGAATGATTTAAAAACATTTCAAAAGTGGTTAGATAGAACGAAAAAAATACCTCCATATTATGAAATAAGCGTAAAACCGGAAATGAAGCGGAATCCGAAAGATGAGAAGTATTATCGTTTGGAAGCGAGTTTATTGGTTCCTTCGGACAAAAAAGGAGGAAAGAAGTCATGTGTAAAGTAATTGCAGTATCGAGTTATAAAGGCGGTGTAGCCAAAACGACTAGCACGTTATGTTTGGGTTTGGAAATGGCGAATCATGGGAAAAAGGTATTACTAGTAGATATAGATGCACAAGGAGATCTTACTAAGTGTTTAGGAATAGGTAATCCGGAAAAACTTGACCTAACACTAGCTGAAGCGATAGCGGAAGTAGCTAATCTTGAAGAAGACATGGAATTTGATCCACATAAATGGATTATTAAAAGTGAAGAAGGGGTTGATTTTATTCCAGGCAACAGTAGGCTTGCAGCAGTTGAAAAACAACTTGTCGGGGAAGAAGCAGGTGATTCGATTTTAAAAATGTATGTCGATAGCATTAGGGACGAATACGACTATATTATCCTCGATACAAAGCCTGCGATGGTTGTTTTGGCAACAAACGCTCTTGTGGCTGCTGATTCTGTGGTGATTCCAGTATTATGTGAATATTTACCTCTTACTGATGTTGATGCGGAAATAAAAACAATAAATAAAATCAGAAAAAGAAAGAACCACTTTTTGAAGGTGGATGGATTATTTTTGACGATGGTTGATGACAGAACTGTTCAGACAAAAGAAGTTGAAAATGCTTTACATGAAAGATGGGACGGAATAGAGCATATATATAAAACGAGAATACCAAGATGTGTCAGGGTTGCTGAAGCACCGATGCTTCATAAAAGTCTCTATAAACATGATCCAAAGGGAAAAGCCTCTGAAGCTTACAGAGCTTTAACAAAGGAGGTGCTTGGAATTGAGTAAGAGTGTTGCGGGAAAACTTAAAATCGATTCATTTGCTGACTATATTGACGGCGAAGATATTGTTATCAATGAAATACCACTTAATGATCTGCATGACTTCAAAGATCATCCATTCAGAGTTTTGGAAGATGAGAAAATGCAGGAAACAGTTGAGAGTATTAAAAAGTACGGTGTACTTGTACCGGGAATTGTTCGAATACGTCCTGAGGGTGGTTATGAGATTATATCCGGGCACAGACGAAAACATGCATGTGAACTGGCAGAAATGAAAACCATGCCTGTCATTATACGTGAATACACTGATGATGAAGCTGTAGTCGCCATGGTGGATTCAAATATTCAAAGGGAAGAAATATTGCCAAGTGAAAAAGCACACGCTTACAGCATGAAATATGAAGCCTGGAAGCACCAAGGACGTGAAGGCGGAAGTACTTTTGATGAAATAGGAGAAGCTGCAGGCGAATGTGGGAAAACCGTCCAGAGATATATTTATATATCAGAGTTAACGGATACATTATTGAACTACATTGATGAAAAAAAACTACCTATTAAATCAGGCGTACAAATATCATTTTTAAGCGATGTAGAGCAAAAATGGGTGGAAGAAATAATAGACGAAGAAGATGTAAGAATTTCCGAGGAGCAGGCTATAAAGGTAAAAGAGTATTCCGGAAAACACGAACTTTCAAAGGCTCTATTATATGAAATAGTAAAAGGTGATAAACCCAAGGCAAGAAAATTAGTAATGAAAAATGACATAATCTCGAAGTATTTCCCGGCTGAAACAAGTATAGAGGAAGTAGAAAAAACAGTTTATATGCTTCTAGAAGAGTGGTCAAAAAAGAAACATTGAACTTCTGGACCCCGGGTCCAGAAGTCGGAAAAGAAAAAATAAAACCCTAGAAGGAGGGTTAACAACATGGCGGATGGTTATATAAGATCAAAGGCAGGCTTCACATCAGTACAAAATACGGTTGCAAAGAATCCAAACTTATCCTTAAAAGCTAAAGGTCTTTTTCTCGTAATACAGGCACATATTACTATTCCGGACAAGAGTTTTAAGAAAAGTCAATTCTTCGATATGGTTTGTGAAGGAGAAAAGGCTTTTGAATCGACCTGGAATGAACTTAAAGAAGCAGGATATTTAAAAACTCATATTTTTGCTAACAATGGCAGATTTATAACGGAATATGAATTGCTTGATGAAGCTAAAGAAGGACCTCATACATTTTATTATGATAATCAAGGCAGAATTACTAAGACCAATCTGGATTTAAAAGAACGACGTGAATCAGCGGAGAAGAATAAAGAAAATAGCAAGAAGAATGACGATTCAGATCAGGCAGAAGACCGTACCCCCGAAAAGGGGGTAACGGACCGTATCCCCCAAAACGGTACCTATGGTAACGGTAGTGATGGTAACGGTACCTACGCTAACGGTGTATACGGAAAAGGGGATGACATATATAAAGATAATTATATAGATAATGATTTAAGTAATAAGACTGATAGTAATACTGTTTATAAAAATATTAATAATAAAACTGATTATAATACTTCTATTCTTCATCTTCAAAAACCTATAGAAAATGTCCCCACGAGGTTTGAGGAGGAAGAGGAGAAGGTAAAAAATCAAATCAATTACACAAAATTAAAATTGCGTCATCCTGCCAATAAGGATCTATTGAATTCCATTGTAATTCAGATGACTGAAATGATGTGTGAAACGAAAAGTAAAACCGAGATATCGATGAACAGTTATGAAGATACTTCCAAAGTGAAGCAGAAGCTTAGCCAGATAACATACGATGACATTGAAGATAATCTTCTTCAATTGTTACCGGATAAAAAAGAGAACAGCATCAAAAATCCTAAAGGATATTTAAGAAGATGTCTCATTAACCTGGTAGATCGTCGTGATACCGTTTGCTATACAAAAGAGATTAAAGGAAATAAGCATCATAGCGAATATGATTTTGAAGCTATGGAAAGAGAATTTGGTTTGAGGTAATTACAGATGATTGAGAAAAATATTATTGATTCAATGAAAAAAGAATGTAAGCAGGAATATCCTATGCCGTATTTTTCAGGCTTGAAAGAAGAAATGACTGATTTATTCGAACAGTTAAAAGAAGAATATAAAGATGCCAGTTTACATTTCTTTTTGGATTATGGATATGCAATATGTCTTGATAATTTAAGCAGAGCCTATTATGCAGCGGTTCTTCTTGGGGCAAGCAGAACCATGGCTTATATGAGTTACACTTATAGAATGAAAATAGAAGATAAGATCGCAAGATGTGAAAAAGATTGTAAGGAACTTTTAGAAAACTTTGAATTGGAAGAAATAATACAGTTACAAAGTGAGGTGAGCGATTAATATGCAAGAAGAGATTGAAAGACAAACTATAGCGCTTGTATTTAAGGCTGGTAAATTAACGGGCGAGACATTTGCAGATGCTATAGGGCGAGCATTAACCAGAGGTCTTAATTTCCATAAAGCAGAAAAAGAACCTCATGGAAAGATGACCCTTTCAGAATTAGTGGGCAAAGGAAATAAGACCGAAAAGATAGAATTCAACGAAGAAAACCTTAAAGCGTTTCATAAAACTGCTATGAAATATAACATTGATTATGCGGTTCATAAGGAAGCTGAAGGAAATCTAAATAAATACTATGTTTTCTTTCAGGCGAAGGATACGGCAGTAATAGAATCTGCTTTTAAAGAATTTGTCTCCAATAATGAAAAACAAAAAGAAAGTATTCAGAAGAAACTGAAAGAGAAAGAGGAAATCGTTAGGAAAAGAAAAGAAAAAGAAATGGAGAGAGCGAAAGAACGAAATAAGGAAAGGGCAAGATGATAAAAAAAATAGCGAAAGGCATTTGGAAAGATATTAGGATATTCTTTTCAAGTTTTTTAACACCCGATGGGAAACTTG
>JAEEGK010019433.1_pt1 | contig 14574 bp, 13 predicted proteins | sample 8958771 | NCBI WGS metagenome assembly JAEEGK01 (sample SAMN16246547, study PRJNA631951) | gut metagenome | biome: gut microbiome; feature: rumen; material: SC-attached | host: Bos | place: Iran: Karaj | collected 2018-10
CGATAAAATAATACGTAATTCCGTCGACCTCAGCCTTGAACAGACCGACGTAAATATTCTGCCAGTTGTAGTCCATGTAGAAGGAATCGATGTACTCGAGTTTATCCTTCATCTCCTGCTTCATGCAGGCATACTTGGGCAGAAATACCCTTACATCAAAGTATCTCTTATCGAGATATTTGGGGAGTGAACCTACAACGTCCGCAAGTCCGCCCGTTTTGATAAAGGGAACGCCTTCCGATGCTACAAATAGTATTTTTTTCATAGACTGATGCCTCCGAAAAATTTACGCCATAGCCTGACGAAGATCTTCTTTCATATCGAGAACCGCAAGTCTTGCTGCCTCAGCGTATCCTTCTTCTCCGCACTGTGCGTACTTTTCCTGCTTGTAAGCAGCGATTATGCCGCGGGAAGAATTAACGATTGCTCCGAGTCCGTCCTCGTTAAAGAAATGAACGAGGTCAGCTCCCTTACCACCCTGTGCGCCATATCCGGGTACAAGGATAAAGTTCTTAGGCATAAGCTTTCTGAGGATCTTGCCCTGCTCGGGATAGGTAGCGCCGACAACGGCACCAACCTCTGAATATCCGGTCTCTGGATCGATTACTTCAGATCCCCACTCGGTAACCTTCTCTGCAACGAGTTCGTAAAGAGCCTTTCCGTCGATGGTTCTGTCCTGGAACTCTCCGCTTGAAGGGTTTGAAGTCTTTACAAGAACGAAGATTCCTTTGTTTTCTGCCTTACATACCTTTACGAAGGGCATTACGCCGTCAGATCCGAGGTAAGGGTTAACGGTTACGATATCTTCGTTAAATGCTGCGATTGAATTGGCACCGATCTGGGTCTTTCCGATGTGTCCTACTGCGTACATCTCGGAAGTAGATCCGATGTCACCTCTTTTGATATCACCGATTACAACAAGTCCTTTTTCGTGAGCGTAATCCACGGTCCACTTGAAGACTTCAAGTCCGGGAAGACCGAGCTGCTCGTACATTGCAATCTGGGGCTTTACTGCGGGAACGAGTCCCTCGATGGCATCGATGAGTCCTTTGTTGTATTCCTTGAATGCAAGTGCTGCACCCTCAAGAGTTTCTCCCGCCTGAGCGTATGCATTCTTTTTAATAAATTCGGGTACGAAATTAAGATTGGGATCAAGGCCGACTACAATGGGTGCCTCTGTTTTCTTAATTCCTTTGATGAGTTCTCCGATCATTTTTCTGGTCTCCTAAATATGTATTCTCCTCACGGGAGTAATTATCTTGTTGCGAGGAATGTGAGCTCTCTTGCGGCATCCGCATCATCAGGGTACTTGGCGAGGTATGCGGTAAGAAGCTCTCTAGCGGTTTCAAAGTCCGCGATATATTCATAAGCTATTGCCTGATTGTACTCAAGGCTCTTGGCAAATGTTCCGTCGTCTGCCTCGATGCCTGCCTTGAATGCTTCAAGCGCAGCTTCGTATTCTCCCATTTTAAGTCTGCAAAGTCCGAGCTGGTCGTAAAGCTCTGAATTTGCACCCTTTGAGCCGATGTAGCTCTCGTAGACGTTTGCGGCGTAGTTGTACTCTCCCATTGCCTCATATGTTCTTCCGAGGAATAAAGAGCTGGTAACTGAGCTGTCCGCATTTCTTGCACTTTCAAGAAGTGCTGCAGCCTGTGTGTATTCTCCGAGGTAGAAGTACATCCTTCCTTTTTCGGAATCGGTCATCTTGCCGCTGTCGCCTTCGATGGCGTTCTTTATGTATTCGAGTCCCGCTTCGCGATAGCCTATTGCGGAAAGCATTTCGTATATTCCGATGAGGGTATCGTAGTCGTCGGGATTTCTGGAAATAACTACATTAAAGTCTGATACTGCGTTCTCGAAATCTCCCTGTTTGAGTCTTGCGGAAGCTCTGAGAAGGTAGCTTTCTGTTTCATCGCAGTAAGCGATGATTGCGTTGTATCTGTCCTCAGCTGCTGCATAGTCTCCGATGCAGTCATAGGAAGCTGCCAGATAGTAGTTGATGTCTACGTCCATGGAATCGGGGTATCCGGTTCCGGACTGAAGAGCGGTTACAAACTGCTGGGATGCGCTTACATAATCAGCCTGTCCGATATAAGCGATTCCTCTTGCTCTCGCGATCTGTCTTGCATCTTCGCCTGCTTCTTCTGCGCTTGCAAGGCAGTTTAATGCGCCTGTGTAATCGAGGTTATTTAAGCACTCGTATGCGGCCTTGAGGTTATCGGATCCTTTACCGCAGCCTGAAAGTACCGCAATCATGCACAAAGCAAGCGCTGCCTTGACGGCAGTGCCTGCTTTGATGTTTGTTTTCTTTTTACAGATGTTGTGAATTCTCAGCATGAATTTATTTGTCAAGCTCTGATGTGCAGTGAGGGCATCTGGTAGCATCCTTGTTGATCTCGCTCTTGCAGAAGGGGCAGATCTTGGTGGTGGGTGCTGCTTCGGGCTCTTTCTTCTTGCCAACGGTCATTGCCTTGTTCATAGCCTTAACGATGAGGAAAAGAACAAATGCCATGATCAGGAAGTTGATCACTGCGGTAATGAAAGCACCAAGGTTGATTTCCTGGCCTTTGATGAGGGGGATCACAAAGCCGTCAACCTCAGGGTTACCGATGCATCCGATGAGGGGATTGATAACGTTCTCGGTGAGTGCTGTGACGATGTTACCGAAAGCGGCACCGATGATAACACCGACTGCCAGATCAATAACATTTCCACGCATGATGAATTTCTTGAATTCAGCTACAAAACCTTTAGTTTTTTCTGCTGCTTTTGCGGGTGCTTTCTTTTCGTTCTCTGCCATAATTCTAACTCCTTTCAGGACAACTTACAGGTTCAAAACGAACCGCTGATATTGTACCAATTTTGAGGGGTGGTATCAAGGCTAATCCAAGGAAAACGCACGGAAAATGTGGGGTTACATAAGCTTGGAGAATGGGGAATCATGGGGATTTTTGATGGGCGAAGGAGTAGGCATTCACGAGGGGAGTCCAAATAAGCTGGGGGTTAATAAAATGCTGAAATATGGCGATTTTTTAGCCTATTTCTCGTTTTGGGCAGTGGTTGGCGACTGAGGAGGCTAATAATCCCCTCAGAAACTCCATTTTATTAGCCTATTCCTTCGGTTGGGCGACGGTTGGCGTCTGAGGAATATGACATTCTGTCATAATTTGACTCAAGTATCTGATAATGATAATCTCATACTTGGTAAGAATCCCAACTCGGGATACGCGAATCAGTCGCCATCTCAAGCGACCGCACTATCACTGCGACAAATCGTCGCATTTTCAACAAAAGACAAAAAAAGAAACGAAAGGTCCTTTGGAGTGTTTATGAGACGACCACTGGCGTGGGCGTGCACGGTTATTGTCGTGCTTATCTATATCGGGGTGGGATGCGGCTTATTGCCCTTTAAGAAAAACATCACGCTTCCTGAAGATGGAAGCACGATTTCGATAACCGGATGCGTCCACAACATAACTGACAAATACATAGTTATCAAAACTGAAGATATAGGTACTTACATGGCCTATATGGATAAAATCCCGGATGATCTGAAACTTGGCGAAGAATTGACTGTAAGAGGCAAAGTTTCGTTATTTTCGCCTGCCATGAATCCGGGAGAATTTGATGCGCCCTCTTATTACACATCCAAGGGAATTGATGCCCGTCTGTGGGATGCATCAATAATCTCTCGCCTGGGAGGACAATACTTCATCAGAGAGCATATGCGACGTTTCAGAGAGAAGCTCGAAGACAGAATTTACAGTATTTGTCCTGAAAAAGAAGCATCCATTCTGTGCGACCTATTGCTTGGGGACAAAGAGGGGATAGATGAAGAGACTGATGAATTGTACAAAAACAACGGAATAGCTCATATCCTCAGTATATCAGGTCTGCATATATCTATACTTGGCATGGGGCTATTCAAACTTCTTAGGAAATTGCACATGAAGCCTGTTCCTGCAGCTATGTGTGCAATGTTTGTACTTGTGCTGTACGGGATAATGACAGGAATGAGCATCTCTGCAATAAGAGCCATCGGATCTTTTGCCATAAGGATGTTAGCCTATCCGGTTAAAAGAACAGCAGATCCTCTAACTTCACTGATGCTTCTTGCTGCGACTACGCTTATCATTCATCCCGCCTATGCATTTCAGGCAGGTTTCCTATTGTCCTATGGAGCCGTCTTGGGAATACATACTTTTCTGCCTTCGTTCAGCACTTTGATGAATATCGAGGTTACAGAAGAAATATTCTGGGAACCTGAAGGCATTCGAAAATACCTGAAAAAGTTCTTGAAGAAAGCCGGTCGTGCAACAAAAAGCGCATTAATATCGAGTTTTGGTATAATCCTGTTTACTTTGCCAATACAGCTGTATTTCTTCTACAGAGTTTCGGTATACAGCGTCTTCTTAAATCTCCTGATACTTCCGTGCATGTCCTTGCTTGTGTTTTCAGCTATGGTAAGCCTTATCCCCGGACTTGGAATTGTGGCTTCAATAAGCTGTTTTCTCTTGGCAGTATTCGAACGCCTATGCAGATTATCGGAGACCTTGCCTTTTCATACCTGGAATCCGGGAAGACCGGGTAAGGGAGCGATATTTCTGTATTACTTAATCGCGGTGCTTATCACCATAGCGCCTAAAGTTTACAAAGTGCCAAAAGTCCGCAAAGTACCAAGAGCATACAGAGTAACTGATACTCCAAAAGCCAACTCACGCCATCAGGATATAACTGCAAGTTATGCCCTAATCTTAATCAAGCGCTTCATCAAGGGCCCAAACTCTGTATGGCTAAGTCCCCTTGTCGCTTCCCTCGTCAGTATCCTTATGCTCCTGATTATTCGCCTCCCACTACCCGCCCGTAATACTTCTACCCAACTCTACGTAGGTCAAGGGAACTGTAATGTGACCATAACAGATGCAGGAGAGGTTTATATCTTTGATGGCGGATCAAGTTCGGAAAAATCTGTCGGAGAATACACCATTATGCCGTATCTCAGATACAGCGGGCTTCCTGTGATAGACGGAATATTCCTGTCGCATTCGGATGAGGATCATATAAACGGATGTCTTGAACTGATCGAAAACTGTAAAAAGTGGGGACTTGAGATAAAAGAAGTTTATATCACACCTCAGATGAGGACGGATAACACGGAAAACACAAACTCTTTGCTGAAGGCATGTGATGAAAATGGGATTCCTATAACAGAAATCACTGGGGGAATCACTCTGACAAGTGGCTCCACCACTTTCGCCTGTCTTCATCCAGGAGCGGACTATATTCCCGAAGATCCTAACAGTGGATCCATGGTGATTCTTGCGGAATTTGAAGCCATTCCGTCATCCAACCACAGGCCTTACACACTCCTCATCCCCGGAGATGTTCAGGGAACGGGCGAAGATACTCTGACTAAAACAATCGGCGAAACTCTGGGAAACAGGCGCCTTGACATCTACATAACCGCACACCACGGTTCCGCCGGAACCACAACTACCGGCTTTCTTGATGCCACCAGGCCCCGACTTGCCATTAACAGCGCAGGATTGAATAACCGCTACGGTCACCCAAACGAAGAAACCTTACAACGCATGGATGCATACGATTGCACTTATTTGACTCTCTACGAAACCGGTGCCATAACCTTGGACTTTTCGGAAAGAGAAATAAAAGTAAGTACCTTCCTCAAAAGCAATTAAATAACTTAAAGTTTAGAAAGGAATTATCATGTTGCGAAGATCAGATATTGAAAACGAGATTGCTTTCTTTGAAGAGAACCTTCGAAGGATTAGAAAAGAGTTGGAAAACCTAACAGATAAAGTGCCCAAAGGAGCTCGGTTGCGTGCTGCACGACACTGCAACGGATATCAATATTTTATGAGAACAGAATCATCAGACATTAACGGAGAATATATAAAGGCTAAGGATAGAAAACTGGCTAAAATACTTGCTCAGATTGAGTATTATGAGAATTTAATAGAAAAATCAGAATCTGCCTTATCGACACTTAAACTGATTGAAGATAATTGCATTGATACTGTCTATAAAACATCATTAAGCAGTATACCCGCAGGAAAACGTGAACTGATCGAACCTCTGCATCTCTCAGACGAGAGTTTCGTTTCAAAATGGAAAGCCACGAAATATACGGGCTTGGATTTCACTCCCGACTATCCGGAATACTACACAAGGCAGAATTTAAGAGTCAGATCAAAATCCGAGGTAATTATAGCTGATATATTGGACGAATCAGGAATCCCCTTTCTGTATGAAAAGCCCCTTAGATTAAAGACAGGAACCGTCCATCCGGATTTCACTCTGCTGAATATTAAAACTCGTGAAGAACTTTACTGGGAACACTTAGGAATGATGGATGATGTTGACTATAGAAATAATGCTTTCTTTAAGCTCCGAAATTATGAATCAAACGGAATATATCCGTACGATTCAATCATCTGGACTTTTGAAACCGGCAAGTATCCGCTGAACACAAAAGATATTCGAAAGATGGTAAAGAAGCTAAAAGCCACACTAGGCTATGAAAGCGAGTAGGCTAATAATTTAATAATTCTGAAGGATTTATTAGCCTTCCTCAGTTGCTTACTAAGCACTAAAACTGGGAATAGGCTAATATTTTGATATTTCTGAGGAGTTTATTAGCCTTCCTCAGTTGCTTACTAGGCGCTAAAGCCGGGAATAGGCTAATATTTTGATATTTCTGAGGGGGTTATTAGCCTTCCTCAGTTGCTTACTAGGCGCTAAAGCCGGGAATAGGCTAATAATTTAATAATTCTGAAGGATTTATTAGCCTTCCTCAGTTGCTTACTAGGCGCTAAAGCCGGGAATAGGCTAATATTTTGAAGTTTCTGAGGGAATTATTAGCCCCCAGCCCGCTCATAATGCATCACGCCCGCAGCCCAAGCACACGTCCTTACTTCTTCTTAAACTTTGGTTTGATCTTGGTGTCGTAGAGGTACGACAGCACCAGTGTGGACACCACCGCGACGGGGAAACACACACCGTGGATGATGGTTCTTCTGAGGCGGGTAAGGTGCGGGAAGATAAATGTGTTGATATATACGACAATGGGGAAGTGAATAAGAAATGCGCTTCCGCTCCTGTCGCCGAGAAATACGATTACTTTGTTGGTCAAAAGCTTGGTAAGTATACCCTTCTTCTTGGAGAACACAAAGGTAAGGAGCACCGCAAGGAGTGTGGTTACGGGTGCATGAGTGTAGAAAATATTGGTCTCACCGGTGGTCCAGAGGAATACCAGGTCTGCACATGAAAGAAGGATCAGGATCTCGATAATCAAATAGAACTTAGGCGAGAAATCTACGTTACGCTCCTCTTTAACTGTAAGGAGAAGTGCAAGCTGGATACCTGCAAGCAGATCGAAAACTCGGTAAAGAGGGAAGCAATGGGTCAGGTATACAAGGATGTTCTCGTTGTGGAAAGTCCTGTATGTAATGAAGACCATTGCAGTCTGCATGAAGATGGTGCAAAGCAGCATGATCCTGAGTTTATCCGCATTCTTGATCCTGTAGAAAAGGCGGTAAATAAAGGGAAACAACATGTAAAGCACAAGTATCGTAGAAAGATACCACGCTACTCCGTTAAGTGATGCTGCGATGTCTGCGCTGGGAACAAGTGACTGAACCAGGAATACATTGCAGACAAGCTTCACGATCAGATCAATGCATGAAAACACATCCTCCCTGACTATGGCAAGTGGAATGCAGATGACAGTAAGCACGAGGTGCAGAGGATAAAGCTTCATGACTCTCATAAGTGCTTCATGTGCGGCATCCTTAAGAGTGTAGTCCTCATACTGCCTGTCTTCTTTGATGGTAAGAAGGAAGCCTGATAACACGAAGAAGACGGAAACCGAAATCGGTGTCCATCCGAAATAGTAGAAGTGGCCCAGGAATATTCCCACAAACGCCAGGCCTCTCAGTGCCTGCAGCGCCTTCACATCTACCGTTAAAGCATATTCACTCTGTACTTTCTTCTCTTCTTTTTTCGCCATCTTAAATCCTATAAAGCTCACTTCCAATTCAAATTATGCAGCTCTCCGAATTTGTTCAGCCCTTCAAAATCTCCCTGTCTGAGCGCCTCGAAAAGCACTATAGCCACGGAGTTGCATAGGTTTATACTTCTTTCTTCTCCGTACATGGGAATCCTGATGCACTCGGGTTCATGCTCGACCAGAATCTCTTCGGGGATACCTCTGCTCTCGGGGCCGAACATGATATAGTCGCCGTCCCGGAAATTTGCATCCGTATATATCTTATGTGCTTTTGTTGTTGAAAGCCATACTTTCGGATGATTATTTTTTTCTAAAAAGTCTTCGTAGTTTTCGTAGACACTTAAGTTAAGTTTAGGCCAATAATCAAGGCCTGCTCTTTTGATCTCTTTTTGATCGAGGGAAAATCCCAAAGGCTTGATCAGATGTAATTTCGAATTCGTGGCAACACAGGTTCTGCCTATGTTTCCTGTGTTATATGGAATTTCGGGTTCATATAAAACTATGTTAAGCATTATTCACCAAGTTTGCAGAGTTTGACCATGAGGGCCTCGGCCGCCATACGGTCGTTCATTCTGCCTGTTTTAAAATCTTCATCCGCGGTCTCGCAAAAAGATACCGCCTTTTGCAGATCCGTAAGTGCTATGGGAGACGCCTGCTGCAGATACAGCTTTACCTGGTACTCTCCGATGGGTCCTCTAGAGCGCTTTACCTGTCCGGTCTCGGGATCCGTTTCTTTTTTATATGCGATGGTTTCGACTATGGCCTCGCGGTTATATCCGTTTTCAGCCATGCTCTTGATCTGAAGCATCCACAGGAACTGCTTTTCCAGCATTATGATGGTTCTTGCGGGCTGAACCTTAAGCGCAAGCAAGTCTTCATATCTGTCCATGCAGGTGCGGATATCTTTTTTGATGATGGCATCTATCATTTCGAAAACGCGGTCTTCCACGTTCTTAGAGCAGATGGCATCTATATCTTCGCGGGTTATGACTTCACGTTCGTATGCATAAGAAATGAGTTTTTCCAGCTCGCTCATGAGCTTACCCATATCCGTGCCGATGACATCAAGCATGTAGGCTGCATCGTCCTGGCTCATTCTTTTATCCGCTTTTTTAAGATATGCTCCGATGTTCTGGAGGAGGTATCTGTCGGACTGGGTGGTGAATTCAACAACAAGACCGAGGTCCGCTACCTGCTTATAGATCTTGAGCCTTGCATCCGCATCGTCTTCAACGAAAATAAACTTCGTGGTATCGGGTGACTTTGCAAGGAAGTTTGCAAGATCCTCGGGATTCTTTTTGAAAAATCCGGAATACCTTACGACGATAACTCTGTTCTCCGCAAAAAAAGGCATGGTCTGTGCCTGATCTATGATATCCGATGTGGATACGGGCGAGGTGTCGTAGATGTTGGTATTCATGTCATCTCTTGATCCGCCCATTGCCGCAAGGAGTTTCTTTTCGTAGAAATTTCGAAGGTATCTCTCACTTCCGAACAGGAGATAAGCTTTCCTGATGTTCCCGGAGGCTAAGTCTTTTTTAAGTTGTTCTAAGCTTTCCGCGGCTTCTCTGGGTTTCATCTTTATTCTCCAAGCATATCGGACTGGATCTGAAGAGCTTCATCAAGGGTTATTACCATGGATGTGTCCTCTTCATATGATGATTCTAAGATTTCGGGAACCACACCGTCAACAAGGATCTGGACCTTATCAACGTTGGGGAGATTGCAAAGTGAATCGGTAATTGCGTAGACGGATACGTTGGTAGGAACATTGCCGTAGGGTTTAAGCAGTTCGCTGCTTAAGTTAACGTAGCATACGCCGTCCTTAGTGCTGATGGAAAGTACCGAAACGGAAGGATTAACCGAAGGGTAAAGTCCCTCAACTCCCGAACTGGGTCCCGATATAAGCTCATCAACCACGAATCTTTCAAGAGGCATGGAGGTTGAATAGAACTTGTTTCTGTAAACGCTGATCAGGCTGTTTCCATCTGCCGAGGCAAAATAAAGCATTACGTCGGCTTCTTCGTAGGTATTGATCTCGTTTCCGTCGTTACTGATGAAGGTGCCTGCATCCATTTCGCCTACTTCAAATCCGCTGTGATCCATAAGGGGCTTTCTGTTTACGGTAAAGACAACGGCATCCACATACTCGGATGAACACAGAGTTTTAACGATAGCCGCTCTTACAAGAACCTCTGTGGTAAATACAAGCTTCTTGTATTCGAGGCTCATATCAAGAGTAAGCACGCCGTCCGAAAGAGTCATCTTTTGAATCTCAAATCCCATGGCAAGAGGCGCTTTGTAGCGCGCTTTGGGGTCTTTTTGAGCAAGTGCGTCAAGAAGTGCATTGATCTCACTTTCCGCATCATCCGCTTCAATGCTCAGGTAATAAGCTTCCGTCTTGGTCTCTTCATTGTTGATGTAGTAGACGGCAGTAAGTCCCTCTTCAGGCAGCTGCTCATCTGTATTCGAACATCCTGGCAAAATAAGGAGCAAGAGGACCTGAAGAAAACATATTAACTTGGTAAATGTTTTATTTTGCATCAGCTATATAGCTTAAGGGAATGGTTACGATGAACTTGCTTCCCTCTCCTTCTTTACTGGTTACTTCAATGATTCCGTGGTGCTTTCTTACTACATTTCTGCAGATTGCAAGGCCGAGACCCGTTCCGCCGATCTCTCTTGAGTGTGATTTATCCACGCGGTAAAACCTTTCGTAGATGTGGCTGATGGACTCTTCCGGAATTCCAAGACCGGAGTCTTCAACCGTCAGTACAAAAGACTGATGATCCGCATCCAGTGATACTCTTACCCATCCGTCCTGATGATTGTATTTGATGGCATTTTCCACCAGGTTTGAAATGAGTGATGTGATCTTAACTTCGTCAACCTCTGCAACGACTTTACGCTTGGTCTCGAAGGTGACTTCAATGTTTTGTTTTCGGGCGATAGCCCTAAGTCTCTTGAGTACAAGCTCTGTGAGTTCGTTGATGTCAGTGGGCGCGATGTTGAGGTTCTGATCGGATTTGTCGTCCATCTTAACGAGGGCAAGGAGGTCTGTGATAATGCGGTTTTCCCTGTCTATCTCGGATGCGATATCCGTCATGAATTCTCTGTAATCTTCGACGCTTGCACTCTGGCTTGCAAGGAGCGAGTCGGACAAAACCTTCATGGATGCCATGGGTGTCTTGAGCTCGTGAGAGACATTCGCAACGAATTCGCCACGGCTTTCGTCGAGGGTATTTATCCTGTGCAGAAGCTTGTTGAACTCCTCGGAAATGTGTGCGGTCTCGGTACATTCGTTAACTTCGCCGATGTAGTTGTTGTATCCGGCTTTAACCGCCGCGATGCGGGAGGTAAGCTTTTCAATGGGATTAAGGAGCACCTTTGAAAGGAGAATTGCAAGGGCCACAACAAAGATTATTATCGTAAGTTCGAGAAGGAGTGCATTGGTTCCGAGAACGTCTGCCATCTGAACTATGCTGTCGTCGGAAATGGATGTGAGCATGACGCCTCTGATAACGCCTGCGCCGCCGTCTGCGGTGGTGTCAGCGATGGGGGTTGTAAGCTCGATGTATCCCAGGTTGCTGTCATAGTAGGAAGTGGACACGCCCTGGAAACATTTGATAACTTCCTCGGAAATAATTGTTTTTCCCTCGGAGATTCCGTAGGTATCTTTCAGGACTTCGAAGTTATTTCCGATGATCATGATCCTTCCTTCGTAGATGTTGGAAAGCATCTCGATCTCTGCGTCCATAACGTCAAGAGAGGCGGTGTAATCATCCGCCCTGCCCGTAAGTGCCGATATGTATTTGTAAGTAACCAAGTGGTTTGCGGTTATGGTGAGCTGGTTTTGAACCGCAGCAACTCTGGTCTCAACCGCCCTCGATTCGTAATTGGAAACGATGGTGATTCGGACCAGAATGCAAGGAACTATCCCGAGTAAAAGGAACGCTGTGACCATTCTGGACCGCAGCGACCTGAAGGGGATAAATGACTTTAGATTGGACAGCATCTCTTTCATACTGAAAAATAATACCCCATGCCCCATCTTGTGTGGACATAAATGGGATTTCCGGCATCGGTCTCAATCTTTTCACGAAGTCGTCTTACATGAACGTCAACGGTTCTCTCGTCTCCGGGGTAATCATCGCCCCATACGGCCTTGAGAAGATCGAGTCTCTTATATACTTTGCCGGGATTTTCCATTAAGATCCTGAGCATTTCGAATTCTTTTGACGTAAGCGGAATCTCTTCGCCTTTGCGGAAAGTTCTGCGGGCGGAAAGATCCAGAGAAATATCGCCAAGGGTAAGGATTTCGCCTGTGGGACGTGTGCTCTCCTGTGCTTTACTCCTGCGCATTACAGCCTTGATGCGGGCTTTTACCTCGAGGATATTGAAAGGCTTGGTCATGTAGTCATCAGCACCGTACTCAAGTCCGAGGATCTTATCCATGTCCTCGCCCTTAGCGGTAAGCATGATGATGGGAGTTTTGGAAAATTCTCTGATACGCTGGCATACTTCAAAACCGTCCAGCTTGGGAAGCATGAGGTCAAGAAGGATTATGTCGTAATTTTTGGAGGAAGCCATCTCGAGCGCTTCTTCTCCGTCATACGCACAGTCCACTTCCATTCCATCCTGCTCGAGGCTGAATTTGATGCCTTTGACTATAAGCTTTTCATCGTCAACTACTAAAACCTTGACTGCCATTTTATTCACCTATACACAAATAAGTTCTTTGATGTTGTTGTAGAGATTTTCGCCTATTCCCGATACGTTTTTTATCTGGCTTTTATCGGTAAAAGGGCCGTTTTCTTCGCGGTATCTGACTATCGCATTTGCTTTGGATGCGCCAATTCCGGGAAGGGTTTGAAGGAGGTCTGCGCTTGCGGTATTGATGTTTACAAGCGTGTTGCCCGAGCTCGCTACGGTGCCTGCTGTGATGCCTGAGCCACTTACACCTGCTGCCCCGTTGCCTGTTACGGCTTCACCCGGTATCTCTTCTCCCACTTCCGGAAAAAAGACCATATCCCCGTCGTGCAAAAATCCTGCCAGGTTTATCCTGCTTTCATCCGCACCTTCGGTAAATCCGCCTGCAGCTTCAAGGCCGTCACAGATCCTGCTGCCATTGGGAAGATCGTACACGCCGGGATTTACAACCGAGCCGCAGATGTAGACACAGATGACAGCTTCAGAACCTGAGTTATCAGAACCGAAAGCTGAACCCAAGTCAGCCGCTGAGTTCATGGCTGTAGCTGAACCGGTATCATCACCTGAAGATGAGTACGAACTTAAACCTGACGCTGATTCGGGATTCAAAGTTGCTCCGGTCGCCCCGTCATAACCAAGCTCTCCCTCTGCCACCGTGCCATCCTGCTCCTCTCCCGTTATCTCCGACAAGGTCACGGCTTTATCGGAACAACCGGTGAGTACAAGTGAGCTGCAGATAAATGCTGCGAAGAAATAAATATGTATTCTTTTCATTTGTTTTCCTCCTTGGGACATTAGTCCTGCAAAGGAAAACGGTATATGCTTGTTCTCTTACTACAGAGTTTGATTCAAAACGTAATTAATGTCTTCTTCGAGGCTCGTAAGCTCCTCGGTGACATCCGCACCTTCCCAGATACGTGCAAACATAGTCTCAAGCTGCATCCAGAAATTCTCTGTTTCCATCATCTTGGGAAGTGAAACGCTGCCTGCATATTCAAGAGCGTAGATTTGGTCTGCACCTCCGTCCATTCCGAACTGTCTCGAGCAGCTTGCAAGACCGGTGAGCTCTGTGAAAACGCCCGCTTCATCTCTTGTAAGGTAAAGGGCGAATTTCTGAGCCAGATCCTTCTGGGATGAGAATCCGTTTACCGAAGCAAGGGTTGTTACGGAAAGGGATGCACTGGGGATCTCGGATGTGATATTGGGCATCTCGGAGAATCCGTATTCATATGCAAAGGTTCCGTCCGCGGTAGCTTCTGCAAGGGTTTCAACCAGATCGTAGCCGCCGATGGTAAAGACTGTCTTTCCGTCAATAAAACTCTTGATTACGCTGTCATAGGTGATCTCGGAGCTTTCAATGGAGAAGTAGTCATGAAGTGCCTGATACTTGGTAAGGCAGGTTACAGCTTCTTCGTTATTGATAGATACCTGAGTCTGGTCGTCTCCAAGGGGGCCTCCAACGTTAATGGCGCTTCCCACGATCCAGTAATTGTACATGATGGAGGATACATCCCAGCTCATAATACCTTCGACTCCCTCGGGAACACTGTATGAGTTGGAAATTGTCATCAGGTCTTCGAGAGTGTAGGGAACCATCCTGGTGATGTAATATTTGGTGAGTTCCTCAAGCTGAGCCTGGTCAACATCGTCGGTAGAAACTTCCTCGGTCTCTGTTGCGGATTCTTCGTCTTCGGAATCTCCGCCATCCATATCGATGGGGTGTCCGGTCAGATCGGCCATTGCCATCTGTATAGCCCACTGCTCCAGGTATGTTCTGTTATATGCGATTACGCAGGTGTCAAAGCTTAAGGGGTATCCGAGCTTCATTCCGTCGT
>JAEEGK010019434.1_pt1 | contig 14574 bp, 9 predicted proteins | sample 8958771 | NCBI WGS metagenome assembly JAEEGK01 (sample SAMN16246547, study PRJNA631951) | gut metagenome | biome: gut microbiome; feature: rumen; material: SC-attached | host: Bos | place: Iran: Karaj | collected 2018-10
TTACGCTTTGGTTGCCGGAGTGGGCGGTGCCGGTGCCAATGTGGTCAGTGTGATCGCTACTTCTCCCTGCAGAGGAGTTCGTTATGTGGCTTTAGATTCGGACAGGCTCTGTCTGAACCGTATCCAGAACTGCGAAACGATCCAGCTGGGACAAAAAGCGCTGCACGGGATGGGATCCGGTTCCAATCGGGAAATCGCGCGTTCCGTGGCGGAAGCGGAAAAGGAGACTTTAAGCAGACTGGTCAAAGGTTGTTTTGTTTTATTTTTGGTGACCGGTTTGGGTGGAGGTATTGGGGGCGGTGTTTCTCCCATGTTGGCCAAGATCGCTGCGGATGCCGGGGTCTTTGTGGTGGCTTTGACTATTTATCCTTTTGATTGTGAAGGAACTGACAGACTGATGTGCGCTCGTTTGGAACAGGATGAGATATTGACTCAGTGCCACCTGGTGATTTCTTTGCCAAATCAACTGCTGACCTTGAAAGCGGAAGAAGATGCCAATTACATAGGCCTTTACGGCAAGAGCAACCAGATGATCGCCCGCGTGGTGGAGAGTTTATGGCTGAACTTATACAATCCCAGTATTTTGCCTCTGGATATGGGGATGCTGAGAAATGTCTTTCCCTGTGGTAAAAACAACAGTGTGGGGCGTATGGCGATAGCGTCCGCCGCCGGTGATGGACGGATAGAATGTATCTGGCAGGAATTTCTGCGGCACCCTTGGCTGAATTCCGGGGAAGTTTTAAGAAAAGCCGGCCGTATACTGGCGATCTTTAACGTCGGTGATGATTTTAACGCGATCAACGAGATAGATGATTTTCGCGGCCGGCTGCACAGCGAAAATCCAGACGTGGAACTGTTTATTGGTGTTTCTAAAGATTCTCGTTTTCAGCAGGGCGAAATCAGTGTGGTATTGATCGCGACTCCGAATCGAACGGTGCGCGTTCCTGATAAAAAAAACACAGTCCCGATGGAAAATGAAATTACTGATTCTGTTGAAATTATTGGTGATTTGCCGCCGCGTCCCGTCACCAAGAATCCTCCGCCGGTGCCGCCGCTGGATGTGGATCAGCTGTTCTCCGACAAAAAACATGGCAGCAACCGTTGGTGGAAATTAGGCTATGGTAATCCTAATCAAGGCGTTTTGGATTTACAGGTTGACAGTTTAGGGCGTTTTGACCGGTGTGAAAAAACCTATTTTGAAGGGCAGCAGCTGGATGTGCCGACATATATTCGGTTGAAGTATGAATTGCGCTAAATAAAAGGACTTATGGATTCCCCATTTCGATCTCTCAAGGGTAAACTCCTGCTGGACAGCGGTCAGCTGGGGGACACCATTTTTCATCAGGCGGCGGTTTATCTTTGCGGCCATGATAGAGATGGGGCTATGGGATTGATCGTAAACCACCCGTTTTGCATTCCTCTCAAAGAGGTTATGCAGAATGATACTCCATCTTTGCTCGATTCTTTGACAGTCCGCATTGGTGGACCGGTGCTAGAAAATTCTATTTTCGGACTTTTTTATTCGGGTAAGAATTATAAAAAGCTGAAAGAGATCGCCGGCAGGGTCTATCTGGTCAATTCCCTGGAAGATGCAAAACAGGTAGATGATCTTGTGAATGAAAGAAATATCCATCTTTACGCGGGATACGCGGGCTGGAGTTCCGGCCAGCTGGAAGAGGAGATCACCCGTGGTGCCTGGCTGGTCAGTGATGTGCTGCCGGGGGAATTATTTGAAGAAGATCCCACAAAACTTTGGAAAAAGAAGATACGTGGGTTCGGTATTGAATATGATTTGTTATCTTGTTCTCCGAGAAGATATTCAGATAATTGAAGAAAATTATCTCGTTGAAATAAAAAAATAAATCAAATTTTTTTTTGACAATATCCCGTTCAATGCATAGAATAAATGCCGTCAAGGTTAGTGGTGATGACAACGATTCGCCGCGAACGAAGTTTATTTATAAATAACTAAGACTATGAAAAAGCAAACTACAATGAAGAAAGCGTTCACGCTGATTGAATTGTTGGTCGTGATCGCAATTATCGCCATTCTGGCCGGAATGCTCTTACCTGCACTGGCCAAAGCAAAAGCCAAAGCACAGCGTATCGCTTGCACTGGTAACCTCAAACAGATGGGTCTCGGTACTCGTACCTACGCCCTGGATAACGAAGACCGTTTCCCCTGGCAGGTCGGCGCGACTGAAGGCGGCAGCTTGGAAATGGTTAGCACCACTAAGGATGCTATGGCTGGTAAGTCTGCTCAGACTCCTTCCTTCCAGAACATCACTGGTACGGCGACTGGTATCCCCAATCCGACCAACCAGACTGCCAAGATCACCATTCCTGCTGCACAGGGTCAATGGCTGCACTTTGCCGTGATGAGCAATGAATTGGCTGATGTCAAGCTGATCCGTTGTCCGTCAGATCCGGATGTCAACTCCGGTGGTGATGTAAAGACCTTTATCGATTTCTATAAGACTCCTACATCTCAGGACAACAAGTTCTATCTGTCCTATTTCGTGGGTGTGGATGCCGCTGAGACTTATCCTCAGACGCTGTTGTTCGGTGACCGCAACGTGGTTTGCCCGACAGTTGCTCAGACAACAAATGCCTCCAAGATCTCTATCATGGTCATGCTGGGCAGTGGTACAAACACTCTGTACACCACAGCTGGTCAGAGACCGACATGGGGTGACAATATCCACCAGAAGAACGGTAACGTGACCCTCGGTGACGGTTCCGTGCAGCAGTACACTGAAGCTCGTCTGAGCGATCAGCTGCGCCAGACCGATAACGAGTACAATCGTATCGTCATTCCCTTCGTGAAGAAGTAGGATAAAGACACCTGTAATTAATAGGTAAAATTTAAAAGAGGCATCCCTAAGCGGGTGCCTCTTTTATTTTGTGGTGATTTCCGGGGTTTAATGGTATAGTAGATGAAGAGACACAAATCTGTGTCTTTCATAAAGAACATATTTACAAAAGAATCACCGGTAAGGAATAAAGAAAATGTTAGGAGACAGAGACTATATGCGTCCCCAGCCCCCGCGCGGACGCAGAGTGTGGAAAGCCCGCGAATTGAGCGCAATACATTTGCTGTTGGCTGTCAATATCGGCGTATTTGTATGTGATGCGGTACTCAGAAGTCAGGGGATCGATTTATGGCCCTATCTGGCACTGAGTTTGGACGGTTTGAAGCACGGTTTCATCTGGCAGATATTGACCTTCCAGTTCATGCACGCCGGGGTGCTGCATATCTTCCTGAATCTGTTGACACTCTATTTCATTGGAAGGATATTGGAACCGGCGATCGGGAAAAAGGAGTTTCTGCGGTTGTATTTGATTTCGGGAGCGGTTGGCGGATTATTCCAAATCGGGTGCAGCTGGGTGGCTCCGCAGCATTTTGGATTAGTTTCTGTTGTAGGCGCTTCCGCCGGTGTGTTCGGTGTGGTTGGTGCGTATGCGGCACTTTATCCTTACCAGCGTTTGACTTTGCTGGTTTTCTTTGTTCTGCCTTTGAGCTTGAAAGCCAGGACATTGATCTATCTGGCTGCGGCAGTTGCTTTGTGGGGAATGATTTTTCCCAGTGGACATATCGCGCATGCGGCGCACTTGGGCGGAATGATTTGCGGTATCCTGTATTTACGTTCACGCCGTATTGCCAGACTGCATGCGGATGGATACAGTGGCCCTTCTTATACACGGAGCTATACGACACCTTCCTCCATGTTCAAATACAAGATATTCGGCGGAGAACAGACCTCCCGGACAAAGGATGAGCATTCCTCTGTGATCGATGTAGAAGTAAAAGAAAATGATGATTTTATAGAGAAACGTGTGGATCCCATTTTGGATAAGATTTCCAAATACGGCATTCAGAGTTTGAGTGATGAGGAGCGTGAGATTTTGGAAAAAGCGCACAAACGAATCAGAAAGGATTAGAGCATGATTACGCTGCCTATATTAACAACGGAACAAATGCATCAATGGGAAGAAGATTCCTGGAAAAATGGTATCTCCCAGCTGGATGTGATCCGCACTGTCGGAGAAGTTGTGGCGAAATATGTGCTTCGCATTATTTATGACACGATAAGTGATTGTTATAATGTGCTGGAGAGCGATTCGGAAGAGTGTCAAAAAGGCGTGGAGCAGATGATGCAGATGCAGCAGATACTCGTTCTGGTCGGCCCCGGTCATAATGGCGATGACGCGCGAGTTGCCGCTAATTTTCTGAGAGGAAAGGTAAAAGAAGTTCAAGTTCTGGAAGTCAAAGATACCCAAAAAGCTCTCAAGACTTTTAAGAAGCTGGTCGCTGATCGGAAGAATTTTTTTGAGCCAATGACAACCAGTTCCAGATTCTGTCCGACTTTTATTCTGGATGGGATGTTTGGCATCGGGCTGAACCGCCCCTTGAGTCAGGATTATGTTGATCTGATCAACGCGGTCAATGAATGTCAGATTCCTATTGTAGCTGTGGATATTCCTTCGGGTCTGAATGAAGAAGGAATGCCTTGGCCTGTGGCTGTGAGGGCACAGTTCACATTGACGGTAGGAGCTCTTAAACGTTGTCTGATACGCGGTGAATCTTCAAAATATATCGGTAAAATAGAGGTCTTGGAAGATATAGGACTGAATCCGGATATACCTGCTGGTGATCTTGAATGTATCAAACAGGTGAATCCTGCTAAAGTTTTTGATTTAAACCGTCCTTTGGATTGTCATAAAGGAGATTTCGGGCATACTCTGATCCTGGCGGGAAGCATGGGCTATCATGGAGCGGCGGTATTGGCAGCGAAGGCCGCGGCTGCCGCTAAGCCGGGCTTGATCACTGTCTGCACCATGCCGGAAACTTATATTCCGGTCGCGTCTCATTTGGTCACACAAATGGTACATTCCTGGAGTCCGGAATGGCAGATGCCCAAGGGAATCACTTCTATTTTAGTGGGGCCGGGGTTAGCGGCTCCCAGTATCCCGCAGTCATTTTGGGATTGGGTCAGAGAGCTTTGGCGGAGTTTCCCCGGCAATATGATCGCGGATGCCTCTGCATTGGATCAGATTCCCGAAGGTGAGACAGCCGGGGTTCGTGTCATCACACCGCATCCCGGAGAGGCGGCACGGTGTTTGAATATCACTGCCAAAGAAGTGCAGGCGGATCGTCAGGGAGCGTTGAGAAAACTTTCTGAAAAGTATGGGGATGCCTATGTCGTCCTGAAAGGTTACCAGACACTGATAGGAACAGCCAAAGGAAAGATTTATTTGAATCATACCGGCAATCCTGCTATGGCGCAGGGAGGAACGGGTGATGTGCTGGCCGGTTTTTTAAGTGGTCTGTTTGCGTATAATTATATCTGCGAAGAGCCTATAGATAATATAGAGAGGATTTGCTACGCGGTTTACAGTCATGGTAAAGCGGCGGATGACATAGAAAGTGAAAAATTGTCTCCATTTGAGGTACATCCCTGGACCGCTGACAGATTGATCGAATATTTGTAACAATGAGAGTGACCGGAGGAACAGTTAAAGGACGGATCATCAAGGTGCCGAAAGGGTTCGCGGTCAGACCGACCCCGGACATGATGCGCCAGGCGATGTTCAACAGTTTGGGCGATTTTGTATATGACGCGCACGTGTTGGAGTTGTTTGCCGGCAGCGGAGCGTTGAGCCTGGAGTGCATGAGCCGGGGTGCTGCGTCTTCCACCTGTGTGGAGAAGGCCCGCTATCATGCGGATATTCTGCGTTCCAATTGGGAGACCTGCGGATTTGACCGCCATGCGCTGACACTGCGCGTGCAGGATGCTTATGTTGCTTTGGAACAGCTGTGCGCGCAAGGCCAGAAATATGATCTGATCCTGGCTGATCCTCCTTACGGTGAAAAGAATATCAAGGTGCGTTCTCATTCATTCGCCCAGCAGCTTCTGGATGACAGAACATTGATGGAGGTTTTGAAGCCGGGCGGATTATTTCTGCTGGGACATCCTTGCCGGGAAACTCTGGATGTTCAGCTCCCCTGGGTCGAGATCAAGGTACTGCGGCATGGAGATAATGTGATGAAGTTTTTGAAGTTAGATAGGAGCGAGGCAACAAGTGAAGAATCAGTTCCAGCCGTGGAGTCGTAATTTATGGGGGTGGGTGTTCCTGTTCGTATGGAGTGTAAGCGTTTTAGGAGCAGGAGATCCGCAAAAGATTGATACATACGCTTTGCTAGGAGGGCAGAGTTTACCGGAGCTCCCTCGCGCTGTAGCTGAATGGGATCCGGAATCTTTGGGCAATCATCGGGCTGTGGTAGAGGTGAACTCTCCCGCTGAAGTGGTTTGGGCACGGATCGCCTGGCGCAGGATCGACCCTCTGCCGGAACTGAAAGGCATTGTGATTACCACAGAGAATGGGACTCCTGTGAAAAATATCCGGGTAGTGGATCGTCTGCCTGATTTTGGGGATATCCTTTTTGAAGCCAAAGAAACGGGGAAGTATCACATTTATTATATGCCGTATCGGATGGTGAAACGGGAATGGAATCCTTTCCCGGAATACATCCAGACAGCGGCGGCATCTGTTTCTTGGAGTGAAAAAACGGCTCCGATCGTGGATATCATTTCTCAGGGGAAAGTCCCTGCAGGTATCGAACGGGCGGCGGCTCTCGCACTGGAATCCAATGGGGAAAGAAATGCCTTTGATGAATTGGAAATTCCCGCGACAGAGAAAGAAACGGCAGATTTTCTGGCAGAGCACTCAGAGAGCAGTATTCTCTTTTTTCAGGAACCGGTCTCGCGTCCGATCCGAATGACAAAGAAACTACCGCTGTGCTGGCTGAAACAAGGACCATCTTCTTTGTGCAAAGTGCAGGGCGGGGCGGGACAATATGTAGTCTTTCAGTTGGGTGTTGTCGCGACACAAAAAGAGATACCCTCTTTTCAGGCGGGGTCTGTCGGTCTTAGAAATGAAGACGGTGTTTTGTTGAACAGTCTCGCAGCACGTTGTTTTAATCTAAGCGGGAATGATTCCTGGGGAGGGACCTTGACCAAAGATATCCCGCTGAGATTGGGGAAGGTTTTGGCATTATGGATGGCAATCGATATTCCGAAGGATACGCCTGCAGGTGTGTATAAGGGAGAATTGGTTTTCAGCGGCTGGAATTTGAAGTACACGGAGTTTCCCATCGAATTGGAAGTGGTCGAATCCGCGCCGGAAAGCTCTTCTTTAGAACGGCTGTGCTGGCTGGATTCTACGATCGGAACAGAAGGGGACCCGCTGAAGGATTATCCCGACATGGCTTTGAAAGGGAATGAACTGACCCTGAACCGGCATACTCTGACGCTGAATGAGAATGGGCTTCCCGGACAGATCGGAGATGATCTTTTAGCCCGGCCGATGGAGTTTCGAGTCAAGGTACAGGGAGACTGGCTGGTTTGGACAAATCGCCCGATACAATTTGACGCAGAGGATGTCCGGGGGATCATCTGGCAGTCCGTGGGACACTCGCAGGGGATCATCCTGAATACTTACGCCCAGACGGAGGCAGATGGTTTCATTTCCATGCAGCTGGAACTGAATACGCTTCGTGACTGTGAGGTGGAAGACGCTCAGCTGGTTTTCTGTTTTGAGGAAAAATCTGTTCCTTACTTTATGGGACTAGGGATCAGAGGCGGAGCGCGGCCAATGTTTGCGGAATGGCAGTGGAGCAAAAACGCGAATCAATGCTTCTGGATCGGGAGCGTCACCAATGGATTGTACTGCAAGCTGATGGATCGCGAAGAGAGACAAGACCTCTATTTTATGGATGAGCCTTACCGGGACTGGCGCGGCGATCAAAATGAGGGAAGGATCGACTTGCGTACACAAAATGAGCGGGTCGAACTGAGCGTAAGTACCGGCGTGCTCCGGTTGGTCAGGGATGAGGAGCGTATCTTCCGTTTCCACCTGATGCTGACACCATTCGGGCAGCGTCGTCAATCGGTCAGTGCTTTGAAAATGGATACCTGCGGAGTGGAAAATATTTTGAGAAGAGAAACTTCGCTCGTGTCTGATATGAGTCTGCTGGGGTATGACGCGAAACTGAATCCTTACTTGAACGATCCTTTTCCGGTGGAAGAAAATTTGAAGACGCTCATCGAACAGCTTCACGCCAAAAAACAGAAGGTGCATTTTGTTATTGGAACGCGAGAGATCCCGCTCCAGGTGGCCGAGTTCTGGCCACTGTGGTCTCTGGATCATGAGATATTCACCTACAGCGCAGCGCTGAAGGGCGCGCAGGAATTGTATGGTGCTGATTACGCGAACCATGCCATTCCATATATCGGAACACCGTGGCTGTGTGAACATTTTGGAGAAGGATATTCTGCTTTCTGGTTTTCTCAGGTGATAGAGGGAGAACCGATTGTGACCTTGGGGATCAATCCGCGGGGTCGCTGGCAGAATTATTATCTGGAAACTGTCCGGCATCTTTTAAAGGATCTGAAAGTGGACGGCATCCGAACGGATCTGAACAGTCGTCGTACTACCCAACGACTGCGTTGTGTGTTGGATGAAACACATTCTGAAGCGTTTTTGGATGCTGTGACGGGAAATAATCTACGGGCGGAGAACGGTATGGTGAGTCCAATGGTGCAATATATGGAACATTTATCCATGCTGGATTCTATTGAGTTTACGGATGGATTTTCTTACGGTGCCGGACCGGATTATTATCTGGTGGAGCTGAGCGGCGTACCCTTTGGAGTGAATACCAGTTTTCAGTGCGGCAATCCGGGCAAGGCTCTTCTTTATGGATCACTGGCTCACAAGATCCGGCCTGATGATCCGGGATTGGAAAGTCTGTGGAAATTCTGTGAAGAGTTTGGTTTAAAGACGAGTTTGTTTGCCGGTTATTGGGATGAAAGCTGTCCTGTTAAGACCGGTGAGAAAGATTTATTTGCTTCTGTTTACGCGCAAAAAGGAAGACTGCTGATCGTTTATTTCAATATGGCGGAAGTGGATAAAGATTTTCTCTTTAATGTGAAAAGCCTGAAAGAGCTTGGATTCGATCCGGAGACCGCACAGGTTGCTCTGCCGGATATTCCGGGATTCCAGCAGGGACGCAAGCTGGCCATTTTGAATAAACTCACAGTATCTCCCGGTCAGGCTGTACTGCTGTTGGTAAGCAATCCCTGATATCTTAACGATCTTTGTTTGCTGATATGTCCAAATCGAAAGAAGTTATCCATCTGGAAGGTGTGCGAGAGCATAATCTGCGGAATTTGACCCTGGATATCCCTCGTGGCAAGTTTATCGCGGTGACAGGTGTGAGCGGTTCCGGTAAGAGTACACTGGCGTTCAATGTCCTTTTTTCGGAAGGACAGCGGCGATTTTTGGATTCGATGAGCGCTTATGCTCGTCAATTTGTGGAACAGCTGCCACGGGCGGAATTGGATTTGATCGAAGGTATCCCGCCGTCGGTGAGCATCGAACAGCGTTCCACGCGTGGCGGCGGCAAAAGCACCGTTGCGACATTGACGGAAATCTACCACTTTTTGCGTTTGCTCTATTCTCGTCTGGGTATCCAGTACTGCGAATTTTGCGATATACCTATCACCGGCAGTGAACGGGCGGTAGTCATCGATCAGGCCCGGAGAGATCTGTGCAAGGTCAGAAAGGGGAAAATCGTTTGTCTGGCTCCTATATCCCATGGACGCAAAGGAACTCATGTAGATCTGTTGAACGGCTTGGTCAAAAAGGGATGCAAGCAAGCCCGTATCGATGGCCAGTACTATGATTTGGCAGAGGTCCCACAGTTAGCCCGTTATAAAGCTCACGATATTGATGCGGTCGTGTTCAAAGACACTATAGTGCAGAAAGAACTGGAAAAGATATTCAATGATGCTTTGGAACTGGGGAACGGTATTTTTTATTTAATATTTCCGGATACGAAGGAAAAAATCTACTCTGCGCATCGGTCATGCCCCCAATGCGGGACATCATATCCCTTACTGGATCCTTATGATTTCAGCTTCAACAGTCCCCGCGGATGGTGCCCTGCCTGTCGCGGTTTTGGTGAGATTTTTGACATCCCGGATGTGGAACGCGGAGCCCGTGCTGAAGATATTGAGGAATCCTGGTTTGACTGGCTGGAGGACGAGAGGGAAGTTTGTCCGCAATGTCAGGGAAGCCGCTTGAAATCTATGTCTCGTCATGTCCATTTGCCGGGTGAATGGTTTGCCAGAGAAAAGGGACCTTCTATCGTAGAACTGGCCGCGATGAATACGGAGGAAGCGCTAAAAACTTTTTCCGGCATCGTGGTGAATGACGCTTTCGCACGAGATATCGTTCAGGATATTTTTCCGGAAATCGTCAGTCGTCTTTCTTTTTTGAATCAGGTGGGGTTGGACTATCTCTGCCTGGATCGAGGTATTCCCACCCTGAGCGGCGGCGAGACTCAAAGGATCCGTCTGGCGGCTCAGCTGGGTTCCACCTTGAGCGGTGTGCTTTATGTGCTGGATGAACCGACGATCGGGCTTCATGCCCGTGATAATGAGCAGCTCATTGATACCTTGAAAAAACTGCGTTCACGGGATAACACTCTGGTCGTGGTGGAACACGATGAGGAAACTATCCGCGCCGCGGATCATATTATTGACATGGGACCGGGGGCCGGTGTACATGGCGGTCAGGTCGTGTTTCAGGGCAGTTTCGCGCAGCTCCGAAAATGCAGAAAATCTCTCACGACACAATGTTTCTTTGAAAAACATCATTACCCGGCCAGAGGAGAACGCCGTCCGGTCGCGTCTGCTGTGCAATCCAAATCTCAGGAATGGTTTACCCTGAAAAATGCCAGTCTTCATAATTTGAAAGAGATCACAGTCCGTTTTCCGCTGAACCGTTTCATTGTTGTTACCGGTGTAAGCGGTTCGGGCAAAAGTTCTCTGGTGCGGGGGTGTCTTTATCCTGCGCTGAAACAATACATCGCGGCTCGCACAGGCGGAAAAGGAAAAGAAGGCTCGCTGCTGCGTGCTGTGTACGAGGTGGATCAATCGCCCATTGGAAGGACTCCACGCAGTGTGCCGGCTACTTATGTCGGATTTTTTGACACGATCCGCAAGATTTTTGCCCAAACCACAGAGGCGAAACTGAAAGGATTCCAGGCCAGCCGCTTTTCATTCAACAGTTCCTCCGGTCGTTGTCCGGCCTGTGAAGGAGCGGGACTGATCAAGTTTTCCATGAGTTTCATGCCGCCGGCTTATGTCACCTGCGACACCTGCGGAGGAAGCCGTTTCAATCCGGAAACTCTGGACGTTCATTTCCAAGGTAAAACGATTGATGAGGTCTTGCAGATGTCGGTGGCGGAAGCGATAGACTTTTTCAAAAATCATCCCAGTATCCTCAGACCGCTGCGGGCTCTGTCGGATACCGGACTGGATTATATGAAGCTGGGGCAGGGCAGTCCGACCTTGAGCGGCGGGGAGGCACAGCGTGTCAAGCTGGTCACCTATTTGCTGGGTGGATTGAACTCCGCTGAGAATGCCCGTTTCCGTTCGGCTCAGAATAATTTCTTTATTTTAGAAGAGCCGACTATCGGACTTCACAGCAGTGATGTGAAACGGCTGGTATCCGTGATCCAGCGTTTGGTGGATGCCGGAAATACCGTGCTGGTCATCGAACACAATTACGACCTGATCGCTGAAGCGGATTGGGTCATAGACTTAGGCCCGGAAGGAGGGAACGAGGGCGGTCGTGTCGTGGCTGAAGGGACTCCGGAGCAAATCAGTGAAACATCTACCTGGACGGGGAAATATCTGAAAAAGTATTTTTCGGATCACAGGGAGAAGTAAACCCAAAATCGCCATTAGAAATTTTTTGAAAACAAAAAAGGGTACATTGCTGTACCCTTTTCGTTTAGTTATTTATAAATATCTTTATTTTTGAAACTGAGCAAATTAGCTGAGTTTCCAATCACCACGCCATTCAGGCATCATCAGTTCGCTGGCTTCTACGTCACCAACGATCTGTTCCGCGACCGGATCCCATTTGAGCGGACGACCCAGACGCATGGAGAGCATATTCAGCAGGCAGATGGTCGCGCTGCGGTGACCGATCTCGACATCCGCGAACGGACGTTGACCGGATTGGATGCAATCCAGGAAGTTGGCGTAGTGGCTGCCGGTACGGCCTAAATTGACCTTGAATTGTTTGCGGAGCTCACGATTTTCGTTACCCAGAGTCCCGTTTTCATCAATGAGTTCCAGCCATTCCGGATTGGAGGCTTCCAGTGTACCTTCATGGATGTGTTCAAAGACCCATCCGTCTTCGCCGACGAACTTGACACCGCGACCGCCGGGTCTTGTACCTTCTTTGATGACGGTACCACCGATCAGTTTGACACCATCAGCGTAGGTATTTTCAAACTCGAATTCCATCGGGGTATTGTAGATACCATGATCGGCATCCCAGCCCTTGGCAAAAATTTCAGTCGGGCCGGTATCATCGCTGCCATGACCTAACTGGCCGATATCGATCACGTGAGCACCACGGTCGGACATTTCACCGGCACCGAAGTTCAGGTGGAATCTCCATTGATGGTGAAGACGCTCCGGATAGTACTGGATGATCGGGGTATGACCTAACCACATATCATAGTCCAGGTTCTTCGGGATCGGCGGTTTCACGGCAGGAACAGAGGTGAACTGGCGGATGCGGTTGTGGTGTTCTTCCACAGTGGGCATCTGGATGATGATCTCTTTCAGCTTGCCAATGTAACCGTTGCGAACCAGTTCCGCGGCATAGCGGGCATTAGAACGGGAACGTTCATGGCTGCCGGTTTGGAGAACAACATTGTATTTGCGAACAGCATCGCGCACGGCTTTGCTCTCAGCGATGGAGTTGGCCAGCGGTTTTTCGCAGTAGATGTGCTTGCCGGCTTTGGCGGCGGCCACACTGATAATGGCATGCCAGTGGTCGGGTGTAGTTACAGTGACCGCATCAATGTCTTTGCGGGCAATGATCTCACGGAAATCACCATATCTTTTGCAATCTTTGTTGTTGTAGTGTTCGTTGACAACATTGACCGCGTTTTCCAGACGATCGGTGTCAACTTCACAGACTGCCACAAAACGGGTTTTGTCGGAAGCCATGAGGGAGCGCATATCATGCAGACCCTGGCCACCGAGACCGATGGCTGCCATAACGATTTTATCATTCGCTCCAAATGCCTTGGAGGGGATGATGGTAGGGAATCCGATCGTCGCTGCTAGTGTCGCAAGCGAGCCGGCCTTCAGAAAGTTTCTACGAGATAATCTCTTCATACGACAAAGCTAATTTTAGCGAACTAAAAAATTTTTTCAATTTTTTAGTTCATTTTTGTATAAAATTTTTGCATCACAGTGTTGTTCGTGCAGGAATAAATTGAACGGAAGGCGTTGTAGTGGTATAGATGTGGTGTCAGATGACACGTCAACGTCTGGATATAGTGCTTGCAGAGCGCGGGCTGGTGGAGAGCCGTGAGAAAGCAAAGGTCGCGATCCTTGCCGGGAAAGTGACTGTCAATGGTCATGCGGCCCGCAAGCCAAGCGATTGGGTGCGTGATGGAGATGATATCCAAGTCACTGCGCCGGAAAAGTATGTAAGTCGCGGTGGGTTCAAGCTGGAACACGCTCTGGAGTCTTTTGATCTTCCGCTAAAAGATGCTGTGGCGCTGGATATTGGAGCTTCTACAGGAGGTTTTACCGATTGTTTGCTCCAATACGGAGTCGGAAAAGTGTACGCCATAGACGTGGGACAGGGACAGCTTGCCTGGAAATTGCGTCAGGATCCGCGTGTCGTCGTCATGGAGCGCTTGAACGCGAGGTATTTAAGTCATTCTCATTTTGATTCTGGATTCAGTGGTGCCGATATCATCGTGGTGGATTGTTCATTCATTTCCCTGAAACTGATCTTGCCTCCGTTGATCCCGTTTTTGAAGGAGTCTGGCAGTATCGTGGCTTTGATCAAACCTCAGTTCGAGGCAGGAAAGAGCGAGGTTTCCAAGGGCAAAGGGGTCATCAGTGACCCGAAAGTCCACGAAAGGGTCTTGGCAGAGCTGAAGGAGTTCTGTGCCGGTATCCCGGAGATCGTATGGACGGAATATGTGGAATCGCCCATTTTAGGACCGGCGGGGAACAAAGAGTTTTTAGTCCATTTAAAACATACGGATAAAATTGGCCGTGAAGAAATTAAGTAGAGTAGGGGTCATCGCGAATCTGGAGAAAAAGGAAAGCCCGGAGATAGTTCAGCAGGTGCTGACTCTGGCTTCTTATCATGGATGGGATCGTCTGTCAGAAACCGCGACGGCGGCTTGTGGTTTGCCGGATACAGTGAATGTTTTACAGAATCCGGAGACGCTGGCGCATGAGGTGGATCTGCTGCTGGTGATTGGGGGTGATGGTACGATGCTGCGTGTTGCCCGCAGAGTGGCCGGGCTGGGAGTGCCTTTGCTGGGTATTAAAACAGGGCGCCTCGGTTTTTTAACACAAATCACTTCCGGCGAGATCGATACCGCTTTTGCGAAACTAGAGACAGGGGAGTTTGATCTGGAAGTGCGTTCACTGCTGGCCGGGAGCGGGAAGATCG
>JAEEGK010019435.1_pt1 | contig 14573 bp, 9 predicted proteins | sample 8958771 | NCBI WGS metagenome assembly JAEEGK01 (sample SAMN16246547, study PRJNA631951) | gut metagenome | biome: gut microbiome; feature: rumen; material: SC-attached | host: Bos | place: Iran: Karaj | collected 2018-10
TGCCTACTACGCGCAGAAGGACACTGCTGGCGCCATCCAGTTCTGTAACTACGCCAACGAGGCTGGCAAGCCCAAGTATCAGTATGCCCCCGCCTATCTGCTCTTAGGCGATATCGAGGCCTCATACGGCAGCGACGGTGGTAAGGCAGCAGGCTACTACAACCAGGCCATCAACTTCGACCCGAAGAACCCCGAGGGTTACAAGAAGTGGGCTATGGTGTATCGTAAGATTAGCCCTACTCAAGCTGAAGCAAAGCTTAAAGAAATGGAGCAAAACTGTCCGGGAGAAGACGCAAATGCTATGATTGGTCACATTTACATGCTTTCTTACAACACAACGAAAAGCAGTAAAGATGAAAAAGCTGCATACGAAGCATTTAAGAAAGGAGACATTAGCAAATATGACAAGACCTATCTGAATGAATTTGCTCGCGCAAGCTATTTCACCAATCATTATGATGATGCTTTAGCAGCATGCGAAGCAGGTTTAAAATTAGAACCCCGTAATCCTACATTTGTACGCTTATGTATGTTTGCTAACTACGAAAAGCAGGAGTATGAGAAAGCGAAATCATTCATAAATAGGTATTTCAATGAAACAGATAGTGCAAAGTTCTCCGAATACGACCACTACTATTCTGCACTTATTTATAAAGCATTAGATGAAAAGGAGAAAGCTTACGAAGAGTATGATAATGCTCTTGAGCTTGTGAACGATTCTTCTATGATCAAGAAATGGGACATCTATAAAGCTGTATCTGACTGCTATTTGGCAGATGCTAATTTCGACAATGCCATTAAATACTACAATGAATATCTCGCCTGCAAACCTAGTTTAAACTTTGATGATCAAGAAGGTTTGGCAAAGCTTTACTCGAAGTATGCTGATGCAGATGAGGCACGCAAGACTGAATTGATGACAAAGGCTGTGGAAATCTTCCGTGCTGCCGGAGAGCAGTACCGCATTCAGGAAGTATATTCAACGTACATGGCTGCCAATTACATGAATAAGCTCGATGACAACATGAAAAATAATTTGGCAAAGCCCGACTACATGAAGCTGATTGAGCTCCTTAGTAACAAGACAGACCGTTCGAGTGGTGAGAACACAATGCTTAAAACTGCATACCACTATATGATGTTCAACTCGTTTATCAATAAGGACAAGGCAACAGCAAAGGACTATGCAGACAAGATCCTTGCTATTGATCCCGAGTACGCTCCTGCTCTTGAAATCAAGAATCTTAAGTAATATTTGATTTAAAAAATAGTAAAAAGAGAGGGATGAGATCCATGCTCGTCTCTCTTTTTTATTATTGTACACCCCTCTATCTATCCTTTCTTAATCACTATGAAAGCATATAAAATGCCCATTTTTGCTAAGTTTGAAGAAAAACACGCTGCTTCTGTAAAAAAGATGGCTCAAAATGATATAACTTTCATAATAAATACTTATCTTTGTGCCATCGTTCTGAGAAATAGCAAAATTATAAACAGTAATCTAAAAAGTAAGCATATGGCAACAATTATCCTTCTGATTAAAGAATACCAATCCAAATTTAGTTTAGGCAACAAGAAAAGCCCTATGTCTAAAGATTTAGAAGAGGCGAAAAGGCTAAGGCCAAAAGCGCCTTTAGATGATTGGCTTTTCAGATGTGTTTGTAATCGAGAACGTCATCAATGGTGTCTAAGCACCAAATATGTAAACGAGGCTGTAGGTAAACTGAAAGGAAAAATCGCAGTGTTGGAAAAGTGTTCAGACTTTGAAACTTTATATGATACAGTTTATGATTTAATAGGAAAGGGAAGTACTGGTATCAGTTACAGTACAGTTTATGATACATCAATACGATTGGGGAACAGTTTTAATCCTGTTATTCATCCAGATAAGTACGTATACGTTCATAGACACCTCATTCAGACGGCTAATAAATTACTGGGCAGAGGACATATAGAATGCAATTGTCGCATCCTTCGTTCTGTTTTTGACAAGATAAATAGTGACTTTAAACTTTTGAATAGCTTAGAAATCGAAGATTTTCTTTGCATATATTCAGATGAACTCTTATCACCCCAAGAGGTTAAAAACAAACCCAAGCGGAAGGGTTGTGGCCAGAAAGAAATAAAATTGTAATAACCCATAAAACATTATCTATTATGAAGCAAGCAAAACATATATTATCAGTATTTGTCCTATTCATAGTAATAGGCACACAGATTATTGTTGCACAAAACACAGCATCCTCACAATCTTCATATAATATCGTTGGAAAGTGGTTTCTTGGAGAAACTGAGACTTATATTATATTTAATAACGATGGAACATGTATTATGCACATTCCAATAACAAAACCATGGACAGTGCCAGGAACAGACATAGATTTTTTGGTAAAGAGTACAGATTATACTAATAAATGGCGTCTTGATGGAAATAAAATAACGGTAACTGATCAAATTAAACAAAAGATCATCTTAGGAGATAATAGTTACTACCCTGTAGACATACAAAAACAAATCAGGGAATATAAAGAACAAAAGGAAAACGAAATTGGGGGAGAATTTAGAATGGTTTTTACCATAGAATCATTCTCTCCAAAAGACATGTATACAAAATATGATGATGATGATTGTCATTTTATCCGTGACACATCAGTCATGACTCCCCAAGAATTGAATCAATATAATAAAGAATTGAATCAATATAATAAAGATGTTGCAAATTATAATAAGAAGATTAAAGAGAAAGAAGATGCTGAATTAAAGGCCAAACTTGCAAAAGAAAATTTAATGATGGCCAAACTGAAAATAAAGGCTTTAAGTAGCGGAAAGCAGTATGACTATTGGATTATTGGTCACATGTATGAATTTGGCGAAGGGAATGGCAACGAAGTTACAATTTGTCTCGACTCTGCACTTGTCTGGTACAAAAAAGCGGCAGTCATTGATCCTAAGAATGAAGAATGTGTTACAGCCCTAAAGTATAAGATGAAAACGGGTGGTGATTACTATAAACATAAGGAACAGGTAGAAAAAAAGGCAGCTTATGATACCCTTTGTAAAAAGTACGGTAAGAAATATGCTGATGACGCAAAGGCCGGTCGTATTACTATAGGCATGCCAGAGGGTCTGTTGATTAGTGCCTTCAAGACTAAGTTAGTAGAAAAGAACGCTTCTTCTAAACTGTATCGCGTCTATGGTTGGGCGGTGAACGACTATGGTTCGTCGGCGACAATATCCAACAATGCTCACACACAGTCCGTATGGGTGACTAATGGAAAAGTTTCAAGTGTTAGAAATTGGCAATAGTCTGTAGTAAAATTATCAACGGGACGGATTTTTTTACGCAGGAGATCCGTCCCGTCGTTATATTTCCATAATTCAAAACCTAAGCATGATAGCCATGGAGGGTGCATCAAATAGGCCACTCTCTTCTTCTTTTTTATGCTTTTTCTATACAACAAAAAATTGAATAACAAAAAGTAATAAATATTTGGTTGTTTCCATTATTATTTGTATTTTTGCAAACAATAAATATAAGGTCTATGAGTATAAATAAATTATTTTACCTGTTGATAATTGTCTTATCACTTCCCGCACATTCGCAAAAGAACGAAAATCAGGGGTGGTATATAAAAGACTACGATGAATCTTGCGCCAAATCCTATCTCGATAATTATCCTCATTTAGATATAGTTGAAGGGATATGGCAATCTTCTGATGGTTTCAAGTACGCTATTGAGAAAAATGTTATGAATGGCAAGCGTGAAGAAAGCAAATTTAGAATGATTGTTCTGGAATCAAGTGTAAATGGATGGGATAAATCAGAAATCAAAGGATTTATTGAGACTGGCAGTATTGATAATGTATATGCCATGAAATATTACTCAAAAAATGCATACGATGGTTCTGGTTTATCTACAGAAAACGTCATCCTAGCATTTGAGAATCCTATTTTAATGAGTTTTCAACGACTAAACGGTATTAAAATCAGTTTATATAGGATTTATCCAAAAGTTGAAAATGTAGAGATTGGTGGACAAGCTTCAAATGAAAAAGTTATAGAACAATGGTCTGGTTCATGTATTGCTATCGGGGAAAAACTTGTAGCAACAAATTTTCATGTCGTTGATAATGCTCACGATTTAGTTGTAACAGGTTTTAATGGTGACAAGAATACTAAATATAGAACGGAGGTATTACTCACTGATAAAATAAATGATTTAGCAGTATTAAGAGTAACTGACGATAGGTTTACTGGGTTTAATATAAAATACGGATTTAAAGAAAAGGCATCAGACATCGGAACAAGTGTATTTGTTCTCGGCTATCCATTAACAACAACTATGGGCGAAGACATTAAACTTACTACAGGTGTAATTAGCTCAAAATCAGGTTTTCAAGGCAATATTTCACAATACCAAATATCAGCACCTATTCAGCCTGGTAATAGCGGAGGTCCTCTTTTTGACGATAACGGCAACTTGATAGGAATTGTATCTGCCAAACACCTTGGGGCTGAAAATGTTAGTTATGCAATAAAGCTCAGTTATTTACGTAACCTATTGGATTCATCCATTGAGCCAATAGCTATGGAACTAAAAAATTCCATATCTGGTCTATCTCTCCCAAACAAAGTTAAAGCCATTTCGTCATGTGTCTTGATGGTCTTAGCGAATTCGATTTCATCATCGGCGAACAAATCACCTGAAGAAAGACGTAGTGGGAATAATAACATTGAAACGGGCCAAGAGAAAGACCCAAATGCTATATTAGGTCATAAATATATGTACGCAGGTCAAGAAGACAAGGCCTTTGAATACTATAAAAAAGCTGATATAAGTAAACTCGATAAAATTGAACTTAACGAGTTCGCTCGCTGCTCGTATTTCACAGGACACTTTGAAGAGGCTCTCCAAGCTGCTGAGGTAGGAATCAATTTAGACCCAAGAGACCCAACATTCAACCGCCTGGCCATGTTCTGCAATTACGAAATGAAGAATTATGAAGCCGCTAAGTTATACATACACAAGTATTTCAATGAGACAGACGGTGCAAAATTCTCCGAGTACGACCATTTTTACGCCGCTTTAATATATCAGGCTCTAGGTGAAAAAGACAAAGAATACGATCATTTCAATAAATGTCTGAAGCTTTGTAATAGCGAATCAATTTTAAAGAAATGGGCTGTTTTAAAATCGATATCCGACTCATATTTGCAAGATAACGATTATGAGAATTCTGTCAAATATTATAAAGAATATCTCGCTTGCAAGCCAGATGTGAACTCAAACGACATGGAAGGTCTCGCTCGCATATACTCGAAATATGCGGATGATAATGAGACATACAAAGCTGAGATGGTCGACAAAGCCATTGAGGTATACAAAGCAATAGGTAACAAGTATCCTGATCAGAAGATCTATGCCACTTATCAATGTGCTACGATGAAAAACAAGCTCGACAAAGCCGGTGAGAAAGGTCTCGCAAAGCCCGATTATCAGAAGGTCGTTAAACTTCTAGAAGGCAAGGTTTATCGCGACAACAGCGAGAATACTATGCTGAAGTACAGCTACCACTACCTTATGGCCTATTCTTTCCTCTATGCTAAGGACAAGGCCCTGGCCAAGGAGTACGCCGACAAGATCCTCGCCATCGATCCCGAGTACGCTCCTGCCCAGCAGATCAAGGAACTGAAGTAAATCATAAGCATCTTCACACACAGGATGTAAGATGTAAGTAAAATCGCCCGCCTCCATGCAGATATACTGGAAGCGGGCGGTTTTGTTATTTATTAATTTGTCTTTTGTTAGGTTGTTAGGTGATAGGTGGACTATACCACCATCTTATTCACTTTCCGATACCTCCTGCGCATACGGCCGTTCTGCATGACCTCCTCCAGAAACTCCACCATGCCAGACTCCTGAAGACGCTTGATTTTCATATAGCCAGAGTCTTCATTCTTATAGCCGAAACATCTGTCAACGTCCTCTTTCGTGAACACATCCGGCAAACGGTTATAGCCATCCACGGACTTCTGTTGATGACGCTTGCCCGTGATCTGCACATCATTGTTCATGTCATCAAAGTAATTCTCTGCCAGTACTCCGAAGAAATGCTGCTGTGTGGCATATTGGATGCGGGCCATCAGCTCACAGAGTTTCCAATCCGTATCATCCACTTCGTAGGTGCCCTCCCAGTATTTTCCTTCCTGATGCAGGCTCCCGTAGTGGCGCATGTCGATGAAAGGTACGGAGAAATTCAGGCCATGGTACGCTACGCGCTTCAGCATCATCTCGTTGGCCTCCGAATCATCCTCTTTACAGTCCGCCATGCGGTTACTCGTCCAGTCATAAAGCTTCTTCACTAACGGCTTCACAGGCAGCTGTCCTGCACGGCAGTCGAGTTTGAAAGCCCATGTCTTCATGCGTTCCAGACGTTCCCAGTCGACGGTTTCCTCGTCCTCATAGTCAATCATCTCATAGTTCGTCTTTGGCATGGGAATCACCGTGAGACGCGTACTGAGGCCACTTCCGAAGTTCTTCTCGTTTACCTTCTTTTTCAACGCTATGGGCGTACCGGAATAGATATAGTTCCATGTCACACGGAACTCATCCACTGGAGAATCCGAATTCTGATACATCTGTCCGTCCTTCTCATTGTGGAAGGCCTTCAATTCCATGGCCTGCTTGTTGATCCACGAGCCTCCACTCTGGAGCATGATCGAGTTGTCCAGCTCCGTGTCAAAGGTGAACATGTGCAGCTGCATCTCCTTGCCGTCCACCATTTCCTTGGCATTCAGCATGTCCTCGATGAGCTGACCGTTACTTGTTCTCGAAGGGTGGATGCGGATGATGCCCTGGGGCTTATCCTTGCCCTCCTTGTTGGCAGCCTTCTTCTTCGTCTCTTTCTTATAGCGGTTCAGCGCAGCCTTGCCGGCCTTGTCCGAGGCCTCTATGGGTGCAATCAGTATCTCACAGATGTCATCTGCCATCGACTTGTTCGATGCGGGATGTCCTATAATATATAAGGAACAATTGAGCCTGCGATCCACGTAGGCACGATGATAAAACCTGTATGTGCATCTGGTCATCAGTGTCATAAGTGCACCACCAGCGGTGAACACCGCCGCAGGATACTGAGGTCTCTTCAGCCCTGCACACACATCCCTCAACAGCGGGAAGTCGTCGAACAGTGCCTCTATCTCTGCACCCCACCCGTCAAGCTGCGCATACATGCTCATGCCATCAGCATCGTCCCTGTCGGCATTCACACCTTTCACCACTTCCTGATACGTGCGTCCTGCAACCTTTCTCACTGCCTCCTGCATGGCCTTACTGGGCAGCGAGCCTGCATACTTCTTTTCCTTCTCCGCGACGCACCCTGCTGCACTCTCCACTGTCTGCCCGACATTCTCATCTCTTTCCTCAATGATCTCCTGCACCCAGGGCTGTGCCTCGATGATTCTCTGCACCAGTTTTGTATCGCCGTCGAGCATGAGCAACAGGTCTGTGGCGAGCTTAAGACTCTCCTTGTGTCTGTTGCTATCCTCTGCGCATGGCAGCTTCTCACAGTAGCGAGCATCAATAATACTTTGTACATCATAGCCTCTCCATTTTACGCTCTCCATTCTCTGCACATCCATTCCGCTGACATCGCCAGACCCCTGTACAGCAGCCTGAGCGGCCACAGCAGCACCCAGAGGATGACGTACAGCACCAGGAACATCGCCAGCATCGAATTGATAATTAATCGGCTGAGTTTTCTTCTGACGGTACTCAGGCGTAAACCGCTTGTCAAATGCTTCATCATAATAATTGAAAAGTTTTTCTTCGTCGATAAACAAGATTTCATCCTCCTTCGGTGAGAAGGAAGAGCGAGTGGCGTCGATACAAGAACTGTCGGCCTTGTATCCAAGGGCTCGTGCGAAGACAATCTGGTTGTCAGCGAGGTTGCCCGTCTTGATGTCTGCCGTGAAGATGATGCGGAGGCCTTCGCCCGAGCTGGTGATATGCACCAGGGCCACGCGGTCCATCAGCTCCTTCATCTCACGCAGCTTCCACCATATCTGCATAGGATTCTCCACATGGTCGATGTCGAGCATCACGAGACCGTTCAGGTGACAGTACATCAACTTCCTCGGACGCTCCGTGACCTCAAACTCCTCGCCCGTCTTCTTGTTTTTCTTCTTACGCTTGACCTCATCAAACAGGTAGCAGCAGAAGATGAATCCCGCGAGCTCCTGCTTCAGTTCCTCGGCCCAGGCCAGCAGTTTCTCCTCGTCGCTCTTCTTCGCCCAGGCATCCTTGGCTCTTTTCGAAGTCAGTTCCTTAAGTCTCCTGATCAAAAACTTCTGGTAGTCCGAGTTCTGGAGCCAGGTATGTATGGCAGCCGCTCCCTCGCCGTCAAGGTCTGCCTTCACCGCAGCCATGACAGCCCTACGGGCATTGATATGCCATTCCGTCTTCTGGCTCCTCACTTCCCGCCAGAAGTCCCCTCTGCCGCATTTCGCGACAGAGGTCTTCTTAACGTCTTTTTGGTAATTAATCATTCAAATAGTTTTTAAGTTCTTTTTTCTTATGTCACACAGATCTCCGCTCGGCTTTGCCGCTTGCTACCGCAGGGACGCAAGACTGTCTCACAGATATTTTTTTGCCTTGCAAAAGATCTCACAGATAGATGCAGCTAAAGCTGCGCCTGCGCAGAGAAATCTGTGGGATCTGTGAAGATCTGTGTGAGCTTATTAATTATTCTTTAGAGTGCAGATCCTGTGGATGAATCGCCGACCCTTCTCTGTCCATACTAAATAGGTACTCGTGTGAAGGTCGCCCTCGCCATCATAGTACATATGGGTGCGGCTCCTAGCATACTCCTTACGGGCATAGTCGGCATAGAGCATCCACTGCCCGGACTGCTTGTACATCACCTTTCGCTGCTCCAACAGTCGTGTCAGGTCGTTCACCGTCATCGAGAGTTCCTTGGCAATCTGCGTGGTCGTGAAACAGCTCACGCTCCCCAGCACCTCGTCGTAGTACTCGGCCTTGGGCTCCAGTTCCCCGATGTGGCGTGTCAGATTCTCGATCTGTTTCTTCTGCGACACATAGGCACCCGTCTTGCGGATCTGGGGCAGCACCTCCGAGGTCACCCAGCGCTTGAAGGCCTTCGCCTGTGGCAGCTTCGAGGAGAGCACCAGTGCATAGAGACCGCTCTCGTTGATAACCACTGTCTGACTCTTGTAGTTGGAACCAGTGTCGCGAATCGCGACGGTGGTTTTGTCCTCATCGTCCACATGCCTGAACAGTGCATCACGGGTATTCCTGTACCCCAGTGCCTCTGCGATGTCCTTTCCCACGAAGAAGGTCTCGCCCCTCTCGTCAGTCATCGTCCGGATTTCTCCGAACATCTCGTGATTGAAAATTTGAATGTTAGTCATTTTTTAAAATTTGAACTTTATTACCGGCGTTCGGGGGTCCGGACTTTCCCCTACTTGCAGGTTTACGGGTCCAAATTTACAAAAAAAGGAAATACGCTCCCTAATCACAGGAAGTGCATCACATAAAAATAGGAAAGTCAGGAAACAAATCCCATAACCTTCCTATGCTGGGGAATAAATATCAGGAAACTCTTAGGAAACTACCATTATGGCTTACTCCTATGCTCTTCAATGACCTCTCGCAGTGCTGTGACCAATGTCTTCATATCGCCATCTTTCCACTTGATGATGGGCTTTGACAAATCGTCATTGTTACGCAGAGCATGGGATATCGTACTCTCCGGACAATCGGGTAAAGATTCGTCCAGATTCGTCTCCTTTCTCCAATCACCGCCTACACATACGAATTTCTCAAATTGAGCGTAATTCTTGATGATGTTCACACCGTTAACCTCCATTTTCTTGCAGTCTTCCTCGAGCATTCTGTAAACAGCGGCCCAATGGCTGGATTTAGTCAAGTATGTCTTGCAATCATTGATGGCGGCAGTCAGTATCTGGAGCGTCAGCTCGGCAACGGGCTTGTCATAGAGACTCGGATCAAAATCTATCCCATAAAAACTCTTGGCCTTAAAATTCAGGAAATCGGTAATAATACTGATGTGGTCTATGAGTTTGAAGAATTCCTCATACTCCCTCTCGTCTCTCTTACTCAGATCAGCCTTCCTTGCGAAGATCTCCCACGACCTGGGATTCCTGCTGCCGACGTTAACCCAATTGCGGGCAAAGGGAATTGCAGTAAGTTCAATTATCAGTTCCCGCCTTTCCTTCATGAGTTTCAGTCTGGGATTTTCGCCATCGAACAAATCTATAGCGGTACTTTTCACCTCATCTAAATTCGAGCGGTCACAATACAATAGAAAGGATGTGGCAAACTTCAATTCGGCAGTGCCCGAAAACGGATAGCTGTAGTTCGCCCCCTTCTTGTTTTTAAAAGAGGAAAGAGCGTTATGATGGTATTCGAAAAGCCGCTTTCGAAGCCATTCCAGATCGAAGTGGTAGTCTGCATCCTTGGCAAGGATTTCACTCGGACTTTCTATTCGCTCAAAGCTGGATTTCATGTTTACGGGCTTAGAGTCTTGCATTCCAGTTGCTATTGATAGTACGTTGGTTTGTCCTGACCTCGAAATAGTGTCTGCCCCAGTAGTATAGGTAACTCTGCGCAATGTTGACAAAGTAGCCGTCAAAGTCCACCTGGTACTTTTCAGTCAGTTTCCTTGCCGCCTCTGCCACCTTTCCAGAAAACGCGTCTGCTTCATCTTTGTCAGAACAGCCGGTGACGAGCTGGGGAACAGGAATCTTCTCTGCCTCTGCGTAAATCGCCTTGGCACAATTCACGTAATTCTCAGGATAAGGATGGGGTACAAATCCCCACAGGGCATCAATAATGAACTGGCTGTGATAGTCAAGCCCAAGATTCTTGCCTTCACGCAGATGATTTTCCGTCTCGTCAAGCACCTCCAGGTATTTCTGGGCAAGATTCCTGCAGTTGTCCTCGTCGGACAAGTCGCTTTTAAGGTGATCTGTGCTCTCTGAAATGTTGTCCATGACGGCAGGATTATTGCATGTGCCCCAGTCGAGCGCACGTTTTGTCAGTGCTTTCAGAGCACACGCTGATATTCCTGGATAGGGAAGTGTGGAAAGCTGCTGTCTCAGTTCCCTGCTACCGATATCAAAGACACCGCATGGGTCTGTGTCAAAAACAGGAAGCCCCATGACTTCGAGAAACAGATTGATGTCTGAACTGAGAATGCCAGCCAGAAGCCTCGCCACAGACATCATCCATTTGCCAGCCTTGCTGTCATCGCAGACGAAAGGAGCTTTACCGTTGGGAGTCCCGTCCTGATCTACCAGCGTATATGCATACCTCTCAGCACGCTCAACAGAAGTGCCTGTTGTTAAGAGCCGTTCTGCCTCGTCAAGCATATTCTTTTTCAGTTCCTCGTCGTTCATGTCACCCATAGCGTCATAGTCCGCTTCAGGAAATACGGTTTTGAAGAAGCCCTCTTGTGTCAATTCATTGTTTTTACTCATTATTTCTATGCTTTTGTTTACTATTTGAGGGGGAATGTCCCTTCTGTGCGCAAAGGTAGCAAATATTTTCCAATGTTGCAAATTATCTTTGTAATATTTGGTGGATTCAAGAGTCTTACATCCTACACCTTATTAATATATATATAACGATTCACTCTGCTTCACGCTATGACAGGACAAGCTTTGAGGGAGACTGCTTGTCATGTACACCTATCACCTAACAACCTAACAAAAAGTAAAATCGATGGGTAATCGTGAGAACAATAATCAAGGGATATAGATGTAGTAATTATCTAATAATTATATACATTATATTATATATTATAATATATAATATAATGTATATAATTTAGTAAGACTATTTTGGTAAAACTAAAATAGACTTTTGTTAGGTTGTTAGGCGATAGGATTGGTAATAATTATTTACATAACCACATGAATGGTTGCGGTGCTGTATTTGCCTTTATATAAACTGGAAGTTTGGTTAGACTAAAGTCGGAGTTTACAGAAATTAAAGTAAGAATATAGTCTAAGTAAAGTTCAAGGCGCTAAAACGACCTAAAAAAGGGCAGCTCAAGACTGCCCGAGGTGTTGGTAAATAATGTTTACTTCTGCGGGGAGGAAGGTGCGACGCTTCAATTTTGTGATGTGAGCGAGATCGGGATCTTCAAGGAGAAGTGACCTCAGTTTCTCCCAGGCAGACTTGAGTTGGATGTAGGGGAAATAGAGTTGGGCGAGCTAAGTGCGACCCATAGTTAAACAATGGTTTTGTGGCATAACTGTGTACAAGATGCTAACACGAAAGGAGAGTGAGCAGTAATCGTTCACTCTTCTTTTTATGCCTTATATGGAAAAGTTCTCGTTTATTTCTTATTCAAAATGATATCTGACAGCTTAACATGGTCAGCGACATTCACCTCGCCGTCGTTGTTCACATCACCTGCTAATCCAGAGAATTCGTATGTAGCGACCTCAGAGGGTAGATAACCTGATTTTGTTGCAAAAACATTAAGGGTGATTGGCAATCTAACAGAAGGACGATATTTTCCGTAGTAACCATTACATCCCTCGGATGTCGAAATGCTCCAACGATAAGTAACATCAGGCGTTTCACAGTTAAAGACAAATCTTCCATCAACTATGCTAATTGTTGGTTTTGAACATTTTTCTGATGCTTGTAAGTCGCTGCTACTTAATGATTTGTACTCCCTGAATTTGTTCCATGGTTCCGTCGTTTTGTAAACACTAAGAGATTCATTAGGAGCGTGTAGGGTAATGTTCCCTTGATTGGAGAAAGTATAGCTACTTGCAGATGGGACATTTACTGCTTTACAATAAACATCAGTTAGACTATTGCAGCTCCCAAAAGCAGGTTCGCCAATGGAAATCAAATTGCTGGGAAGCGTGACGTAGACCAAACCTGCACAATAACTAAATGCAGCACCGCCGATGGATGTTACTTTCTCTGGGATTACAATGGATGTCAACCCCGTGTGGCCATAAAAAGCATCACTACCAATGGATGTCACGCTATTGGGGATGGTTGTATTCTTACATCCCACAATTAGTTGATTATTACTGTCGATGATAGCATTACAATTATTACGTGAATCATATTTGGGGTTGCCACTTTCAACAGTAATTGATGTCAGGTTGGAACAGCCTGAGAAAGATTCACCACCATAAATATCTGTCACGCTGCTGGGAATAGTGATAGAGGACAGACTTGTGCAGTAAGCAAAAGCAGATTCGCCGATATATGTCACACTATGGGGGATAGTCACAGAAGTCAGGCCACGACAGTGTGCAAAAGCCCCGCCTGCGCCCGTATGGTCACCATATATTTTTTCCACCCCATTAGGAAGGATAAGAGAAGTTAGATTGTCGCACCAATCGAAAGCGCCAGCACCGATTGTTCTCACACTGTTGGGAATAGTGACGGAGGTCAGGCCGCTAAACCCCCAAAAAGCATTTCTTCCTAAATATGTTACACCTGACTCAATAATTAAACATTCAATCTCTTTACAATACGAACGCCATGGTCTATAATCAAGTTCCTCTTCAAATTCTGTTACAGGACTATCATAGTCGCTCATCCCACCTTCACCATAGACAGTAAACGTATGAGTTCCTGCATTATATGAATAATAGACATTTTTGCCACATTTGCCGCTATCATCAGCACTTACAGCTAATGGTAGTAACATCAAAACGAATAATAGTAACTTTTTCATATTTACTTTGTTATAAAAATACACCTTTTATTAATTAACGCACTCCTATACGTAATACTTGAAACTCAACTGCAAAAGTAGCACACAGTGGGGACAAGAACGTTGTGTACAAGAATGATGAAAGCTCCATTAGCGTTCCATCCAGTTTTCCACCTTCAGCCCAGGAATACGGCTGAAGTGTTTGACGTTGTCAGTCACCAAGATGAGGTCTTCCTCAATGGCTGTAGCAGCGATAAACATATCCATGTCACTAATAGGCTTTCCTCGTTTTTCAAGCATCCAACGTAATTCTCCGTATTTTCTCAAAACTTCGAATATGTTCCATGTGTCAGCATACGCATACTTACCAGGTTTCCACGTCCGTTACCATATCTGATCCCTGTCGCAATTCATTTGCGATCTCCGTAGGACTTTTGTCACCTCCCTAATCTTTGTGGAATCGCGCAAGGGCTGCATCTAGTCTCGCATCTGACTCTTCCTTCCATGTAGGAGCGTCCATGGGAATTGTTCCAACCATTGTAATCATACTTCCTTATCTATTACACTTTCATGCTGCAAAGATAAACATATTTTCTGAATAAACAAACAAATAAGAACAAATATTTAATCATCGAACAAAACTATGGCATATTACGACGTGATTTCTGAGAACGACGAGAGCACCGTTGTTGCTGAGTTTGACTTCTTTCCGCGCGAACATTATTTATATAGGTAACAGCCTATTCCAGCCCGAAAGGGTGAAATAATTCCATAAACATTTGGCAGTTTCGAGATTTCTGACTAATTTTGCAGGCGAAAAAAAAGAAAGCTTGGATTTT
>JAEEGK010019436.1_pt1 | contig 14573 bp, 9 predicted proteins | sample 8958771 | NCBI WGS metagenome assembly JAEEGK01 (sample SAMN16246547, study PRJNA631951) | gut metagenome | biome: gut microbiome; feature: rumen; material: SC-attached | host: Bos | place: Iran: Karaj | collected 2018-10
TATTAAACAATATAAATTTATTTATAATTTAGTGATTAGAAATAATGTTTTACATGAATTAATTCATAATTAAAATTTATATATTCATAAATATAAGATGATGAATTAAATAATTAATTGAAAATAATTAAAATAATAATATTTGATGTAAATTCAATTTTATATAGATTTCTATTGAAAATTATATTATTTATATTATTTAAAACAAATAACTGATAATAATAATAAAACAATAAAAAAAATGTTTCTATCAAAATTTGATATTATTTCTCCTGATATATGTTTATTTTACAAAGGAAAAGAAAGACATTCATCAATAGCATCAGGTATTCTATCAATTCTTCTATTGATAGTAATAATAGCATTAATAATATACTTATCAATAGATTGTATAGGAAAATTAAATCCAACATCCTTTTATTTTACAAAATATATAGATGATGTCCCAGAATATCCTTTAAATTCTAAAGCATTATTACATTATATTTCAATATATAATAGAAATAATGAACAAATAGAAATTGATCAAAAAGCAATTAATGTTATTGGTGTAAATCTTAATGATGGAATTTTTACTGATGATAATGATATATCTAAATATTCTTTTTGGATTTATGAAAGTTGTACTGAATCTGATTTAGGAGAAATTAAAGATAAATTTACTGAAACTGATTTAGAAAATTTTTATAATTCTGTTTGTATTTCTAAATATTATGATTTAACGACCGATACTTTTATTGATAAAAATGATGAAAATTTTGTTTATCCTACTTTAATTCATGGAGCTTCAAAAAGAGATAATTTTGAATATGGTGTTTATATTCAAAAATGTCAAAATCATAAATCAATAAATAATAATAATTGCTATTCATTAACTGAAATAAATTCTTTTATAGATAATGCAATAGGTTATGAAATTTTTTTTATTGATCATAGTGTTGATGTTGAGGATTATAAAAATCCAATAATATCATCAATTCATAAAATTTCAAGTGAAATAAATGATAATTCATATGTATTAAATCATTTAAATTTTCATCCAGTTTTATTAAAGACAAAAGATGGTTGAATTTTTGATAATTTAAAAGAAATGACTTCATATAATTTTGATATAAATGAAAAAATTACACATATAAATGTAGTAAATGGAATTTTAGGTTCTTTTAATTTTTGGTTTCAAAATTCAATTGATATTTATGATAGAACTTATAAAAAAATTCAAGATATTGCAGGTGGTGTTGATGGTATTGTTGAAGTGGTTATGTTTATTGCTAAAATAATTAATCAATTTTTATTTCATGATTTTCAAGTTTTAAAAGATTTTAATTATGAGTTTGAAGAAGTAAATAAAAAAAATAAAAATAGCCTTTTTTTTTTAATACTAAAAAGAATAAAATTAATAGAATTACTTCAAATCATGCCATATCTATCATGAATTTTAATGAAACTAAAACTTTTACTAAAAGAAACGGTTTTTTAACTAATTCAGTTATAAATAATGATGAATTTAATTATGAACCTGAAAAATTTAGGAAAGAAAAGAAGAATTTATCATGGAAAAAATATATTTTAAAAAGGATGAAAATAAAAAAAAATCAATTTATTGAATTTTTAGTTAATAAAAGAGAATTATATATCAGTGAAGAAAAATTATTAGAAATTTCACTTCTTCAAGAGAGAATGTATGAACAATTAAAAAAAGAAAATAATAACTCATTTAAATCTGAAATAAAAGAAAAAGATGATATCAATAGTAATATTTTGAATTCATTTATTCCTAGTCCTTTAGTATTAAATAAATAAGTATTTTTTATTATATGGTCTATTTATTAAAATATTTATATGTATAGATTTTTTATTTTTGAATTTAAATTGAATAACACTTTTATTAATTAATTAATTTTTCACCTTGATTTTCATTTATTATATATTCATAATCATCATCTAACTCATTAGCTCTAATTTTTCTTTTTGCTTTAACAATAAAAAATTTTACATATATTAATACACCTATTAGAGTTATTAATAATATTAAAACAATAATCCATGAAAATGGGATTTTTAACTTTTTATTATCATTTGGATATACTCCAAAAATTTTTTTATCTCTGTCAAAGAAAACATGATATTTTTTTAAAAATATTTTCCCAAATGACCAAGATTCAGAATAATCAGAAAATATGATTAAGAAAAACAATTTATTTTCAAATTTATAAAATAATTCATTACTATAGAATGAAAAAGTATAATTTATCTCTTTATTATAAAAAGTTAAATTAGGAAAATTCGAAATAACAATATCATCATCACAAACATAATATGAATAAAACCTTTTTAATTCTTTTTGAACACATTTTTTATTATTAAGATATTTATTAAAAAAAATATCATTAATATTTTTTTTATAACTATTAGTTGATTCTAAAAATCCAAACTCATAATATATAAAAGATAAAGTATTATTTTCAATATTAATTCCATTTACAGATACATCTAAAGCAATATTCCATTGCATATTAGAACCCTCACGACCTATTTTTCCAGTATTAATTTCTTCAATTTTCTCATTCATATCTTTTCCAATTATAAATTCACCTTCATTATTATTTTTATATTTTAATGAAAAAGAATAATCATAAATTAGTTTTTTTTCCTTTAATAATGATATCATTGTGTACGTTTCAGCTAAATTTTTTTCAAGAGAAGTTAATTGTAAACCAAAAACTCCATTTAAATATTTTGAACTTTCTCTTAATTCTTTTGCAATTATTATTGTTAAATTATCACATTTTTTATTATTTCCAAAATTAAAAGTATCAGTTGCTAAGAATGCTTCTGTAAAATCATATCTATAATATTTAAATATTATATCTTCTAAATATTTAAATGTTGAAGATTTTGAATAATCATATTTTTTTATTGATTGATTAAAATTTGCTGCTGTTATAAATGATGAAAATGCTTTTGATTTAAGATACATTGGTATTTTTTGTTCAGGTGTTCCTATATTTACTTCTATATATATGTTATTTGTATAAAGATTTTCCATTATGTTTTCTTTTGTTAGATTTTTATTGAGGGACGTTTTGAATTTAAGAATTATGTTCGAGGATAATAATTTAATATGAGAAATTATAATTATTATGAAAAAATTTGTTTTTGAAATAAAATTCATTATTAATCGTTTTAATTTAATATTATAATATAAAAAAATATTTTGTAAAATAAATAAAATTATTATGTTTTTATTTTAATTAAAAAATCTCTAAAACATTAATATATTTCATGAAATTATTTATCACTAATTTTTCTTTATTTAAAAATATAAAATAGATATTTTAAATTAATATAAAGATAAAAAAAATAAATTAAAAGTATTCTACTACTAATAAAATATAAATTCTCTAAAAAAATATCAATAAATGTATTAAATTTCATTTTTAACTGAATGTTTTACTATGAAATAATATTTAAAGTATTTTATTTTAATTTATAATTAAAAATATTTTTCTTTAAACTTAACTGACTATAATTTATATATAAACATTTTCATTACAAAATAATCACATAAAAGTTGTTTGCTCTATTTTAATATATTTGTTAAATAACTAATAATTAAAACTAATTTAAATATAAAAATATATATAATAAAACTAAATATAATAACATATATGTTGAATAGCATCTTTCAAAAATTAAATTTTTATCAATTATATTCTTTTTATTATCAATCGCTTTAATCATTTTTTTTAAATTTTTAACTGAATAAACGTTAATAATGGAACATATAATAAAACTTTTATTTAAATCATTATAATTGAAAGCAAATATACTACATATAAAAGGTACACTTATAAAAAAATATGTATAAATTCTTAATACATTTTCACAAATTTTTTTGAACAAAGGTGAATTTATTTTATATTTTAAAATCATTAAACTTACATTTAGATAATAAACTAATTTTGGTAAAGGAAATATATAATTAGAAGTAATTCCCAATACATCAAAATGATAGCAATGAGCTTGAGAAATAATTTTATAAAAGAATATTTCACTTTTGTTAAATATAAGATTAACAACAATATATAAATAATGATATTGAATTCCCCAAATTAAAATACCACTTCCATAAATCCCAAAAATTATTTGAAATACTTCAGTTAAGGATAAATCATAAAATTTATAAATTAAATAATTGATGTCACTAAAAGTATTAATTTGAATTGAATAATTAAATCTATGATAAATATAAAAAATATTGGGTATATATAATATAATAATATGAATAATATTAAGTACAAATCCTAAAATAATTTGAAGAATGATATTAAATAAAGGAATTATACTAACTTTTTCTAAAATTGTTTGATTTAAATTAAAATCATTATCTTCAATACATAATTTTGAAAAGGTTATTAATTTAATAAAATAAAGGATAAAATTAAAGAAAAAAGAACCAATTGAACAGAAAATATAAATTAATAATTTAGGTAAACCAAAAAAGAAATAAATATGAAAATCAAAAAAATAATCCATAAAATTATTATAAATACCATCATGAATATATTTTATATTTTCCCATTTACTAAGTTGTTCTTCATTAACAAAGTTAAAAATAATTTCTGTTTTATTAATATAATAAAAAATTAATTCAAAGATATCTGTTATAATACATAAAATAACAGATAATAATTTCCAAGGTGTTAAAAGTAAATTTGGTATTCTTAAAAAAGACTCAATTGTTTCTTCAATTACAATTCTTGCAAAACCCATTTTTTTATCTCTATATTTTTTCATTTCTTCTTTATCATTATAAACAATAATTGAATAAACTTCTTTACAATATTTTTTATAATTTGTAATTTGTTCTGAGTCTCTTAATTTAATTTCTTTTTCTAATAAAGTTTTTTCATAATATGATTTATATAAATTATACCAAATTATATTTATTTCCGTTTTTTCATGTAATTTTTTATTTGTTATATTTAATGATGATACTGAACTAATATCTAAATATGAACATATATTTGTAATAATAATAGTAGGTAATTTTGCTAAATTTATTGCTTGAGGATCTTTTTTTAATTCTATTTGATTTGGGTTAAATATTAATTGAATTTTATAAAATAAAGTTTTAAGTAATAAAAAAAAATTTCTTTTGTATTTGTTGATAAATGGTTTAGTTCTTTTAAATAAATTAGGAATTCTTGTGAATAATAAAATATCTATTATAAAAAGGAAAAAAATCATTATATCTTCAAATCCTTTAAAGAAATTAAATTTTTTGAAAAGTATTAATTCCATTTTTAGTTTATAATTTTTCAATAATATATCATATATAATTATTTTTAAAATATGTGATTGAAAACTTATTATATATTTTATATTTTTTTTGGATTCATTATGTCATTACTTAAACAATATTTTTAATTAATTATGATAGAATATTTTAAAAATTTTATTAATAAGTAATATATTTGTATAAATTATGTTATCATTAAATAAATAGATGGAATTTATTTTTATCTTTTATTAATTAAATAATTATAAAAATGAATAATAAACAGAAAATGATTGATTCTTCAGTAATGACCAAAGATGTCTTTTTTTATAAACAAATTAAACTTCCAAAAATTTTTTTCAAACAAAAAAGTTTAAGAGATAATAAAAAATATATTTTTTTAAAATTCCCAAATGATATTAAGAAACCAAGTTTTATAACTCAACTTAACACTGAATCAAATTCAATTCATAATAAAAATTGCTTATCTCAAGAATTAATTAAGAAAAAACTTTTATTTAACACAAGAAATCATTTTAAATATTTTTCAATTAATGATAATAGTAAAAAAGAATTAAGAAAATTAAATTTAAGAACTCTTTCAAATGATTTAGATTATGAAAATAGTAAAACTAATATTGATAGTTTTCCAAATTTTAGAGCAATAACTTTAAATAGTGAACGACAAATAAACAATAAAAAAAATGAAAAAATGAAAAAATATGTGAATAATTTTAGAGAATTTTTTCTAAATAAACAAAATAATAATTTATTACTAAAATCTAATAAAAAATATATGTTAAATTCAAAAAATAAAATTTTAGAAAAAATAAGGAATAAATCAAATTCTTATTTAAAATATTTAAGTGAAAATAACATAAAAAATATAAAAAAGGAAAATATAAATAAAATTGAAACTGAAGATAAAATAAGTAAATTAATTCAAAAAATGCAAAAAGTAACAAGAGAAGAAATTGATAAAACAAAAATTGAATTTGAAATATAAAATATATAAAAATGTATAAAATTATAAAATGTTAATTTAATTATTGAATATTATATTACTATTAAATATTTTATAATTATATAATAAATATTTTTTCATCTTCCTAACCAAGCATTCATTTGTATTATTTTCTTTTTTATATCTAATTCAAAATCAACATTTTTAGTATCTTTTCCAACTAAAAAAAGAATTCTTTCTCCTCCAGTCATGAAACTAACATGAATTAAATAATCTTCTTTACAACTACTAATATTTTGTGTTATTCTAAAAAATTTAACATTACTAGTTTGTATTGTAATATAACATATATTTAAACTACATCTTATTATATTTTGTTTATATATTTTAATTATTTTATTTCTTTCATCATAAGTTACTATTATTGTATAAGGAATTAAAAGAAAAATTACAATTATAATTACACAAATAATTAATAATACAATAAAAAATACTCTACTATCTTTTTTGACAACACATAATATTATTATTGTAATTATTGCAAGAATTCCAAAAAAAAGTATTCCAAAAAAAACCCATTTTCTAAGGAAAAATTCTATTTTAGTATTATATAAAGTTTGAATTTGATTTGGATAATTTATATTATTTTGCAAAAAAATTCCTTCATGATTTTTATAATTATTATTATTATAATTTACATTGGGAGGCTGAATATTATTTGGTATAAAATCACTATTATTTTGATTTTGTTCCATATTATTTGTTTGTTGTTTAATATTAAAATTATTCATTTCATTTATTTTTGGTAATTAATTAATTATTTCATTATAAAACCTAAGATATAAATTATATTTCGTCATTATTAATTAATCAAAACATTTAAAAATTTTTAAATTTTAAATAATGTACTCAATATATTTAACTCCTTTAGAACAACAACTACGAAAAATAAAAATTACAAGATACACAAAAATATTAGTTAATTTTAATTCTTTTATTTTATTCGCATTTTCTTTAGCATTTTATATAAAAAGTCTTCAAGGATGCAAATATGAAATTTATAAATGTCTTTGGGGACAAGGATATGAATTTTTTATATCAAAAAAAGATGAATGTGTCTTTGCATCTTTTTCAGCAACAATTTTATTTTTCCTTTCAATACATAAATTTATAACTCGTATTGTATTAATTCCAATACTTATAATTTACCCAATTATGTTTTTTTTTAATACAGGTAATGATTTAGAAAAACATGGAAATTATAATACATTTGTATTCTTTTTAACTTTTTTTTTCATTTTTCCTTCAATGGAATATTGTTATTGGGTTTTTCGTCTTTGTACAAAAGGTAAATTTAAAAAAGGATTTATTATTCTATCAATACCATTCATTCCAATTATTTATTTTTTATCTTATTCATATATTTCATGTTTTGATTGGAATAAAGGATTAAGTAATGTTAGAATTGATAACTCAAAAAAATTTAATGCTTGTCATATAAGAGAACCTACACTTTGTCAAATAGAAACATTAAATAATGTTTTTGATTTAAGTAAATATTTAATTAAAACATGTGAAGGAACAGGAAATAAAAAGAAATTAATGTTATCATATTTAACAGATAGAGAAAATTTTACTCATTATGCATTTCCAGATACATCAAAATATTCATTTTATCCACAATCATATTTAGGTCTATTTCATCCATTGGTTCTTAGTTCAATATACAATGCAGAAGAACCAGAAGATAGAATTCCAGAAGTAGTAGTTCATTATGATAAAGAAAATAAGGGTACTGTAACAATGAAAATAACACCTAATAAAACATTAATAGAAGAAAGAAAAAAATTAGCAAAAATAAATAAAGTAAAATACGAAAATGTTCTTTTTATTTATATAGATTCAATATCAAGAAATCATTTTTTAAGAAAATTACCAAAAACATCAAATTTAATAAATGAATATTTAATAGATAACAAAAATAAAAAAACAAAATATAACTCATATCAATTTATGAAATATTCTAATTTCAAAGGTTCTACATTTGAAAATATAAAACCAATGTTTTATGGAATAAACGGGAATGGTCTTGGTGGAGTTTTAGTAACAAAATACTATAAAGAAAAAGGTTTTATTACAATGGGTTCTCAAAATTTATGTAGTAGAGAAGCTTTTGATATTCAAGAATATTGTACTTCTTCAATGAGTTTTTCAGGATATGATCACGAAAATTTTGCTTTATTTTGTGATATTAATTATTCTACTATAAGTAGTCGTTTTGGAACTTTTCTTGGACAATATTCAATTTTGAGAAGATGTTTATATGGAAGAGATACTTTTGAATATGTTTTTGATTATACTGATTTATTTTGGGATGCTTATAAAAATGAAAGAAAATTTGCTAGAATTAGTTTTAATGATGCACATGAAGGAACTTTAGAAGTTGTAAAATATATGGATGATTATTTTGAAAAATTTTTAAGGAATTTTATTGAGAATAAAATGGATGATAAAACTATGATTTTTATTGCTAGTGATCATGGAGAAAATATGGTTGGGATTCATCATATGTTTGATGGTAAAGAATTTGAATATGAAAAAACTTTGGGAACTTTATTTGTAATTTTACCAAATAAATCTCAATTATATAATTATGATAAAGAAGCTGTTAGAATCAATCAACAAAGATTTATTACACCTTATGATATTCATGATACTTTAATTCATATTTTGTTTGATAATTGTAATTATTATTCTAAAAGTGGACAAAGTATTTTTTTAAAGATTGATGGATTGAAGAGAAAATGTGAAAATTATCATGAAGATTATGATAATATGGAAAAATATTGCAGCTGTATTAATTATAAATAAAATAATATTTAAAATTATTTTTATTAATTTTTTTTTTAAATAAGTTATTTAATCTTTAATTTTATAATTATTTTCCTCATTTTTCTTATTTATTTTATCCTTATAATTAATATACCAGATTTTAATTGTCCCATCTTCTGAAAAAGTTGTAATAATTTCTTTATATAATTGAACAATACCAGTAACTCTATTTTTATGAATTTCCAAAGCTTGATAAATTTCTTTAAAAGTAATATTTTCATATATCTTCATAGTCATTCTATCACTAACAACAATAATAATATCTTTTTCTTTTAGATATAAAATTGACCAAATTGTTTCTCCAAAAGTAATCATAGTTTCTTCATTAATTTTATTTGTTGAAATATCAACAACACTAATTTTCCCATTTATTACTCCTCCAGTAATAAATTTATTTTCACTTAATATTGTATATGAATATTGATACATACATTTAATATTATCACATGAATCAATAATTGTATATTTGTTTAAATCTATTAAATAAATACCATTATAACTTCCATTTATTAAAATATTTCTCTTTTCATTAATTTCAACAAAAGTTAAAGTACCTTCTATTTCAATTTGATTTATATATGAAAAAGTATTATTATTATTTTTACTATAAAATTTAATATAATGATCCAAAGCACAAGAAACAATATTATTCCCTTTATTATAAAATTTAATAGAATAAATTCTTCTTCCTTGATGAGGATTTTCAATTTTATATGTATTATAATATATATTATTATTATTTAATTTCCAAAATTTAATATGTTTTGAACAAGTGAGAAAAAATTTATTATCAATTACATAAACACAAGTAGTTCCATATTCAGAATTATCATTATTTTTTATAGATTGAATTAAATGGAAATTAGTATTATAAATTAAAATATCATTTTCTACTGATACTGCTACAAAATTACCTGAAGGAAATACGTCTAAACTTTCTATTGAACCTGTATTTTCTTTTATTGTTTTAATTGGAATTAAAGTTTCTAATGAAAATAATAAATTAGAATCAAATTTGTATTTTGGTTCTTTTTTATTTACTTTATTTTTATCTATTTTTATTTCATAATGAATTAATGATTTACTTTTAATTTTTTTATAATCATTATTTTTATTTAATAAATTTATTTCATAGAAGATATCTTCTTTTTTGATTTTATTTGATATAAAAAAAAACTCAATTCCATATAAATTTGTTTTAGAAGGTTTAATTATTACTTTATGACAAAGAGGATTATCATTAAAAGGATTTTTATTCTCAAATATTTTATTATTATTATTATTATTAAACTGATGGTTTATTTGTTGAGAATTAATATTTAAATTACGAATTTTTGGTATAATCAATTGACTTTCTCTATAATTGTATTTATTCTTTCTTTTATTCATTTATAAATATAATTTAAAAATATTAAAAAAATAATCACTTTTTTAAATTTATATTTAATTAATAATTCCAAATCTTAATCCAACCATCCTCTCCACCAGTTATAATATTGCCATTTCTCATTTCTCTTATAGCAAAAATACTTGATCCATGAGCTTTTTCTATTTTTTTTATTATTTTATAATTATTTATATTATAAATAGTTAAACAACCTTTCTCATCACCACTAATAAAAAAGTTCATGTGATTAAATAAAGAATTAATTCTACATTTTACATTAATCATTTCAATAACATTGATATTTTTAAGAGAAATTATATAAATATATAAAATTCCACCACAAATAATAAGATCATCACTTAACATCCTTAAACTATTTGAATTACAACAACTAATATTATTCATTGAATCAATTAGTATTAAATTATTTCCAGTGATATTCCAAAATTTCATTGAATAAATTCCAGCTGAAATTAATAGCTTTTTTTCTTTTGTTTTAGCTAATAATATTGAAGTTATATTATAATTATCATGATTTATTTGTGATTCTCTCCAATTTTTTTCTGTAAAAAGCCAATAACCTATATTATTATTATTACTACATGAAAACATAGTTTTATTATTAGGATATATTAATTTTAAATAAGAAAAACTTTGTTCTTCAGTACAATAATATGACGTTAATTCGTTTTTTCCCCTATTATATAATAAAAATTCAATTTTATTTGAACATACAATAAAATTATTATTATCAATAATATTTAAACTATTATATTGTTTTCCTACATCAGTCTGTTTTAATAATTGTCCCTCATTATCAAAAATAAAAATATCGCCACATTTTGATATACAAATAATTTTCCCATCAGGACAAATTCCAATTTGATTAATTCTATCTCTTGCCTTATACATTTGTTTTTTCAGATTTAATTTAATGATATTAATGTGGGCAAAATTATCTTGAATTTTTTCAAAATAATTATCTTTTTTTTTTTCATCATTTATTACACTACTATTTCCTATTGTTTTAATAAAATTTATATTTGCATTTTTATTTCCTTCTATTTCTTCTTCAATTTGTTTTTTTTGTGAAGATAAACCATCCATTATTTCATTGATATCTTTTTCTGTTAAATATTGAACATTTTTTTTAATTGAATAATTTAATTTTCCATTTCTTTTTGCTCTAATATAACAATTTTTAATCTCATTCATAATAGAAATCATATTATCAAAATATTGTTTAATTTGTCCATATTTAAATAATATAGATTCAATTTTTTGTCTTATTTCAGTAATAGCTTTTGAAACTTTTTTAGCTAATGAATCATTTTCTTCTTTTAATTTTTCAATTTTTTGATTAATAATATTTAATGAATCATCATCTATTTTAATTTCATTTAATAAAATAAATTTATCTCCTTTATGTTCAATTTCACATTTTTTACAAAGATTAATTTTACATTTTTTACAAAAACTAGAAAAAGGTAATAAATGTTTATGACATAAAGTATCATAATCTATTATTGGAATTTTAGAATTCAATCCAGTATGATTTATTGAATTACATTCTTTACATTCAAATTTGTTACAATCAAAGCAAAAATAATCTGCTTTTTTAATATGATTAATGTCTTCTTTGTAATTATCACATTGTACTGAATTTATATCAGACTGATGATAAATTTCTCTAAATTTAATCATATCTAATTTTATTTCATGTTTTTTCTCACAATTACACCAAATTTTTATTTGATTATTTTCTTCAATGAACTTAATTTCTGGAATCAAATAACACATTTTTTCTGGACAACGAATTGCATTATTTTCAAATCCAATAACTGAACTATTGTTTATTAAATAAGAATTGAATATAGAAATATCGTTTGAAAATGAATTTAATTGATTTTGTAAAGCAATAATATTAAAAATATTAATATTTAATTATTTTATTATTATTTAATTTTATAATAGCATTATTTAAAAAAAATAGAATTTTGTTAGAAATATATTATATTATAATATATTATTTTTTGATATATTATAAAAAGTAATATTTTCATTTTATTATAGTATTTATAATGTTTCAATAATTGAAAATACATATTTATAATGAGCATTTTATATTTTCTAATTAGCTATCATAAAACTTATATTACTATTTAAAAAACAAAAATGAAAAAAAAATTAAAATAATTTATTTAATGAGCATTTTTGTATTTTATTCTTGTTTTATTATATTTTCCATCATTTTACCGAATTCTTCAAAAGATAATTTTCCATCTCCATTTATATCAATTTCATTAAATGCTTGTTTAAGTTGCTCTTGAGCTTTGTAACTATTTTTATTTTTATCATTTTGTAAAAATTTATTTTTAACTTCCTCATAAGTAATTTCTCCATCATGATCCTTATCAAAATAATTAAATGCAAATTGTAAAAAATTCACAGATAAAAAATGATTTTTATCAATAGCAGCCCGAACAAATTCTTCATATTCAATATAATTATTGTGATCTGTGTCAATATTATTAAAAATAGTATTAACTTGTTCTTTTAGTTCTTCATTAGATAAATCTTTTTTATATTGTTGTAATCCATCAAATAATTCTTCTCTTGATATTTTCCCATCTCCATTTTTATCAATTTTATTAAATAGTTTTACAGCATCATGAGCTTGATTTAATTGTATACTATTATGTACTAATAGAGCTACAACCGCACATCTTAATATATTATCACTTCTATATTTTATTAAATTTTCTATCAATTTGTTCAATTGTCTATTTTTAATATTATAACAATTTTGACTGGCTTTAATCTTTTCATTTTTAAACCACTTATGATTTAATGCTTGTTTCGCCGTATATCTCTCTTTTGGATTTATTTGTAACAATCCCTTTATTAAATCTTTGGCATCTTCAGAAATTACTCCCCACGGATATTTAGATAAATCATAATTCCCTTCTTTTATTTTATTCATAATTTCATCTTCATTTATTCCATTAAAAGGAGGCCTTCCAGTTAATAATATATACATTATAACTCCACAACTCCATAAATCACATAATTCTGTGTAATTTCTGGATAGGACTTCCGGGGCGATATAATATGCTGAACCGATTAATAAATGCTCATTTTTTTCTTTTTTGAAAACTTTTGCGGTACCAAAATCTATAATTTTTATTGGATGAAAGCCATTTTTTAATCTTTTTACTATCAAAATATTTTCTGGCTTTAAATCTCTATGAAGTATATTCATATTATGACAATATGAAACCGCTGATATAATTTGATTCATATACCATGCTGCTAAAACTTCACTAAACGGGGCTTGTAATTTTATTTCATCAAATAATTCACCTTCTTGGCAATATTCAGTAATTATATTATATTCATTTGGCAACGAATAAAAATCCGTGATTTTTAAAATATTTGGATGATCCAATTTTCTCAAAATTTCAATTTCATTCATTAATTGTTCTTCTTCTTCTGCATTATGATTATTATTATTATTATTTGCACTTTTTTTTATAACTTTCATTGCGAAATATCTCGATAAATATTTATGCTTTACTAAATATACGGTACCAAATGATCCTCTACCTAAGATTTTTTGCCTTATATATAATTTATTTGGATCACTTGAACCCTTGGCTACTATTACTTTTGAATCTAATGCTACTATTAATTTATCTTTATTTTGATTTTGTATATTTTCTGAATTATTATTTTCTTTATTGTCATCTGTGTCTTTTTTATTATTTTCTTCGGGTTTATCATTTTTATCGTTTTTATCATTCTTATCATTTTTATCATTATTTTTATCTAATTCTGTTGTAGAAGTTTTCTCTGCACCATTTTTTGAATTTACTTTTATTATTTTTTTTTCTTTATTTTTTGATTTGAAATTATTTTTTATATTTTTATTTAATATAAGAGATATTTCATTATAGGAATTATGTTTATGTGTATTATTTATATGCTCATCTTTTTCTGTATTTTCAAAATCATCTTTTTTATTTTTTTTAGATAACGTTATTTTT
>JAEEGK010019437.1_pt1 | contig 14572 bp, 4 predicted proteins | sample 8958771 | NCBI WGS metagenome assembly JAEEGK01 (sample SAMN16246547, study PRJNA631951) | gut metagenome | biome: gut microbiome; feature: rumen; material: SC-attached | host: Bos | place: Iran: Karaj | collected 2018-10
ATCCCCATTCCCAATCCCCAATCCCCAATCCCCAAAAAATTATATTTTTATTAAAGAAAATTTAAAAATATTAATTTATTTTTATAATATTTATTCTAAATAAAATAAATTAATTATTTAAAAATAAAATTAAATTAACCTATAAACAATGAAAAATGAAAAAATTAATAAATTACTTTTAGAATTAAATGAAATAAAATTAAAATATAATGAAATAGAAAAAAACTTTCAAAAAAATCAATTAGAAATACTAAAAAAAGAAAAAATAATAAAATCATTAAAAGATGAATTAGAAAAATTTAGATTAAAAAATGAAACAAATAATGAATATTTAATAAATGATGAATTTATAAATTTATGGGAAAATTTTACAAAATCATCTTTATTAGATTCATTAGATAATATTTCAAATAATTCAATATTAATATCAAAAGTTTCAAATATTCTATTAAAAACAGTTTATGATTTTACAAAAGAAAAAATAAAAAATAAAATAATAGATTTAAATAAAATTTTAGGCAAAGAAAATTTAGATTTTGATAACATTCAAAATTTTTTTAATAGATTTAAAACAACAATTTTTCAAAATAATTATAAAACAATTTTAATATATCAAAACATTGAAAACGAATTAAATACATTAATACGATATGAAATGAAAAAAAATTTTGATGACGAAAATTTTAATATTATAATTTTAGATTTAAATTCAAAAGAATTTAAAAGAAGTTTAGAACAATTATTTAACATTTCTAAATATATGTTATTTCATGATCCAATTTTAAATTTTAAAATTCTAAATAATTTAAATTACGTTTATTATAATAAAAACGAATATAGTGTATTTGAAGGTTTTTCAAAAAATTATAATAATACAGTTAGTTTAGTAATTTTATTTCCACCTCAATACAAAAACTTAAATTTCTTTAAAAATTTAAAACCTAGTGTTTATTGCATTGAAAATCCTACTGAAGAAATGATTGAACAATGTGAAATTGAAAAATTCGAAAAATTAAAAAAAATTCAAAGTAAAAGTTTTTGCGAAATAGATAATAAAAATATAATAAATAGTAATAATAATAATTATTATAATAATAGTAATATTATTGTTAGTGATTTCATTGAAGAAAATTTAAGTAATAATATTAGTAATTATCTTGAAAGTAATACTGAAATTACTTTAAATACTTATAGTAATAAAGATAATAATAATTTAAAAATTAATATTATTAAAGATAAAAAAATAAATAATGTAGAAAAAGATAATAGCATTATTAATATTAATAATAACAAAGAAAAAAATATTAATAATTTAAAAAATAAAAATAATAATAATTACATAAAAAGACATAATACAAACACCAAAAATTTAAATGTTATTAATAAAAATGAAAGAGAACGAAGTAAAAGTTCAACAAAACCTTCAAAAATGTTTTTAGATAAATATCAACAAAATATTTATGATAATAATAATAATGAAATATTAAATAATAATATAAAATTAAATGTAAATTATACAAAAGAATTTATTGATTCAAATCCAATTATAAATAATAATATTAAAAACCAAAAAAATAAAAAAATTGATTATATTTTAAAACAAGTAACAAAATTAAATTCTTCTCAAAAATCTTTAAATAATAATAATAATAATCACAAAAGCAAAAATAAAAATCATAATATTAATAATAATAATAATAATAATAAAAATGACAAAAGTGCAATTTTAAATACAAATCATACAACAATTAATAATAATATGCAATTAAATAAATCAAATAGCAATTCAAAAATTAGATTGCATGATAAAAGTAGAAATAATAGTTTATTTGATTATGATTCAAATAGAAATTCAAATCCAAAAGAACCTCCTTTAACTAATGATCATTATAAAAGAAAAATAAATACTGAATTTATTAATAAAAATAATAATACTCCTGATTTTATAAGAAAAAAAAAATCTTCAGAAAATAGTTACATTAGTGATTGTGCAAGTATTGATATGAATGCAATTAGTAATGGAGTAAATTATAATAATCAATATATTAATAATAGACAATTTAAAAATAATAATTTTAAAAATACTTTTAAAAATAGTAATTTAAATAATGAAATTAAAAAATTAAATTTAAATTCAAAAAATTTTGATTCGAATTATGAAAATCATCCTTCTTATCGAAAAATGAATAGTAAAAAAATTTTACAAAGAACAAATTCAAATTATAAAAACGAAAATCAACATAATATTAGTTCAAATTCAATGGCATCAAATAATTCAAACAGAAATAATTTTTTATGTAATAATGGAAAAAATGGAAAATTAGAATATAAAACAAGCAATAATTCAGTTAAAAATACAACTAAAAATTTATTATATCATAATACTAATAATAATTTTATTAATGCAAAAAATAATAAAAATACGTTTAATAATTATAATAACAATAATAATATTATTAATTTAGAAATTAATCCTTTACCAATTAAAACAGAATATACGAATATTAGTGAAAGAGATACTTTAACTTCAAATACTAATAGAATTATTAATAATAATTTGAAAAAAAATAATAATAATAATTTAATTTTTACTACTAATGATATTAAAATAATTAATTTACAAAGAAAAAACGAAAAAAAGAATAAAATAAAAAATTATAATATGAATTATAATAAAGAAAATAATAATTATAATAATAATATAATAAAAAATAATGAAATAATAAATTCTTCTAATTTAAATAATAATTATAATAATAATAACAATAAAATAATAAATAATAATTCAGATATTAATTCAATAAATAAAACCAAAAATAATAATGTAAATAATAATAAAAATAAAAATAATAATAATAATATGAAATCATATTCAAATAATCCATATGGAAATAAATTTAAAAAAAAATAATATTTTATTATAAATAAATCATATTTATTTTCTTATTAAAATTAAAAATTTTATTATAAATAAAATTAATAAAAATATTAATTTATAAATAATAAAAATTTTTATTTATTTTAATTTTTATTTATTAAAATTATTTTTTAAATCATTTATTCTATTTTGAATACTATCTAATCTAGCAAATCTATCTCTTTGATTTTTTTGATTTTCAACATTTTCTATTCTTTCTTCAATACTATTTAATCTTTCTATAAATTTAATATTATTATTTTCTACACTTTCATTTTTTAATTTAAAATATTCACTTTCTAAATCATTTTTTTTATTTGAATATTCAATAAAATTATTATCATTTTGTCTAAAATAATCTAATTTTTTTTTATTTTCATTAATAATATTTTTTAAAATATTATTATCTTTAATAATAATTTCACTATTAATATAAGTAAAGAAATTATTTTTATATTGAATATTAACATTCATTTTTTTCTTTTTATCATAACAATAAATATTTTTTATATCTAAATTATTATCATTTTCTAAAATAAAATCAATTGCAATATTTAAATTTTTATTATTTTGAAATAATTTAATATTATTATCAATAATATTTTTAATATTAATTTGAATTTTGAATAAATTAAAATTATTCGTAAAATTTTCATTAGATTTTTTATCTAAAAGAAATGTTAAAGAAAAAGTTTTATTTTTATTATAATAATCATAATCAACAAAAATACTTTTAATATTAGGTAAAAATTCTCCTTTTTTAAATAAAATTTTTTCATTTTTTTTATTTTCATTTTCATAATAATTAATATTATAATTATTAAAAGAAAAAATGTTCTTAAAATTTTTGAAAGGCAATTGATTATTTAAATATAAATTATACAATGCAGCTCCAATTGAAGGACATTCATCAATTAAAATTCCTTTATTAATTTCTTTATTTGAAACATCTTTTACAATTTTTTGTAGAATTGGTGTTCGCATTAAATCACCAGCAATTTCTATAAAATTAATGTCACTATCAATTAAATTTCTACTTTCATTATAAAAAATTTTAAAATTTTTTTCAAATTCATCTAAATCATTTTGAATTATTTTTTTAAATAAATCTCTATCAATATTTTCATTTAAATCTAAATCATTATAAAAACTATCAATTGAAATATTCACATCTTTATTAACTGTTAAAATTTTACGACATTTTGTAATTTCATTTAATAATCTAATTTTTAATTTTATGTTTTTTTCTTGATTATTAGAAAATATTTTTATTTTATTTTTTTTTTCAAAATTATCAACAACATAAGAAAGAATTTTATAATCAAAATTTCTTCCTCCTAAAAAAGGTAAATTCATAACATTTAAAACTTTAAATTCAGAATAATTAAATTTACTTAAAATAAAACTTGTTTTACTATGTCCACTATCAATAAAAATAACATATTTATTTATATTTTGATCAATTCCGATTTTTCCATTTGTATTAATTATAAATAAATCTTTATATCTCATATAACCATAATCTAATGTAATTGCTGTACTTTCATTAATTATGTTAAATTTTTCTATGTTCAATGAAGATAAAATTATTTTTAAATTTTCTTTTTGATAATTTGTAAAATAATCAGGAACTGAAATTGTAAAAATTTTGTTTTTTATGATGTTTAAGTCTTTAAAAAAAAACATATTTATTTTATCTAAAAATGAACATATTATGTCATTAAATGTTAAATTATATTTGTTATTTATATTAAATCCATTTGATTTTAAATTATATTTTGGACCAATGTAATAAAATTCATTGAATTCTTTTTGAAAAAATTTTGAATTTGGATGAATTCCTATTAATCGAGAAATATCAATAAATGATGAATTTATATTTTTTTTTAAAGAATTTTTTGCAATTTCACCAAATATTCTTTGATTTTCATTAAATGATATTATAGATGGGATTGTTCTATGAGAAACATCACTTAATAATACTTTACTTTCAAAATTTCCGTTTTTATCCTTCTCAACCGAAGAATAGATTGTATTCATTGAACCAATATTAATTCCTATCATTTAAATAAAAAAATATTTATAAAAAATATTAATATATAAAAAAAAATGCAAAAAAATAATTTATTATTTTTATTATTTCAATATATATTTTTAGTTTATTTATTTTTTGTTAAATAAATAAAAATATAATTTTATAATATTTATTTATAAAATTATTTTTAAATCAAAATTTAATTATATTTATTTTAATTTATTATAAAATACATTTCAATAATTTTATATAATAATTTTTCATATTAAATTTTATTAATTTAATCTTATTTTTTTTATTATAATTATAATATTTTATAAAAATAAATTAATAAAATATAAAATTTAAATTAATGCAATCAAAATATAATTTCAAAAATTTAACATTTACAAGAGGTTTTTATCAACCACAAAATTTTAATCCTTATGAATCTCAACAAAATTTTAGAAATTATAATATGAATGAAATAACTTATATGGATGTTGATCAATTAAAAGATGAATTAATTAAAATAAAAACTGATTATCATCAAAAAAATAAAGATTTACATGAATTAAAAACTGCTTATAGAAAATTAGACAATGATTATAAAAATAATTTAAAATTTATTGAAAAAATATTAAATGAAACTGACAAAACAGTTTTTAAAAAAAAATTAAATAATATTAATGAAAATAATGAAAATAATAATAATAACAAATATTATTATGATAATAATAATGAAATAAAAGAAGATGAAAAAGAAAATTTAATTTCTCAAACATTAAATAATAACAATTATAATAATAACCAAAATGAAAATAATAATAATAATAATAATTTAAGCAATAATGATAATAATAGTATTAATAATGAAAACGAAGAATTAAACAACGAAATAAAAATTTTAAGAGAAAACATAAAAAAACCTCAATTAAAAAAACTAAAAAGTTCAATTTTTCAAAACAGATTAAAATACGAAATTTCTGAGCTTCGAAATGAATTAAAAAAAAAAGACACATTAATAAATTCTTTAAAAAATAATTCTCGAATAATAAAATTACATGAATTAGATGATAAATGTACAAAAACATATTTAGAACTTCAAAATATTAATAATAAATATTTAGAAGCACAAAAAATTCAAATAGATTATTATGATTTAAAAGAACAAACTTCACAAATTTTAAAAGAATTAGAATTTTATAAAAAACAAAATAAAAGTCAAAAAGAACAATTAGCGAAAGTTAATGATGCTTTATTTAATATTAAAAAAAATGAAAATAATTATTCAATTGAAAAGAAAAAAATCGATTTTAAATATGAAAATTTAAAAAAACAAATTGAAGAAAAAAATAAAATTATTAAAAATATGGAAAAAGAAATTGAAGATTTAAAACATATTAAAAATAATAATAATAATAATAATAATAATAAAAATAATAATGATGAAAAGGAAAATATTAAAAACAAAAACAAAGAAAAAATAAAAAATTTAGAAAATAAAAAAAAAGTTTTAGAAAATAAAATTAATGAATTAGAAAAAATAAATTTAGAATTGTATGAAAAATTAGAAAAATTTCAAATAAAAAAAAATAATAATAAAAAAATAGAAAAAGAAAATAAAAATTTAAAAAAAGAAAATGAAGAATTAAAAAATAAAATTAATGATTTAGAAAAACAAATAAATTTATTAAAAGAAAATAAAAATATAAAAGATGATTTTTTTATGACTAGTTATGTTGATTCTAACAATAAACAAAATAATATTAATATTAAAAATGAAAATGAAGAAAATGAAAAAGAAAATAATAATAATATAAATGAAAATAATAATGATAATATAATTAAAGAAGAAAGTTCAAATAATAATAATAAACAAACTAATGAAAATCAAATATCAAATGAAAATAAAAAAGAAATTGAAGAAAAAAATGAAAATAATTTAAATTATATTAATTCTACTGAAAATAATGAAAATAATAATATTATTATTCAAAAAGAAGAAAATAAAGAAGAAATTGATAATAAAATTAATAATGAAAATGAAAATAATAATAAAATAATAAATATTGAAGATAATAATAACAATGAAAAAGAAAATGAAGATGAAAATGTAAATAATAAAAGTAAAGAAGAAAATAATTTAAATAAAAGCAAAGAAGAAGAAGAAAGAAAAGAAGATGATAATTCTATAAACAAAAATAATCAAAATGAAGAAGATTTAAATAAAGAAAATAATAATAATGAATTAGAAAATAAAAATAATGATGAATTAAATGATTATAATAAAGAATTTAATGATAAAAATGTTGATGATTTAAATGATATTCTAAGTGAAAATGAAAAAGATAATAAAGAAAATAATAATGAAAATAATGAAAATAATAATGATAATAATAATAATGAAAATTATGAAAATAATAATGAAAATAATAATGATAATAATAATGATAATAATAATAATAATGAAAATTATGAAAATAATAATGAAAATAATAATGAAAATAATGATAATAATAATGAAAATAATGATAATAATGAAAATAATGATAATAATGATAATCAAAATAATAGTTTAAATTATGATGATTTTGAAGATAAAAAAATTGAAGATAATAATAATAATAATCAAGAAGAAAACATTGATGAAAATAATAATAATGAAAATAATAATAGTATTAATAAAGAAGAAAGTGAATATGATGATTTTGTTAAAAATAGTAATCTTTCAAAAGAATTAAATAATAATAGTAAAAATATTAATTTAAATAATAATGTAAATAATAATAATAAAAGTGAAAGTTTAGAAGAAATTAAAGATTATGGTGATTTTGAAGAATAATTTATAAATTAAAATAATATTTTTTTTATTAATAAATTAATTATTTATTTAAATAAATAATTAAATATAATAATAATAATAATAAATATAATTATAATAAAAAATAATTAAATTCTAAAAATAAAAAAATTATTTTTCTAATAATAATTGAATTAAAAATTTATTATTGTTTTTAACAGGTTTTCCTTCTTTTCCAAATAAAGTAATATAAAATAATTTTTCATTATCATTTATATTATTTATTTCTATATCAAAATTTTCATTATTTTTATTACATTTATATTTATATTCAGATAATTTTTCATTATTTATTTTATGTTTTTTTAATAATTTTTCTAATTTATCTTTTATATCATTCAAATTACCATAAATTATTGCACTAATATCAATAGGACCTTCATTAATTTTATTAATATTATTTATATCATTATTTTCTTTAATACTATTTTCATTATTATTTAAAGATGTATTTAAATCTTCATTATTTAATTCTTTGTCATTATTTATTTCTTTAATAAAATTATCTTCTTCTTTAATAATATTTTCTTCTTTTATTTTTTTTTCTTTTTCATTTTCTTCATTTTCATTTTCAATACTATCATCTTTAATATTCTTATCAATTTCTTTATTTTCTTTTTTATCAAATTTTGATTTATTATCTTTTTTTATTCCTGTTTTAATATTATCCATTGTATGATTAGCATTTACTGATTTATTTAATTTATTATTATTACTATTAATTCTTTTTTTAATGGGACTGATTTCACCAATATTTTTTCTTAAACTTGTTTGAGGTTTAATCATAATTCCAATTTGATTATTTTTTTTCTTATTACTATTATTATTATGATTATTAATTGTATTACTGTAAGTTTGTAAATCAATTGTAGTGAAATTTTTACCTTCATTTATTGTTTTATTATGATTATTGTTATTATTATTATTATTATTGTTATTATTATTATTATTATTGTTATTATTATTTTGATGTCTTTCAGTTACTGTTTGATTTAATTTACTTTTATTTACATTATTATTAATTGTATTTTCATTTGCAGTGCTTAAAGAATTAATAAGTTTTTTTTTATAATTACTAATAACATTTTTATTAACAGTGCTTTGACTTGAGATTAAATTTCTATGAGTTTTAATTTCTTTTTTAATATTATTGTTATTATTATTTTTTTTTTCTTTTTCTTTTTTATTCTTCGCTTCAAAAGCAGCTTTATTTAATAATTTTTTTTTATCAATTTTATTTTTATTTCTGGTTGTTAAAGGATATTTATTATGAGTGGGTGATAAACTAGAAAAGTTTCTTTCATCATTTTTATCATCATTAGTAATATTATTTTTATTAGAATTATTTCCATATTTTAAAGTATTATTAACAGCACTTGCATTTCTATTATGAATTAAAGTATGATCTTTATTTTTAGTTAAAATTGATTTTATTTTTTTATCATTTCTGATGTCAATTGAAATATTATTGATAGTTTTATTATTTTTATTATTAGGAACTTCTTCTGGAATAATTTCAGGAAAATCATTAGATTTATTATTTGTTTGAGAAGGTTTAATTTTATTAAGAGAAATTTTTATTTTATTACGAATTTCTTCTGAATTTTTTAAAGGTTTAGAAATATCATCAATTTTTTTAATTTTATTTGTTATGTGATTAGATTTATCTAAAATAGGTTTTTTTTGTCTAGTTGATGTTGGTGATTTAATTTCGATGTTATTTAAAGAATCTTTTTTAATTTCATTTAAATTTAAAGAAATTGTTTTAGTTTCTTTATTTTCAGTAATTTCATTTTTTTGTTCATTTTTTTCTTCGTTTTCATTTGGTTTAGATTCAATTTCTTCTTCTTTTTTAATTTCAATATTTTCTTTTGAAATTTCTTTACTGATTTGTTCAATTTTTTTCTCTTCTTTTTCTTCTTTTTTGTTTTCTGATAAATTAATGTCAACATGTTCTGGTGTTTTTGTTTTATTTTCGTTTTCTTCTGTAATTTTATCATTTAAATTTATTTTAATTTCATCGTTTTCTTTATTTTTATCTTTTTCTTTTTTAATTGATTTTTGTTTATTAAAGTTTGTTTTTTTTATTGATTTTGGTGAAAATATTTTTTTTTCTTGTTTTTTGTTTTCTTTTTTATTTGTTGTTAATGATTTTGGTTCTTTTTTAAGTTCTTTTATTTTTTTAGCTGTTTTATTTGTTGTTGATAAAGGTTTAGTTTCTTTTTTTGATGTTTTATTATTTACATCTGTTAAATTTATTTTTACTTCTTTTTCTTTATTATTATTATTATCGATATTTTCTTTTTTTTCATCTTTTTTAATTTCTTCTTTTTTTTCATCTTTTTTTTCTTCTTTTTTTTCATCTTTTTTTTCTTCTTTTTTAATTTCTTCCTTTTTAATTTCTTTTTTTTCTTCTTTTTTTTCTTCCTTTTTAATTTCTTTTTTTTCTTCTTTTTTTTCTTCCTTTTTTTCTTCTTTTTTTGCTGCTTTTTCTTCCTTTTTAATTTCTTTTTTTTCTTCTTCTTTTTTAGTTTCTTCATTAATTTTTAATTCTTTTTTTTCATCTTCAATTTTTTTATTTTCTTCTTTTATAGTTTCATTTTCTTTACTTTCTTTTTTATCTAATTTTTTATTTTCTTTTTTTAAATTTTTTTTATCTTCTTTTTTTCCAATTATTTTTTTATTTTCTTTTTCTTCTTTTTTATTATTTATTTTTTTATCATCTTTTGTTTTCTTTTCATCTTCTTTTTTAATTTCTTTTTTTTCTTCTTTTTTATTTTCTTTTACTTTCTTTTCATCTTCTTTTTTAATTTCTTTTTTTTCTTCAGTTTTTTTTATTTTATTATCAGATTTTTCAAATGATTTTTTATTTTTTATTGGTGTTTCTTCTTTATTATTTTCAATAGTTTTTTTTTCACTTTTTTTTAATCTTTCAGTTTTAATTGATTTATTATTTAAATTATTTTCTTTAATTTTTTTTTCTTCTTTATTATTTTTTGAATTTGGAGTTTCTACATTAATATTTTTTTTATTTTCATTGTTTTCTTTATTTTCTTTATTTTTTTTATTTTCTTTATTTGATTCTTTTTTAATTTCAATTTTTTTATTAGAAATTGGAGTTTTTGATTTTGGAATATTTTTTTTATCATTTTCATGAGAATTTTCTTTTTTATATGAAATTGTTTTTTTATCTTTTGAAGTTTTTGAAGGAGATTGATTTAATATTTTTGTTTTTTCTTCTTCTTTTTCTTCTTTTTTTTTCTCTTTATTATTTTTTATTGATTTAGATTCTTCAGTTTCATCTATTTTTATCTCTTCATTTTTTTCTTCATTTTCTTTATTTTCATCTTCATTTTTATTATTTTCATCATTATTTTTATTAATTTCTTCAATTTTATTTTCTTTTGTTTCTTCATTAATTTCAATTTTATTATTATTTTCTTCTTTATTTTCATTTTTTTCTTCATTTTCTTTATTTTCATCTTCATTTTTATTTTTTTCATCATTATTTTCATTAATTTCTTTAAATTTATTTTCTTTTGTTTCTTCATTAATTATATTTTCATTATTATTTTCTTCATTTTTATTTTCATTTAATTCAGTAATTTTTTCTTCAATTTGATTTTCTTTAATACTATTTCTTTCAATTATAGGTGATTTTATTCCAATTTCTAAATTAGTTAAATCTATCTTTTTATCTAAAGTTGAATTTCTTTTTTCTTCTATTATTTCCACAGCTGCTTTTAAAGGATCATATTCCTCATTATTATCTAATTTATCTTCTATTTTTTCTTTATAATCAAATATATTTTCATTTTTGTTTTCTTCATCTACAACATTTATATTTTTTTTATCGTTTTCTTCATTTTTTTCTATAATATCAATCTTTTCTTCTATATTATTATTATTTTTTTTATTTATTTCTGTTTCTGGAGTTAATATTTCTTCTTTTTCAATTTTTTCTTCTTCAGTTTTTAAATTTTCATTTTCTTCAATTTTATTCACTTCATTTTTAATTTCTTCATTTTCATTTTTAATTTCTTCTTTTTTAATTTCTTCACTTTTAATTTCTTCACTTTTAATTTCTTCACTTTTAATTTCTTCCTTAATTTCTTCACTTTTAATTTCCTCATTTTTAATTTCTTCTTTTTTAATTTCTTCACTTTTAATTTCTTCCTTAATTTCTTCTTTTTTATTTTCATCATTGGTTTTAAATTCATCTTTTTTATTTTCTTCAATTTTATTTTCTTCTACTAATTTATTATTATCCACTTTTAAATTATTTTCATTATCATTACTATTTTTAATATTTTCTTCTTCTTTTTTATTTTCTTCAATTTTATTTTCTTTATTATTATTTTCATCTATTAATATATCACTTAAATTATTCTTTTCATCTTCATTAATATTTGAAAATAATAAATCCGTTTCTTTATTTTTTTTATCAATTATTTCCATTGCAGCTACAAGTGGATCATCTTTTATATTTTCTTCATCAATATTTATTTTATCTTCTATTTCATTATTTTTCTCTTCAATATTTAAAATATCAGTTTTTAATTCATTATTTTTTTCTTCATTTTTTTCTATTTTATTACTTTCTAAATTTTTAATTTCTTCTTTTTCTTCTTCTTTAATTTCAATTTTTTCATTTTTATCTTCTTTTTTTTCTTCTTCGTTAATATTTTCATCTTTTTTAATTTCTTTTTCTTCGTTATTATTTATTTCTTCAATATTTATTTTATTTTCCTCTTCTTTTTTAATTGATTCAATTTCATTTTCATTTTTATTCATTTCTTTTTCTATTTTTTCTTCTTCTTTATTATTTTCTAAATTATTTTCACTATTTTCTATTTTAACTTCCTCTTTTTCAATTTTAACTTCTTCAGGTTCATTTTTAACTTCCTCTTTTTCAATTTTAATTTCTTCAGTTTCGTTTTTAACTTCTTCAGGTTTATTTTTAACTTCTTCAGTTTCGTTTTTAACTTCTTCAGTTTCGTTTTTAACTTCTTCAGGTTTATTTTTAACTTCTTCATGTTTATTTTTAACTTCTTCAGTTTCGTTTTTAACTTCTTTAATTTCGTTTTTAACTTCTTCAGGTTCATTTTTAATTTCATTAATTAAATTATCTTTATTTTCTTCAACATTATTAACTTTATCTTCATTATTAATAATTTCATTATTATTGATTTTATTATCATTATTAATAATTAAATTTAGATTATTTTCTTCTTTTTTTTTCTCTTGTTCATCAATTTTATTTTCTTCTTTTATCTTTTCATCTTCACTTTTATAACTTTCAACACTTCCAATACTTCCTGCACTTCTTTTTTCATCGCTTTTCAAACTTAAATTATCATCTTTAATTACATTATTTTCTTCTAACTTTTTCATAGCCTCTTTCAAAGGATCATCAATCTCATCTTCTCCTTCAAAACTATCTTCTTTTTTAATTTCATCTTCTTCTTCACTTACATCATAACTTTTCTCTTCATCATTAGTTTTTTCTAAATTTTTTAAATCTCTCATATATTCCAAATATTCTTCACTATACATATCACTAACACTAGTATATCCTTCTTTAATTAATTTCTTTAATACAATATAATAAATTGCACTATTTCTATCATATTTATTTTTCTTAACACTATCCAAAACTTTTTTCTTATCATATCCATATTCTCCACATATATTTATTATTCTATCATCAATTGGTATTTTATTTTTACCCACAACTAAACCTGGAATATTTTGAGGGGGACTAACTAAATTATACCATTTATGTTTCTTTATCATTTCAAAATCATAACGTTCTAAAGGATCAACTTCTAATAAATGTTTAATTAAATCTTTAAAATCATCACTACAACAATTTTCAGGAATTTCATAATTTCCTTCTATTATCTTATTAATATTTTCTTCTTCATCTTCCTCACTGAAAGGTAAAAAACCAAATACCATACTATATAAAACAATTCCTGTTGACCATATATCACTTAATAATCCATAATATTCTTCACCTTTATGCATTTCTGGTGGGGCATAACTTGCTGTTCCACAAGGAGTAGTTAATAATTTACTTGGTTTATATTGAGTAGAAATACCAAAATCAATTAATTTTAAACAATGTGTTTTATATGAAATATCTAATAATAAATTTTCTGGTTTTACATCTCTGTGAACTATATTCATTGAATGAAGATATTCTAAAGCATTTATTATTTCTTGAAAAAATCTACATGCTTGTTCTTCTGGTAAGTTTTTATGATTTACAATATAATCAAATAATTCTCCTCCTTCACATAATTCTGTTACTAAATATAATTTTTTTGGTGTTTCCATTAGTTCATATAATTTTATTATATTTTTATGACGAACTAGTTTTAATATTTTTATTTCATATTCAACCCTTTTAAAATTTAATTTATCTTTAAGAAGTTCTATTTTGTCCATTATTTTTATTGAAACTTTTTCTCCTGTAGGAATATGAATTCCTAATACAACTTTTGCAAATCCTCCTGAACCAATTTCTTTTTGAAGAATATAATCACCTATTTGTTTTTCCATTTCATTATTTAAATTGTTAGATATTTTATTAATATTCTCATTATTTGACATCAATTTTAATATTTAAAAACTTCAATATAATTTTTATTATATTAATTAAAATAATGTTATAAAAATTAATTTATTTTATGTTGAATTTAATTAAAAAATTAAATATAAATAATTAAAATAAAATAAAATTTATTTAAAAAAATATAAATTAAGTGTATAA
>JAEEGK010019438.1_pt1 | contig 14572 bp, 8 predicted proteins | sample 8958771 | NCBI WGS metagenome assembly JAEEGK01 (sample SAMN16246547, study PRJNA631951) | gut metagenome | biome: gut microbiome; feature: rumen; material: SC-attached | host: Bos | place: Iran: Karaj | collected 2018-10
CGCGGATGACCGAAGCCATGTTGTGGAGCTTCTTCTGGTATTTGGCTTCCGTCCAGTTGTTGCTGCCGTCCGGAAGGTATTCGTAGTCATTCTTCCCCTCGTCGTGGAAGGTGTCGAAGAGGTTCTCCAGGTTGTAGAACCCGATGACATAGCCGGGGCCGATCTTCGGCTGGTCCTGCGCCACTTTGCCGGCGCTGGAGCAGGAAGAAACGATGACGGCAAGCAGGGCTGCCAGTATGATTAAATGTTTACGCATAAGGCTCTTGCTTTAAAGTTTACCACCACCAGGCCACGGACTTGGGATCCTCCGCCTCAACCGTGGCGGCCAGGGTCTCCCCGACCGCGGCGGGCAAGTTGACGAAGAGATCGATGCCCAGTTTCTTCTCCATCTCGTCGATGGACATGGCGTAGCTCTTGTTCACCTTGGAGGAGACGGAATAAAGCTTGTGTTCCAGATAGACCGCGCAGCCCATCCAGCCAGAATGGCCCACCGTGGAGGAAGGCGCATAGCGCAGGACGGCCTTGAAGTAACCGGTCGGGATCGTCACCTGCTTGCCGTCGTTGTCGAAGACATAGCGGGTGCTGCCATCCAAGGTGCAGCCCGTGACCACGTACAGGGTGTCACTGGCCGCCGCCCAGTCGCGGACGCGGCTCTCCAGGCTGGCCCAGATGCCGCCGTTGAAGTCCATGTCGCCCGCACCGTAGTCGGACTTGTTGAGCTGGGGCGTCATGTTGGTGCCGTAGCAGGTCTGGATGTTGGCTTCGGCCGTGATCTTGCGGTCCGCCATCGCGATCTGATGGCCGCGCGCGAAGAAGGCGCCGTCCACGCTGTAATTGCCGCTGCGGTAGCCGCTCAGCAGGACCGGCTGCTTGTCGCGCTCCAGCAGGGGCTCCAGGCCCCAGCGGTACGGCATCGAGCCGGCGTAGCGGTTGATGTAGCCTTCCGTCAGCGGATAAGCCACCCAGAACGCCACCAGGTCGTTGTAATTCCAGTAGTAAGAGTAGTTACGCACGGAATTGGCGCCCACGCGGATAAAGTGCCAGAGGAAGTCGTACGAATCGCTCTCGCTCGTCGCGGGAAGTTCCATCCAGTTGAACGGGGCCGACTTCGCCTTGCCATCCTTGGCGTTGACCGGCACCTCGGGGGCTTCGGCCGAATAACCTTCCTGCGACAGGGTGGCGGAAGCCGTGAGGCGGCCGTCCAGGGAACGCGCGACGATGGTGACGACACGCGGGTCAGGTTCCTCGTTGGTTTCGAAATCGAGGATGACGCTGTTCTTGTTGCCGATGCCGGAACGGTTGCTGAGCGTCGCCCAGTCGACCTCCGGATCGAAGCTGAGGGTCCACTCCTGGTTGGAAGCGATGCGCACGAAGACAGAGCCGGCGTTGTAATCTACATCGGCTTTGGCCAGGGCCACTTCCAGGGTATCGGGATCCTCCGGTGTCCGGCAGCAGGCGCCGATGATCAGCGCCGCTGCCAGGATCGGTAAGATGAGGAATAATCGTTTCATGGCGGGACTCTACTACTTGAAGGTCACTGTGAGTTCTTCGATGCGGACCTGGCCGTTGGAAGCGGTCGCCTCGAAGGTGGCGGCGTCACCCGACCAGGTAACCGTCAGGGCAGTCTTGTCCGCCACCGCCGTGGAGCCGTCCGCGACACTCAGGTCCCAGCAGTAAGAGGAAGTGCCGGCGTTGGGCGCGCACTTGATCGTCACGCCGGTGATCCGCTTGCCGGCCACGCTGATGGACAGGTGGCTGTTCTTGTAGACGCGGACATGATTGGCATTCGGGGCGACCGGGGCACTCGTGGAGGAAGCCTTGAAGTAGCTGACCGTCATCCCGCCGGACGTGGCAGTGTATCCCGCTCCGTACGTGGCGTCGGTCGTTGTCGTCCAGGTCTGGTTGGATGAGTTGGTCACCCAGTGGATCGAATCACCGCTGGGTGTATCACCGCCGCCTCCGGGCGTGTCGCCACCGCCACCGCCGCCGTTGGGATTCAAGGCATACAGATAGGCCGCGCCGGACACCGTCTCGGGCGTGTTGCCCCTATAATTCATCAGCTTGCCGCAGATGACCACTTCATCGCCCACTTTGATGTCGGTATCGCCATCGGCGAACTTCCTGTTATTCAGGTACAGGATGCGGAAACAATAGAATTCTTCTGTTTCGGTCCCATCCTCGGAAATATAGAAGGATGCATTGCCATAGGTGCCGCCCTCGGTGTAGGTACCGCCGCTGGGGATGCGGGAGATCTTGCCCTTCACGTAAACCTCTTCCGTGGCGTCGTATACCGTATTGGAGGTCCAGGTCAGGTCCTTGACCGCATTCCTGGCACCCGCGGGCGTGTACGGATCCGCCTGCGTGCCGCTGCCCATACCGCCGGGCGTGTCGCCACCGGGGGTATCACCGCCGGGCTGGTCGCCGCCGCCGGTGTCACCGTTGAGCGAATACAGCCAGGCCTCGTTCGCCACCGTCTCGGGCGTGTTGCCCCTGTAGTTCATGATGGCGCCGTAGATGACGACGTCGTCACCCACCTTGATATCCGTGCCGGAAGTATATTTCTGGCCACCGAAATAAAGGATGCGGTAGGCCTGGAACTCGCCGTTCTGGCTGCCATCGGCCGAGATCCAGAAACTCGCGTTGCCGAAAGTACCGCTCTCGGTGTAGGTACCGTTGCTGGCGATGCGGGAAATCTTGCCCCGTACATAGACCGGATCCGTCTTGTCATACACGGTGTTGCTGGTCCATGTCAGGTCCTTGACCGCATTCGCGGCCCCGGCGGGCGTGTACGGATCAGCCAGCGTGCCGCTGCCCATCTCGCCGGAAGGCGTGTCGCCACCGCCACCGCCGCCGGACTCGTTCAGCGAATACAGGTAGGCCCCGTTGGACACGGTCTCGGGCGTGTTGCCGCGGTAGTTCATCAACTCACCGCAGATGACCACCTCGTCTCCCACCTTGATGTCGGTGCCGGAAGTGTACTTCTGGTTACCCAGATAGAGGATGCGATAGCAGTAGAGTTCGTTCCCCTCCTTGCCGTCGTCGGAGATGTAGAACGTAGCATTGCCGAAGGTACCGCTCTGCGCGTAGGTACCGTTGTCGGCGATCCGGGAGATCTTGCCTTTGACATACACCGTACCTGTCTTCTGGTATTCGGTATTGCTCGTCCAGGTCAGGTCCTTGACCGCGAAACGGGCCGCCGCCACGTTGTACGGGTCGGCCAGGGTGCCGGTGCCGGAAGGATCGCCGGCAGGCGTATCGCCACCGCCGCCGGGCTCGTCGCCGCCGGGATTCATCTCGACGCCGAGGCTGAAGTCGAGCAGGGTGCCCGCCGTCGTGGCCGCCTCAAGCTTGAGGTCATCCAAGCGGTAGACGCTGGCGACCGTGGTCATGATGTACAGGCTCAGTTTCTCCGTCCCCTGCGGCACGGTGAAGGCGCCTTCACCCAGGTTCCAGCGGCCAGCCGCCGTCCCCTTGAACTCATAGCTGAGCGGAACCCAGCGCGTGCCGTTGTCGCTCAGGTACACCAGGAACTCGGAAGGCGTGAAGTTGGAATCCTTGTTGTTGTTATCGTACTTCTCGGAACCGAAGGACAAGTGGAAGTTGGTCAGGCCCTTGAGGTCCATGTTCTTGACCACGAAGTAGTTGCTCGATCCGAGGAGCAGGTTGTTGACGCCCGAACCGGCATAGTCGGAATAGTTGCCGTCGGAAGCGCTGTTGGTACGGCAGGAGATGCCGCCGACCTTGTACTCGATGCCCGTCACGCCGATACCCTTCTCGTTCTTCCAGCCGCCGAACTGGTCGAGATACGGCCAGCTGCTGCCACTGGTGCCGTAGGTCTGGGTCGCAGGCTCCAGGTCGAAGTCGTTGTAGTAGATCAGGAAGTCTTCCGGCTTTCCGAGTCCGGTCTGCGACACGGGCAAGGTGAAAGTGTCATAGATGATGTCGAAGACGACATGACCCGTCCGGTCGAATCCGGTGTTGTTCTGGACGGTGATCGTCACGGGCTGCTCGTTGACCGAGCCGGGGCCCGACTCAGGATCGATGGCAATCCAGTCCACGTCCGGAGTCGCCCGCCAGGCGCGGTTGGAACGGACATGAACCGTAAAGGTGGAAGCCGGTTCCGCCACGGAAGCATCGGTGAGGCTGAGGTCGATGGTCGGGAAACTCAGCCCCGCTTCCGGTCTCTGACAAGCCCAGGCCAGCGAGAAAGCGGCCAGCAAGGTCAGGAATAAATGTTTGGTGCTCATAAAAAGAGTTATTAATTATTGTTGATCGTTATATGCTTTCAGTACCGTCCGGCCGGGTCCGGCGGATGACGACGGGAATCGTCAAGTCCGTCCCGCAGACGTACAGGGTATAACTCGATGCGGCCGCTTCCGCGGGAACCCTGATGGAAACCTGACCGTCTCCGCTTCCGAGCAGGGGCTGGACGATCAGGATGTCCGGCGCGACGATGATCCAGTCACCCGTGGAGTGGATGTCGATCTGCGCCGAGCCCAGGGACGTATCTCCCAGTTCGATCTCCCGGGGGGAAACGGTGATCGCCCCCGAAAGCTTTTCTCCCTGGAACGGCTCGAAGTCGCAGGCCGTCGCGAGGACAGCCGCGGCCAGGAGCCAAACCATATATTTCAGCCATTTCTTCATATCATTCAAAAACATAAGCGGATCCCGAGCGAACAGCGCCAGGCCGAACGCAGCGGGTCCCGTTTCAGGTCCGCGAGGGCATCCTCGGAGAAGGAACAGATGTACTTCCCGTCGGGAGTCAGGGTATCCGTACGCAGTACGTTCACCGCGCCGGGCACGCCGCAGCTGTTCTGGCGGAACAGGTAAACCACGCCGTACTCGGGGGAAACCAGGTTCCCGGCGTTGATCAGGTCGGCCACCAACTCGAGATGACGGCCGTGCCGCTTGTCGAAATAAAAGTCCTGGGCCAGCTTCAGGTCCACCCTAGTCTCGAAGGGGGTGGAGCCGGCATTGCGTTTCGTCTGCTCTCCGCGATGGGAGCTCAGGTACTCGTCGGTGCGGATGTAATTCTCAAAACGGGCCGCGCTCCCGGGATCGCTCCAACCCATGCGGACAACCTCGCTCTCCACCGGGATGTACATCAGGGAACTGCCCGGATAGGGATTCCCCTCGGGATCCAGCGGCGAATCGTCGATCGAATAGGAATAATGCTGTCCCGACAAGCCCTGGACCGCGACCGAAAGGCGCGTGCGGCAGATACCGTAGATGGGAGAAACGTACGAAGCCAGGAAGCTCAGGTGCTGCGGCCGGTCGAAGTCCGACACCGACAACTCGTTCCGGTCGTGGTGGTCCGTCGCCAAGTGACTCTCCCAGCACTTAACCGCACGGGAATCCGTGGCGTCGAAGACCGAGAAGGATCGGTTGATCGCGTAGGACATGAGCAGGTCCAGTCCCCAGCGGAAGTGCTTCTGGATCTGCATGGCGCCGGAATAGGCATAGCCCCTATCCGTCCAGGAAAGGACGGCCTCATCGAAGAACACGTCCGAGAGCGTCTTGCTGGCGACCGCATCCAGCGTGATCGTCCAGTCGCCCCGGAAATGATGCTCGTAACCGAGACTGGCCCGAGCCACCCGGGGCTGCCTCGCTGCCTCCGTACCGGGATAATGCAGCCAGGCGAAAGGAAGGCGCCCCGTGTAAAGACCGGCGCCACCCCGCAGGAAAGCGCGGCGCTCCCGGTCGGTATAGAGGCGGAAGCCAAGGCGGGGCGAGATCGTCGGGACGATCTTCTCCACTCGTTTCACGGACTCCTCGCCGTGCACGAAGGGCGCGTCGGCACGCACGCCATAGCTCAGTAGGAAGCGCGGGGACGGTGCCCATTCGTCCTGGGCGTAGGCTGACAGGTTCAGCACGGGGCCGAACACCACATCCTGCGTACCGAAAGTGAAACGGTGCCGCCCGGCCAGGAGGGAGAAATTGTCCGTCAGGGACCATTCGTTCCGCCATCCGGGAATCAGCACGCCTCCCACGAGCAGTTCGTTGGAGGCCTTGTCGCCCAGGCGCGAATCCAGTCGGGACACGAAATTGAACGCATCCCCGTACGAGCAATCCGTATATTGCACGCGCGCCATCAAGGCATGCGCGTCGCTGAGGGTCCAGTCCACGCGGGCGTTGGCGTGTGCCGTGTGCCCCCATTCTCCACCCAGGTCGCCGCTGCCGTATTCACCGCCGGCAAAGACAAAGAGTTTGTCTCTGACAACCGGGGCCCCTACGGTGAATCCGTAGATCCGGCGGTTCACTTCCGCCTCGGGGGCGTTGAGGCCGGGACCCGAAAGATGCGTGTAGGCGGAGCCGCCGAGACGGTTCGAGCCCGATTTCGTCACGATGTCCACGGCGCCGCCGGTGAAGCCGGACTCCCTCACGTCGAAGGGGGTCGTCGAAACCCGGATCGCCTCGACCTGGTCCAGGGATACGGGAATAGTGCCCCGCAGGTGGAAGGGGTCGTCCGCAGGCGCTCCGTCGATGCGGACCGAATTGTACAGGGGGTTGGCCGCCAGCAGGGAGAGCCCGTATGCGCCGGGCGTGGCCTGCGGCACGTAGGCAAGGATCTCATCCAGGCTGCGGGTGTGGACCGGCACCGATTCGATCAGAACCCGGTCCATCACGAGGCCCGCCCCGGCCGCGCCGGGCGGGATGGGGCTCTCCTTCTCCACGACGACCTGCCCTAGCTCCGACATCGGAGGGAGCACGGCCGTCATCTCACAGACCTCGCCCAGGGTCAGGCTGACCTCCTCGAACTCGGCGGACACCCTGCCCAGCAGGAACACTTCCACCGTATAGGGGCCGTACGGACGCAAGCCGTCCAGCACGAAACGACCCGCCTCGTTGGACACGGTCTGGTAGCGCGTGCCGGTCGGCCCGTGCACGACCGTGACCTTCGCGCCCGGGAGGGGGGCCTTGTTCTCATCGAAGACAAAGCCTCGCAGGGACGCGCCTGTGACTTGCGCGAGCGCCGTCGCGCACGCGAAAACCAGTCCCAGGACTGTCAGCAGCAAGTGTACCCTTTTATGCATAATTGGACAAGTAACAAATCTAAATATTTTTCAGCGAAAAAAAAAGAGCCTCACCGGAGTGAAGCTCTAATTTTTGAGGGGAGAAAAACGCGGGATTACTTGGTGAAATGCGCGTTGTCCCAGACACCGACCTGGAGGGTCGTGTTGTAGCGGGTAGGCCAGCAAATCAAGTCACCGGTGCCGGACATATCCAGCGTATTCTTGATCTGGGCATAGGCAGCGATGGAAGCCTCGCCCTGGCTGATCTTGCCGTTTCGGACGGAGGGAGTGATCGGAGTGTCGAAAGTCACGCCCGCAAGCTTGACCTGGCAGTTCTGGAAGCGCAGGTAGCACGTCAGCAGGTCCGCCAGGGTCATCGTCTTCGGAGCCGGGGCCTCGCCTGCGGTGACGGTGGCCTTGGAGACATCCAGTGCGGTCAGCTCGGTGAAACCGTTATAGAGCTTCACCTTGCCGGACACTTCGCCGTCGATCTTCTGGCCGGCCGTGAGACCATGACCGGCCTTGTAGATCTGGATGCCGCCGGTGGCATCCTCGATGAAGGCGTTGTTGCCGTTGACATAGGTGACGACGGCATCCTTCCAGGTGCCGCTCCACTCCGTCTCGGCGACGACCGCATCGTCGTTGAGGGTGGCGATGCTGGTGATCGAAGGATTGCCCTCGACGACCGTCAGGTTCTTGATTTCCCAAGTCGGATAGTTGACCGTATCGCTGGTGTAGACGAACTTGAGGTTGACCAGGTTGCCCACGAAGGGCGTCAGGCTGATGTGGCCGGAAGAAACGTAATCCCATTTATCGCCGGGGGAGAAGGTCGGGACCAGCACTTCGTTCCAGGTCTTCTGGTTGTCGGTGCTGACATAGAGCTTGAGGTACTTGGCAGGCGTGGAATTCGTGAAGCGCTGCACGTGATCGAAGGTCAGGACGGCGGTGGAGACCTTGGACAGGTCGATCAGCGGGCTGATCAGCTCGGACTTGGAATCGGCCTTCTTGGTGGCCGTCGCCTTCATGCCATACTTGCTGTCCTGGACCCAGATGCTCGTGACACCCTCGACCGGAACCACGTCGATGGCTTCCCAACCCGCCATGTTCTCGAGGAAGGTGATGGTATAAGGCAGCGGCTGGGCCAGGAGACCGGAGGCCTGGGTGATGGCGATCGTAGCCTCGGAAGACTGGTCGCCGGAAGCGCTGGTCATCGTAATCGTACTCTTGCGGGTATCGCCTTCGTTGGCGGCGACCCGGAAAACGATCACGGCCGTGTCGGCCGGATTCGGCTCGGTCTTGGTCGAGACACCCTTGACATAGTCCATGCTGACCAGCTGGGCCCACTCGTCGGGCGTGTTGACGAAGACGCCGTTGCCCTTGTAGGCGGCCTTGACGGTGAACTCGCCGCCTTCCTTCGGCAGATCCTTCGCGGAGACGTCGACCTTGAGGAGGGACTTGACCACCTTGATGACGGAGACATCCACCAGTTCGACGGTGCCGTTGTAGGTCGTCTTGGGACCCTGGACGGTCACGACGTCGCCCACCTCGATATTGAAGCTGGACCAGTTGTACTTGCCGTCGGCGTCCACGGTGCCGTAGATGTAGATTTCGCCCGTATCGTCCTTGAGGTACCAGTTGCCATAACTGGTATTGGCGATGGAGGTGCAGACACCGGAGGTGGTGAAGGTCTTGCCGTCCGCACCGGCGATGACTTCCTCGCAAGTGGCCTTGACAGCCTCGAGGGAGCCCTGGCGGACGATCATATACTGGGTGTGGTCGCCGCAGTTGATCTGGAGTTCCTGCTCGCGTCCGCCGTCGATGGCGTCTGCGTGGAAGACGACCTTGGTCTCACCGGCGGCGCCGGAGACGGTGTTGGCGGTCAGCCACGTGGGCAGTTCGCCGTAGATATTGTTCTTGTCGGTATCCTGTCCGACCACGACGACCTTGGCGAAAGCCCAGGGCTGCGTGGAGGTCACAACGACGTTGGCGTCGCCGCCACCGGCCGGGATGGACACGTAGGTGCGGTCCAGGCTGATGTCAGACAGGGAAGTGGGCTCTTCCTTTTCGCAAGCCGTGAAGAGGACGAGGGAAGAGACGAGGGCGATGAAGATATATTTCAGTTTCATATTGCCTTTCCTCCTTGATTAGTTGAACATGTACTTGATACCGACGGAGGCGTACCAGCACTGGCCGATCGAGTAGACCGGAGCCCAGGTCTGGGTGCTGCCGCTGACGGCGGAAGGAGTCGAGAAGACGGGGAAGCCGTCTGCATCGGCACCCTCATACTTCAGGATACGGCCGGAGTTGAGGCCGGAAAGCATCGACTTGGAGACGCCCCAGCTGTTGTTGAACAGGTTCGCCAGGTTCTTGATGTCGAAGCTGAGCTGCAGGACGTTGACCGTCTTGCCCACGTTGACCTTGAAGTCGTGCTTGTAAGCGAAGTCGACGCGGTGGACCCAGGGGGAGAACACGGCGTAAGGCTCGGCATACTGGCCCTGGTGGGTGCTGAGGTACGGATCCTTGTGGACGTAGGCCATGAAACGGTCGCGGTCGCCGTCGGAGGCGAAGCGGAACTCGTTCTTGGACACCTGCTCGTCCGTCGGGACGTAGAGGGCGTCGTACTGGTAGCCGTCGCCGTTCATGTCGTTGGACAGCATGTAGGAGTAGTTGTAACCGCCCCTCCAGCTCTCATAGATGACGCTGAAGTGGTTGCCGCTGTGGTCGTTGTGCGTGAGGGACGCGATGACGCGGTCCGGGGTCACGTACTGCGAGCTGTGCAGGCGGATGTTGTTGGGACCCTTGCTGGTCGGCACGTAGGTGAAGGCAGACTCGGCGTCGGAACCCGGCATGCCCGTGACCTCATAGCGCGCCACATGGGTGTAGGCGGCGTAGAAGTCGATTTCGGGGATCGGGGAGGTCTTGATGGAGAAGCTGCCGGACCAGCCGTAGCCGTAAGGGGTGTTCTGCAGGACGAAAGCCTTGGTGTTGTTGCGGAAGTCGCCCGGATAGATGGGGCGGTTGTCAGCGCCGTTGAAGGTCGCGAAGGACTCGACCGGCTTCATGCTCCAGTCGGAGATGGTCACGTCGTTGATGGTCTTGTTGAAGATGCCTTCGGCGGACAGGGTCAGCGGGAAGGAGACCGGCAGGGACCAGTCGATGGCCAGGGAGGTCTTCCAGACCTGCGGCATCTTGAACTTGGGATCCACGGCCGCGATGGTGGAAGGCTTGGTGCCGTCTTCCGGGGAAACTTTCTCCGGGCAACCCATGGAGATGAGCTTCTGCTGGAGCGCCTCACGCGTCAGGACGCCGCCGGCGAACTGGCTCATGTCGACCGTCTGGCCATTGATCTTGGACTTGGAGTTGAGGGCGGCCCGATACTGGACCATACCGCCGTTGGTAGGCATGTTGGTGAAGAACACCAGGGGCAGTCGGCCGGAGAAGAAACCGGTACCGCCGCGGACCTTCAGGCTCTTGTCACCCTTGACGTCCCAGACGAAACCGATACGCGGGGAGACCGTCACGTTGGCGGTGGGCCACTTGCCGGTGTCGATGTGCTGCTCGGTGTAGCCGTAGCTCTTGGGATAGTAGTTCAGGTCATAGATGGCCTGGTTGCGCATCAGGTCGCTGTTGTCGAAGAACAGGCCGTCCACGCGGATGCCGTAGGTCAGCTTGAAGCGCGGGGTCACGGCCCAGTCGTCCTGGGCGTAGAGGCCCACTTTATGGAACTGGACGCGCGCAGCAGGGGCGAATTCGCCGTCATAGCCGTAGGTCAGGGCGACGACCTCCGGGGTGGCACCGTTGATGAAGTCGTCGACGCTGCGGTAGCGGTAGTAACCGGTACCGTTGCGCATGTACTGGTTGTCCGCCATCTGGTACTCGTAGGTCAGGCCGGTCATCACCTTGTGGTTGCCGGCGTACCAGGTCAGGTCGTCCTTGATGTTAGCGATGGTGTTGTGCACGGCGTTGTTCCAGGTGAAGAGCTCATAACCGAGGGACATGTACTGGACATTGCCGCCGGTGCCGTCCTGGATGTCGATGAACGGGAAGTCCGTGGAGTTGGAACCGCGGATGTCGTCCAGCTTGGAGATCGTGGCCAGGAACTGGTTCGAGAGGTCGTCCGTGATGCGGCTGTTGAGGTCGAGGGAGGCCGACTGGACCATGTTGTTCATCGAGTACATCGAGTTCGCGAAGGACATCGAGTACAGGGACGTACGGGCGTACGGGGAACGGGTGCCGCCGTCCATGGAGGAGGCGTTGGGCGCGTTCCAGATCAGGTTGTTGGTGTAGTTGTAGCGCAGCGCCAGGTGGTTGCGGTCGTTGATGTTCCAGTCGATGCGGCCCAGGACCTTGAGGTTCTTCTCGTCGGCCGGGAACTCGGTGTAGGAACCGGTGTCGTAACCGTACTTCTGGGCGACATGCTCCTTGACGCGCTCCATGTCATCGATGGTGCAATAGGAGAGGTGGAGCGCCTCGCTGCCGACGCCGTCCTTGGAAGCCATCCAGCGGTTGGCGATGGTCGGCGTGTTGATCATCTCGAAGTTGACGAAGAAGAACAGCTTGTTCTTGACGATCGGGCCGCCGAGGGTGGCGCCATAGGTCGTGCTGCGGTCGGTGTCGCGGGAGCCAGCCTGCTCGACGCCGCATACGGTGTTGCCGCGCATGTTCTCATTGCGGTGATACACGTAGGCCGTTCCCTTCAGGGTGTTGGTACCGGACTTCGTGATGGCGTTCACGCCACCGCCGATGAAGTTGGTCTGGCGCACGTCGTAAGGGGAAATCACGACCTGCAGTTCCTCGATGGCATCGATGGAGATCGGGTTGCCGCCGCCGGGGAGCTTCTCGCTCAGACCGAAGTTGTTGTTGAAGTTCGCACCGTCCACGGTGAAGTTGGCCGTACGGCCGTCGGTACCCGCGAAGCTCATGCCGTTGCCGCCGTACGGGGACAGGCGGGTCACATCGGTGATGTTACGGTTGACCGTCGGGATGCTGACGATCTCCTTGTTGCTGATGTTGGTCGCGGCGCCGGTCTTCTCGGTGGCGAACTTGGATGCAGCCGAAGAGATCACGATCGCCTCGCTGAGGGACTGGACATCATCGGACAGGCAGGCGTCCAGGGCGTAGACCTCAGCGAGCTGGAGGGTCACTTCCGTGAACTTGACCGCCTGATAACCCAGGCAGGACACCTCGACGGTGTAGGGACCGCCGGAGCGCATACCGTTGATGTTGAAACGTCCTTCCGTGTTGGAAAGACCGTAGTACTGCGTCCCGGAAGGCACGTGCACCGCGATGACGGTGGCTCCCGGAATCGCATCTCCCTGGGCGTCGGAAATCAATCCGGACAGGGACGAGGTCGTCACCTGAGCATAGGCGACCGAGCCCGCAATCAACATGGTGACTGCGAGCAAGATGCTTTTCAAAGCTTTTCTCATAAGAAACAGTTGAAAATGATATAGTTAGATTTTGATTGTATTCCGCACAAAATCGCGGCGCTAAATTACTCTAATTTTTGATAGGATACAACGCGCGCGGGAAGTTTTTTTCCTATAGTTTTCAACACGGTTTTCCGCTTGGTTTTTCAGGATTATTGGCTACCTTTGCAGCACTTTGACATACGTGGACAGATTTGACTGCTTGCAACCACGTCTAAAAAATGCTAAAATGAAGAATTACAACTATCTCTTCACCTCGGAGAGTGTATCCGAGGGACACCCCGACAAGGTCGCCGACCAGATTTCAGACGCCATCCTGGACGCCTACCTCACCCTTGACCCCGACGCCCGCGTGGCCTGCGAGACCTTCTGCACCACCGACTGCGTGATGGTCGCCGGAGAGATTACCTCCACCGCTTCCGGCGTGGATGTCGAGCGCATCATCCGGGACACCATCCGCCGCATCGGCTACGACAAGCCGGAGTACGGCTTCGACGCCGACACCTGCGAAATCATCCAGCGGCTCCACGAGCAGAGCCCGGACATTTCCCGGGGGGTTTCCCGGGAGTCCTCGGTCCTGGACCAGGGTGCCGGCGACCAGGGCATGATGTTCGGCTATGCCTGCCGCGACACCGAGGAATACATGCCCCTGGCCGTTTCCCTGGCGCACCGCACGCTGCAGATCCTTTCCGACATCCGGCACAACGAGCCGACGCTGATGCCCTATCTGCGGCCCGATGCCAAAACCCAGTTTACAGTGGACTTCTCGGCACGGCACAAGCCGCTGCGGGTCCGGACGATCGTCCTGAGCACGCAGCACGATCCGTTTGTTCAGGCGGAGGGATCCCCGGTCGGTGCCGGGGATGACAAGGCTGGCGTCATGGCCGGCTCGACCGGCCATCTCCTTTCCGAAGCCGAGGCCGATGCGGCCATGCAGCGCCGGATCGAAGCCGACGTGCGCGGGATCGTCCTCCCCCGCCTCATCGCCTCCCTGCCCCCGAAAACCGCCGCCCTGTTTGACGGCAACTACGAATTGCACGTCAACCCCACCGGCAAGTTCGTCATCGGCGGCCCCGCCGGCGATACCGGCCTGACCGGCCGAAAGATCATCGTGGACACCTACGGCGGACGCGGCGCCCACGGCGGCGGCGCCTTCTCCGGCAAGGACCCCTCCAAGGTGGACCGCAGCGCCGCCTACGCCGCCCGCTACATCGCCAAGAACCTCGTGGCCGCCGGCGTGGCCGACGAATGCCTCGTGCAGGTGGCCTACGCCATCGGCGTAGCTGAGCCCGTGAGCCTCTTCATCGACACCTACGGCACGCGCCACGCCGGCGCCTCCGACGCGGAGATCGCGCAGACCGTGCGCGGGCTCTTCGACCTGCGCCCCGCCGCCATCATCCGCAAGTTCGGCCTCAAGAACCCGATCTACGAGCCCACGGCCGCCTACGGCCACATGGGCCGCAAGCCCTACGTCAAGGACGGCATCCAGTTCTTCGGCTGGGAGCTGCTGGACGGCGTGGACAGCATCAAGGAAGCCTTCGGCCTATGAGTTCCCGGGACAAGAAGCCCCAGCAGGTCCGCATCAACAACAAGCGGGCGTCGTACGACTACGAGTTCCTCGAGGAGTACGACGCCGGCATCGTGCTCGTGGGCACGGAGATCAAGTCCATCCGCGCCGGCAAGGCCTCCCTGCAGGACGCCTACTGCTATTTCTCCGGCGGAGACCTCTACGTGCGCGGGATGAACGTCGCGACCTACTTCTGGGCTTCCGCCTGGAGCAGCCACGAACCGATGCGCGACCGCAAGCTCCTGCTCACAAAGCGCGAGCTCAAGCACCTCGCGCAGGCCGTCAAGACCAAGGGCCTGACCATCGTGGCCGTACGCCTCTACATCGCCGACAACGGCTTCGCCAAACTCCGCATCGCGCTCGCCAAGGGCAAGAAGGAATACGACAAGCGCGCGACCATCAAGGAGAAGGACATCCGCCGCGAGATGGAAAGAGAATAATCCCCGCCCCATGCCCCGCCTCAAGCATAGCATCGTCGCCGAGCTGCCCGACCCCGAGCGGCTGGACGTCGCGCAGCTTGCACGCGACTGCGCATCCGGCGCCTGCGACCTCGTCGCCGTGGT
>JAEEGK010019440.1_pt1 | contig 14571 bp, 12 predicted proteins | sample 8958771 | NCBI WGS metagenome assembly JAEEGK01 (sample SAMN16246547, study PRJNA631951) | gut metagenome | biome: gut microbiome; feature: rumen; material: SC-attached | host: Bos | place: Iran: Karaj | collected 2018-10
TAGAATATTTATAAAATTAATGTTAAACTAAAATATGTTAAAATGAATAAATTTATAGAACAATAAAATTTTTTTATTTAATAAATTAATAAATCAATTTTATATCTATTAATTTATTTATAAAACAATTATATTTAAACTAAATAATTATATTTAAAAAAATTAAATGGAAAAAATATCAAATAAAATAAGTCAATCAGAAGAGATAAGATGTATAAATTTTAACCAAGATTCATCATGTTTTTGTATAGGAACAGAAAAAGGATATTATATATATAATTCAGATCCATGTAAATTATTATTTTCAAGAAGTAAAAAAAAGAAATAAATAATTTATAGATTTAAACGGTGGAATAGGAATAATAGAAATGTTATATAAATCAAATATATTAGCATTAGTAGGAGGAGGAATAAATCCAAAATTTTCTCCTAATAAAGTAATAATATGGGATGAATTAAATGGAAAAATAATATCTCAATTGAGATTTGATACAAATGTAAAAAATATAAAATTAACAAAAGACAAAATAATAATAGTAATAGAGAAAAAAATATACATATTTAATTTATCAAATTTAGAAATGATAAATGAACCAATAGAAACAAATCAAAATCCAAATGGTTTAATTGGAATATCATATAAAAAATTTATATTAGCATATCCATCAATAATATCACAAGGAAAAGTTGAAATAAAATCTTTTGATAATAAAGAAAATATAAATGAATCAATATTATGTCATGGGACAAATCTTCAAATGATTTCATTAAATTCAGAAGGATCTTTATTAGCAACTGCATCTGAAAAAGGAACTTTAATAAGAATATATTCAATTTATAATAAAGGTGATTTAATTCAAGAAGTAAGAAGAGGAACAGAAAATGCAAAAATATTATCAATTAAATTTGAACCTTTAAATAGATTTATTGTTTGTACTAGTGATAAGTCAACTGTTCATATTTTTACTTTATATAGTGCAAATCAAGCTTTGAAATTAATTAATAAAGAAAATAGTGAAATTAAAGAAAATGATGATATTAAAGTTCCTAAAAATCAAACCAAAACTTGGGGAAAATTTTTAAGTATTTTTGGTAATAAAAAAAAAAATTATGAGTATTCTTTTGCTAGAGTTAGAGTTGATGATAATAAATGTATATCTCAATGGGGAAGTGATAATAAAATTTTTATTTTGAGTTTAACCGGAAATTATTATATTTTACAGTTTAATCCTAATGAAGGAGGTGATTATAAAATTCCTAATGTTATTAGGTTAAAAGAAAAATAAATTTTTTTTAGAATATGAAGTGTAATAAAATCGAATTATAAAAATAATAAAATGATTATCATTAATATTATAATAAAATGTATGAATTTAACTTGAATATATTTAATATTATATTAATTTAAAATAAAATTATAAGAATTTTTATTATTTCTAATATTTATATTTAATATATTTTTTTATTTATAAATAATTGTAGCTTTATTTTTTAGAGCTATAGTTTTGATTTATGATATAATAAATTCTCAAATTAAATATTTTTTTTCAATAATCATGTGTTTATATAATTTAATAATTTTAAATTTAAACAAATTAAATTAATCTTTTTTAAAAATGGACAAAAAAGAATTTTCAATATCAAAAAATAAAAATAAAGAAAAAAACAAACTAATAAAAGACAAAAATAAAACAATAAAGAAAAAAACAAATCAAAAAGAAATAAATGAAAAAAGGAAATGGAAAGAAAAAGAAATAAAAAAATATAAAAAAGGAAAATTAACTCAAGAAGAAGAAGAAATAATAACAAATTCATTATGTGAATATGCATTTGAAAACAATTTAACTAAAAATGAATTATTAAATTTAATAACAGAAAAACAAAATAAAAATAAAAAAATTTGGCCAAAAATAGGAGAATGTTTACCAAATAGAACAATTCAATCAATTCATAATTTTTGTCACAGAAAATTTCATCCATATAATTATAAAGGAAAATGGAGTTTAAAAGATGAAAAAATATTATTAAATTTAGTGAAAGAATATGGAAAAAAATGGGAAAAAATTGGGAAAGAATTAGAAAGAAGTGCTACTAATTGTAAAGATAAATATAAAAATTTAGGTGATAATCATCATAATGAAATTATTAAAGAAATTAATTTAAGTTTAATTTTAAAATTTTTAAAAGCAGTTGAAAATTATATTAATGATGATGAACCAAATGAAAAAGAATATCCTATTTTTAATTATATTTATAAATTTAATAATAATGTTGATAATAATTATAATGTTTTATTTTTATTTAATGAAAAGAAAAATAAATTTTTAATTGATTCTTCTTTAAAAGAAGAACAATCAAAAATAATAATTAAAAATATATTAAAAAGATTAATTAATAAAGAAACCTTATTTAAAATTGTTAAAAATAATATTGAAATTTCATGGAATATAATTAGTTCAAAAATATTATTTTTTTCAGTTGATAATTGTAGAAGTGAATGGAATAAATTATTAAAGAATTTTGAAATATTTGAAATGGAAGAAAATAAGAGAGATTATAAATTAATTAAAAAAATTTATAATTCTTCACTTATTGATATAGAAAGTTTTGATTTTAATTTAGTTCATAATCATAGAAAACCAGAAGAAAATAAATTAAAATTAGAAGATTTAATAAGGAAATATGATTTATATGGAATAAATGATTTTCAAACAAATATTGAGGGTATTTATGAACAATTAAAAATTAGATTAAATAAAAAAGAAAATTCAAATAATGAAGATGATAAAGAATTTGAAGAAGAAATAAAAAAAAGAAATTCAAATAATATAATAAAAATTTATTCTGAATTCCTATTAAAAAAAAGAGGAAGAGATGATTAAAAAAAATATTTTATTATAATTATAAAATTATTTTTTATCATAATAAAATATTCTTTTAATTCTTATAAAAATATATGTGATTTCATTAATCTATTATAAAAAATTCAAAATGAAACATTTGAAAATTCCACAATAGTCTTTTAAGATAATCTTATATTATGAAAAATAATATTATTGAATATTTAATACTTAATTTATATTCTAGAAAAAAATGTAAATTAAAAGAAGTTAAATTTTTTTTATAGTTAGAATAATTTGTTTTAAATTATAATTAAAAAAAAAGTTAAAATATTTGAATTTTTTTTAAAGTTTATTTGCAGTTTCTTCTAATATTGAAAATATGTTTAATTCGAATTGTTCTCTTTTTTCTCTTTCTTTATTTATAAAAGTAGAAACTATATTATGCGAAAATGATGATATTTGTTTATTTAATTCCATTATTATTTGATTATTTTCAATTGTTGACTTTTTTACTTGTTCATCAAATTCAGAAAATTTATTACAAATATTTGATTCTAAATCTTCATTTTCTTTTTTTTCTATATCTTTCATATTTAATATTTTCTCATCTATTTCAAATAAATTTTTTGTTGCAATTTCATTTAAATTTATCATATCTTTTATATTATTATTGTTAGTAAAATTATTTTCATTATTTATTTCTAAGATATGTGTAGAAACTGTATTTTTTGAATTGAAAATCATTTCATTTATTTTATTATCATTTTCATTAAAATCATTTAATATATTTTTTTTTAACTGATTAACAATTTCCAATTTCTCTTTAAATTCATTATTTTCTTCTTCTCCTAATTCATCAATTTTTTTTCTTAATATATCTAATTGATCAATTAAAAATTCTAATTTTGCATTCATATCTTCTTTCTTTGTATTATATTCATCTTCTAAAATATTAATTTTTGCTTTTATTTTAGAACCTTGTGATATAGGAATTTTAGTTTCAAAAGTAGGTTTAAAATTATCTTTAGAATCATAATAATTTTTTTCTTCTTCTTTTGAAATTTCAAATTGTTTAATATTATTTTTATTTTGTTCAATAGTTTTACTTAATAATAAAATTTTCTCATTTAATTGTTGAAGCTTTGCATTCATTAATATTATTTATTTCATTAAAATAATAAAATATTAAAAATAAAATTTAAATAAAAAAAAATAAATTTATAAAAAAATTTTTTTAATATAAATATATAAAATAAAATTTATTTAAAAAGATTTTTAACATTATCATCATCAATTTCAAAATAAGTAGAAGTAATTCTTTTAAAAACCATCATTAAATTAGTATAATTAGCTTTAGAAATATTATAAGGAATATTTAAAATTTTTTTTTTATAAGAAGAAAGTGGTTTATTTTCACCAATTAAAATACCTTTATTAAATCCAGGAGCAGAAATAAAAATACAATCACTTTTAATTAAATTATCTTCATTTAATTTAAGTATTAATTCAATATTTTCTTGATGTTTTTTTTCATTTACTCTTCTCATTTGAGCTCCTATTGATTTTATATTTTTAGATTTATCTTTAATAACTTGTCTCAATCCTGCTTTTTTTCTTACTACATATTTATGATCACTTTTATGTTCAATTAATTGATCTTTTAAAAAAAAACCAAAAGCAAAATATCCTCCTTCACATAATATTATACTCCAATAATTAACTTTTGATATAAATTGTAATGGAAAAAAATGTTCTTTGTTTTTTTCATTCATTTTTTCTAATATTTTTTTCTGTCTTTCTATCATTAATTCTTTATTACTAAAATCCATATTTTTTAAATCATTTATATTTTCTTCATTATAAAACATTTGATATCTTTTTTCATTTTCATCTTCTTCATTATCTTCATTATTATTATTTTTACTTTTATCATAATTATCATATCCAATTATTGGTTTTGATATTCTTGCAATTGATTTATTATTTGATAAGTAAATTTCATTTTTTGGAAAAACTTTTAAAAATTCATAAAGTTCATTTTCTTCTAATTCTAAATCTTCATTTTTATATCTTATATGAGTAAATTGAGGTAAAAATTCTTTTCTTATATTAAATATACTTGTTGATAAAAGTAATATTCCATTTTCATTTATTCCATATTTTACTTTTTCACTATGTTTACCAAAATCTATTATGTAATTTTTTACTAGTTCTTTTATCTTTTTTTTTTGCTCTTTTGCACCTGTTTTTTTTAAACATGACTTTAATGTTTTTATACTTTCTTCATTAAGGAAAGGCCAAAAATGACTCATTATATTTTTATCATAAAATATTATTGGAAATGTATTTTTAAATTGAAGTTTTGGTTTATTATTAATTCCTTCTTTTTGATTCATTTAACTTTAATTAATGATAAATGAATTTTTTTTAAATATTAAACTTATTTAAATAATTAATATTTAAATTTTTAGATAATAAATTTTTTTTAAGAAAGTATTTATTATATTTAAAAAAAAATATATTTAAAAAAATATTTTTATGGGAAATAACTTTTTATTTTTTAAACAAAACTCATTTGATAAAGATATAATTAAAAGTGAACAATTTATACCTTCATTAATTAATTATAAAAAATCAGAAATTATAATTTATCCTTCAATGTTTATACCATGTTATAAAAATTTAAATCCATTTGATTATTATGAAAATTTAGAAGACATAAATTATGGTTCAACAGGAAGAATAATAAAAGTTCGTAATAAAAATACAAAAAAAATCTTTGCATTAAAATCAATAGATTTAGAATATCAAAATTTTTCAATAAATGATGCATATAATGAAATATTAATAATGCAAAAATTAGATCATCCAAATATAATAAAATTATATGAATATTATATATTAGAAAAAAAAACATTTAATATAATAATTGAATATATTAAAGGAGGAGAATTATTTGAAAAATTATCAAAAATAAATCATTTTAATGAAGAAGACACATTTAAAATAATGAATCAATTATTTACATCAATTAAATTATTACATGACAACGGAATAATACATAGAGATATAAAACCAGAAAATATAATGTTAACAGATGAAAAAAATTTAAATATTAAATTAATTGATTTTGGTTCATGTGAAATAATAAATAATAATAAAGCAAAAAGAAAAATAGGAACTCCTTCTTATATTTCACCAGAAATATTAAATGGTTTTGAATATGATTATAAATGTGATATTTGGTCACTTGGTATTTTAATGTATTTTCTTTTATCGGGATCAACTCCTTTTAATGGGAATAATACAAGAGAAATATATGATAAGATTAAAAAAGAAAATTTGAATTTTAATTCTATTAATTTTAATAATGTTAGTAATGAAGCAAAAAATTTAATTAAATCTATGCTTATTAAAGAACAAGAAAAAAGAATTAATATTAATCAAGTTTTAAATAGTGATTGGGTTAAAAAATATAATAATAAAAATGAAAATGAAAATAGTTTTATAGTGAGTGAAAATTATGATAAAAATATTGCTTTGAATTTGAAAAATTTTAACATTAGTAATAAAATTCAAATTGCATATTTATCTTATTTGTTTCATTCTCAAATTGATTTTGATAATGATGATATAAAAAAATTATTAAAAATTTTTTATTCAATTGATTCAAATAATGATTGTAGATTATCTCAAAATGATGTTGATAATTATTTAAAAAAATATTATCCTGATGAAAGTAATTTAATATCTAATAAATTATTTTCAATATTTAATGATTCAAATAATAATAATAAAGAAATTACTTTTGAAATTTTTGGTTTATTAAATATGAATATAAATGATGATATAAATAGTCAAAATATAGAAAATGTATTTAAAATATTTGATATTGATAAAATTGGTAAAATAAGTATAAATTCAGTCAAAAAAATATTTGATCCAAATGATGAAATAAAAGATGAAAATATTTGGAATAAATTATTTGAAAGTATAAATATTTCAAATGATAATCCATTAACATATAGTGACTTTTCAAGGTATATAAAACAATTAATAAAAGATGAAAATTAAGATGAGTATTATAAATTAATAAATTCAATTAAATCTCATTATAGAATTTTATTATGTAATGCAGAATTATTCATAAATGGTATATTTTGGAAAAAAAATATTAAATTATATAATAAAAAAAATCATATAAATAGAAAACATTTTTGTTTTAATCAATAAAAGCAATTGATTTTTTAGTAAAATTAATATATAAAATATAATTAATTATTCAAATTAGTTTATAAATAATTTTTCTTTTTTTATTGTTTTAATCAATTTCTTTTATTTTAAATTTTTATTCTTTCCTTCATAAAAATATTTACTATTAAAAAGAAAGCTTCTATTTTTAGAATTAATATATTATTTTCAATTTCCTTAATAATTTTATCATTGTTTTATTCAATATTTGTTCTTTTTAATCTCTCATAATATAACCAATAATCTAAAAATAGTAACTCCTGTTCATCCAAATATGGAATAGTGGAAATATCCATTAATCTTTTCTTTTAATTTATTTTAATTTTTAAAAAATGAGTTAAATATAATTAAAGAAATTCAAATTATACTATAATTCATTATTTTTAAATACAATTATTAAAATTTAACTTATTTACTTTTTTAAAGAATTAAAATCTAATATATATGTTTAATAAAAGAAATCATTTTTATGTAATAAAAATTTTTTAATACATGAAAGATTATTTTTTTCATGTTTTCTCAAATTAAAATTATTTCCTTTATTATTTAAAGAAGATTTAGGCCTTGAAACAATAGTTGAATTTTTTGAATTACTATTATTTCTTATTTGACTAAAATTATTAATACTACTATAACAATTATAACTCATATTATTAATATTACTATTATTATTTAAAATATTATTATTATTACTCATTTCTGTAGAAATATAGCAATTTGAAAAATCATAATTATGATTACTTTTTTTCATTTTAGAATAAGATTGAAAATTTTTTATTGTAAACAAATTCTTTTCCTTTTCCTTTTCTTTTTCAATTTTTTTATCTTGCTTTTCATTTTCTTTTTTAATTAAAAATTTAGGTATAGATAATTTATTATAAATATATTCTTTAGGATTTAAATTGTTATCATCAATATCCATAGAAATCATATTATTAGATACGATTTCATTTCTAACATAAACATTACATAATCTCCCAACATAAATTAAATTTTTTTTTTTTCCCCCATTTTCAGTAATAACAATTAAATTTGGTTTTTCATTCATTACAATATTAATATCTAAATCATTATTATCTTTAATTGCCTTATGAGCTTGTAAAAGATTTTTTTTTAAATATAAATTATAAGATTCAAAAGGATTTCTTTCCCAATTATGTTTTTGATTTTCTTTCCAATTTATTGGATTGTAACTTTCTATAACATCATATTCAGGTTTTAAATATTTTTTAGTATATTTTTTAATTTTTTTTTTCATTTTATTTGCTTTTTGATATAATTTTAAAAATACTATTTTTGGAAATTTATATCCCATATATTCTATTTCTTTATTCATTTGTTGATATGCATAATAAAATGAAAATTCTTTATGAAAAAGATTTATTGATATTAAAGTTTGTTCTTTTATTTCAAATAAATCTATTTTTTCTTTTTTTTGAAGTAAATCAAAAAATAAATCATCTTTAGTTTTTTTTATTGCTTTTTCTAAAATATGAACAGTTTTTATTGTTTTAGATTTTTTAGCTAAAACACTTTTTAGTGAATCTCTTTTCATATTATTTAATTATTATTATATAATAAATAATTATAAATAATTTATATTATCAAATTTATTCCATTAATAAAGTTAGTTCTTTTTTTATATTTATTATATTAAATTTGATTCATAATTTAAATGAAATCTTATTTGAAAATATTTTTTATTTAAATACTATTAAATTTTGGCTTTGAATAGTTGAAATAAAATCACTTGAAAACTCCAAAAATTCCATAATATTCCCACTCAACTTATGTAAATCAATTAAATATTCATCTTTATTGTTAGGATCAACATTACTAAAAATTTGAATTAAAACATTTAAAATTGAACTTTGATTTTGTTGTTGATTATTTTCACTTTCTTCTTTTTTTTTTCTACACTTTATTTTATAAGAACTTGAAATAATTTTCCATTCATATCCATTTTTTTCTAAACACTTTAATATTTCCTGAGTAATAAAATAAGCATCTTTTTTACAAATAATACCAACTCTCCATAATTCATCTCCACTTTTTTGATTTAAATTACTATTTGAAATACTTGTATCTTTACTAGAATCATTTTTTTTTTTCTGGAATTTTTCTTTTAATTTTTGTAATACTCCTTCAGTTTCATTTGATAATTGAATTCTTTTAAAGAAGTTTTTATCATCTAAAAAAAATAAAATAATAATAATATTACTTTTTAATTTTTCAATACTTTCTTTATATAATTTTTCATTTTTTTTATTTTCTAAAAATTCATAAATAGTACAAAATTCTCTTCTTTCTCTTGAAATAATAGCTTTTTTAATTTGTTCATCATCTAAATTATCAAAATTAATTTTATCTAATTTTTTCATTTCATTAATAATATCTAAATCAACATTAGTATGACTTCCATAAATATATTTATAATTATTAATAATTTGATATAAATTTAATTGATTAGAAAACCATTTATGTTGTTTAATTTCAGGAATAGTAATTCTATTCATAGGATCTTTTTGTAACATTCTAAAAATTAAATCTTTAGCAGAATCACTTAAAATTTGTGGTAAAATATATTTACATTCTCTTATTTTTTGATATAATTTTGGAATTTGTTTCTCATCAAAAGGAAGTGTTCCAGTTAATAAAGTATATAAAATAACACCACAAGACCAAATATCAATAGAAGATCCATTATAAAATTTACCATTTATTAATTCTGGTGCTGCATAATTTGGTGATCCACATGAAGAATATAAGAAAATACCATCTCTCATTACATTACTTAAACCAAAATCTGCTATTTTTACATTATTATCTTCATCTAATAAAATATTTTCTGGTTTTAAATCTCTATGAGAAACTTGATGAGTATGTAAATATTCAACTCCAAAAATTATTTGTTGAAATATTCTTCTTGCTTCACTTTCATTTAACTAATAAAAAAAAAAATTATAAAAATTTTTTTTTAAATTAAAATTTTTAAATTTTACTTTTCCTCTACATATCATATCAAATAATTCACCTCCTGCTGCGTTTTCCATTATTAAAATTATTTCTGAATTTGTTTCTATTACTTCATATAATCTAATTATATTTGGATGACGGAAATATTTACTAAAACGAATTTCTCTTTTTATTTTGTCTTCTAAGTCTTTGTTACGAATACTTGATTTTTGGAGAAATTTTGCTGCGACTTTTTGATTTATTATTTCTTGTACTCCAACTATTTTTTTAAGTTATTTTATTATTTTACGTTTTACTTTTGCAAAGGAACCTTCTCCTAATGTTCTAAAAAATCTATAATTTCCAATTTTATTTCCTCTCATTTTTAATTATCTATGAATTAAAATTATAAAACTTATAATTTTCATATAAATGATAAAAATTATTTTTTTTTTTATTAAATTATTTTATTTTTTTTTATAATTTTTAATAATAAATAATATGAGAATTTTAATTACAAGAGAAGGAACTGAAATTATTGAAGAATTAGAAAAAAATCAATTTAAAAATAAATTCAAAAAAAATTCATATTTAAAAAATAAATATAGAAGTTTATCTCCAATTCCAAAATCAAATGTTATTAAATATTCAACATCAATTAAATATTTTTCTCCAAAAAATAATAATAATGAAAGTAATTTAATTGATTTTGAATTAGCCCCTCCAAATATTAAAACTTTAAAAAATTTAAAAATACATAATCTAAATTTACAAAAAATAAATGTATCTAAAGCAATTATTGAAAAATATGATAGAAGTAAATCAACTACTAATTTAATTTCAAAAAATAATAAACTTCCTTTATTTTTATCAAAAGAAAATAAAAAATTATCAATGAATAAAAGTAGTAATAATAATACAATTTTATCATTTAATGAAATTATACCTAAAAAAAAAATTAAAAATATGAAAATTAAAATCATTAAAGATAAAATTATGAAAAATAAATTAAGTAAAATTGATGAAAATAAATTTAGAAGTATTTATTCAATAAAAACTGATTTAGAAAAATTGGATGATATATTATCATATCCAACAATAAATTCAAATAAAATTAGTTTAATTAAATATTTAAATAATTGTAAAATAATTAAACCAAAAATTCTTGAAACTTTAGCTAAATCTAATAGAGAAAAAATTAATAAATTAGATAAAATGGCTGAAATTATAATGAATGAAGATGAAAAAAACAAATTACAAAATAATATTATTCAAAATAAATTAAAAAATATTCAAAATGAAGAAAGTATTTATATATTTAAAGAAATAAATAAAATAAAAAAACAAATGGAAGGATTTAAGAATCGATTAGAAAAATATAAAATTAAAGATAAAAAAGAAAAATATAGAGATTTATTAAAAGATATTGAAAATAATTATTGGAATAAATATAATTATGATAAATTAAATAAAAAAAATAGTTTTTCAAAAAATAAAACAAATACAAATACATTTGATATTTCTAGTATCCATGAGTAATATAATATTTAAATTTAAAAATATAAATAAAAATTATTCATAATATAATAAAAAATTCTAATAAATCTTATACTTATATCAAAAAATTAAAAAAATAAAAAATTATATAATTTTAATAGTATAAAACTAAATAATTTTACTTAAATAAATAATTAAAAAATAGCAAATAGCAAAAAATAAAGAAAATACCAAAAATTCAAATAATGACTATTCATATATACACATCTATAATATTCATTAGAACCTTCAATTTCAAAACAACTATTATCACATTTAACACTTTGAAGATTACTAATACTCCCCTTACAATTGTTAGAATTATAAGAATAAATATTTAAATCTTTTAAATTGCTCATATCAAACATAACAGGAGTAATTGAAGTATCATCATTTAATTTCCAACAATGTGAATTTCCTTTTAAAACTGCAATTCCAGATTGAAATTGACATTCATTATCAATATATTTATTAATAGTAAAATTAGCTAATGATGGAAAAGAAACATAAGAACATAAAATATATTTTTGTTCATTATCAAATTTTATTGAATTACAAGTTTTATGATCACAAATTAAATTAAAAGTATTAAAATCATTTCCATAACATGAATTTGTTGAATAAGTTTTTATATCTAAAGTTTTTGAATAAGATATATATGATATTGGTTTTATTCCATTTGAATATGATGTTGACCAACATTTTGATGTTGGTTCATTTAATCTTACAATATCTAATGTTTTACAATCTGAATCACTAAACATTAATGTTACAAATTTTCCAACTGAAGGTAAATCATTTTTTATTTTTTGTATTTGTATTAATATAATTAATGTTATAAATGAAGTAAACATTTATAATTTAAAATAATTTATTTACATATATATATAATAAATATATATAAAAAAAAATTTAAATTTTTAATGGATAAATTAAATTTATCAGATACTTCTTTTGATTTATCTTTAAATATTTGTAGATTTAAAATAGTTTTTGTTGGTGATGTTAGTGTTGGAAAAACAAGTATAATAAATAGAATAAATGAAAATCCATTTAAAGAAGAATATGAAGTAAAAATTAAAAAAATATAATTAGCCTTCAATAGGTGTTGATTTTTTTTCAAAAACTATAATATTTAAAGAAAAAAGTATTAAACTTCAAATTTGGGATTCTGCAGGACAAGAAAAATATAGAGCTTTAATACCAAATTATATAAGAGGTTCTTCTATTGTTTTTCTTATTTATGATATTACTAGTATATTTTATTTTTTTATTCTTTTTTTTTATTTTTAGATAAAGATAGTTTTGATAATTTAAATAAATGGATTGAATTTATTAATAATAATGAAAAAACTAATATTGTTTTAATTGGAAATAAATGTGATTTAAAAGATAAAAGGTAATTAAATTATATATTTATAGAATTAAAAATATAGAGTTATTGAATTTGAAAAAGGAAAAAAATTTGCAGATGAAAATAAATTATTATTCTTTGAAACTAGTGCAAAAACTTTAGAAAGTTTAAGAAAAATGTTATTTACTTCTGTTGCAAGTTTATCTTATTTTGAACAATTTAATGAATCTATTGAAGATATTGTTAAAGAAATGGAAAAAGATATTAATTATAATGATTTTCATACAAATCGTTCACCAAATTTTTCTATTATTGAAATGGCAAAAGGAACTTCAAGAATTAATGATATGAATGATGCACAAAGTGAAGATGATAATATAATGAATATAAAAAAGAAATATAAATGCAAATGTTAAAATATATTAATGTTTTATTATTATTTAATACAATATATTTTTTTTAATAATTTAAAATTATTTTAATATATTTTTTAATTATGACTTTTATTTTGAAATTTTTAAGAGTTTATTTATTATCTTACATATCTTACATATAAAAAAAGTAAAAATTCGAAAATTAATTTTAAATTGCATTTTTAATTTTAAATAATTTTAAATTCATAAATAAAAATGAAAAAATAATTAAACAAAAATAAAACTAATATAATTAATTTATATTTTAAAAACAACTAATTCAAAAAAAAAAATAATCCTAAATCCTATTATAAATAAGGGTAAAAAAAATAAATTTAAAGAATGGGTTGTGGTCAAGTACAAACATTAAATTCAAATAATCCTCAATTTGTGAGAGAAAGAGGTTCATATAATACTCGTCAAAAAGAATTAAAGTTATTAGGACCAGATTTATTAAGTGAATGTATGAAAAAAGGTGATCATACAGAAAATGGAATAAATCAAGTATATCAAGAAATATTAAATACAAAAAAATTATCAGGAAAACTAAAAGAAGAAGAATTAAAAAAAGGAATAAAAGAATTATTTGTTGAACAACAAATATTAAAAGAAGATGTTATTTTAAAATATAATATTCAAGAAAAAGTTTATGAAAAATTACAATCATATGCACAAAGATTAAATGATAAATATTCAAAAGAAGGAATTCAAGTTGTATTTAATAAAGTATTTTTATCATATCCAAAAGAACAAAGTGGATTTGTATTAAGTGGAAATCCTTCTAATATGTTAGGAAAACATATATCTGAACCTTTTTATAATATTATGAAATTTCATGATAAATTAAAAGTTCAATGTCTTGTTATTATGATTGATAATTCTCAAATTAATGATATTAATCATCTTAATAAATTAGGTGAAATAATTGCTTGTAATGATAAATTAGAAACTTTATGTATTATATTAGAAAAAGATATTCCTTTAAGTAATAATTTAAATAATTTAAATATTATTTTTGATGCAATAAAAGAACATCTTAATTTAAAAGCTATTGTACTTTTGGCTGAAAGTTGTGATAATAAATTAAAATTAGAACCTTTGCAAGAAAGTAGATTAACAAGTTTATTTAGTGCTAATTCAAAAATAAATGTTTTTGTTTTAGGAAAATTTGTCGTTTCTCAAAGTTTTCTTCAATCATTAGAAAATGAAATCCCTAATA
>JAEEGK010019443.1_pt1 | contig 14570 bp, 9 predicted proteins | sample 8958771 | NCBI WGS metagenome assembly JAEEGK01 (sample SAMN16246547, study PRJNA631951) | gut metagenome | biome: gut microbiome; feature: rumen; material: SC-attached | host: Bos | place: Iran: Karaj | collected 2018-10
AGAAAAAACTCCCGCTTCCGAAAAAGAAACGACTGAGCCGGAGAAAAAGGAAGTCGTTAAAGAAAACAAGTATCCGGGAGAGCCCACAAAGTTTCCTGCGAAAAAGGATGCTTACGAGCCCATAGAGGTGCCCGAAGAAGTAAGGGGCGTATGGTTCTCGTATCACGAATGGGAAGACGCTCCCAAGACCGAGCCCGAGTTTAAGGCATACGCCGATGAGGTAATGAACAATCTTACAGAACTTCACATGAATACGATATACGTTCATGCCAGAGCCGATTCCGATGCGATGTATCCTTCAGATATTTTTCCGTGGTCTAAATATCTGACGGGAACCCAGGGTGAAGATCCCGGATTCGATCCTTTTAAATGTATGGTCGATGCCGCTCATGAGTACGGCATACGGATACACGCGTGGATCAATCCTTACAGAGTCACTCACAAAGACTGTACGTGGGAAGAGGTTTGTGCCGACAATCCCGCAAGGATATGGTACTTCAGCGGTGAACCCGGGAATGACAGACTGGTCCTTCTTCACGACGGACAATACTATTACAATCCCGCCAAAGAAGAAACGAGAAAGCTCATAGAGGACGGCGTAAGAGAGATACTTGAGCACTACAGTGTGGACGGCATACATCTTGACGATTACTTTTATCCGACACTTAACGACGGCGACAAGTCGCTGAGCTTTGACTATCCCGATTACTTATCTTCCGGCTCCGAGTTAAGCGCGACGGAATACCGCCGAGAGAACGTGAACATTCTGGTAAGAGAACTTTATTCGATAGTCAAAGAATACGATGAGAATATAGAGTTCGGAATAAGTCCCGCCGGCAATCTGGACAATCTCTACAGCGACAGGTAGTATTTCACCGATGTGGAAAAATGGATGAGCGAGGAAGGATATGTGGATTACATCATTCCGCAGCTCTTCTGGGGATTTGAGATAAAGACAAAAGACAAGAAATCCGCTCCCTGGGCCTACAAAGCAAACCTGACACGTTGGAACAAACTTAAAAGAAACGACGACGTGGCACTCTACATAGGACTTCCCATGTACCTTGCGGGAACGGATACCTTTGATAACAACAATACTTCCGAGTGGTTACGTCACGACGACATCATTTCAAGACAGGTAACAACCGCAAGAAAACAAAGCAAAGCGACCGGATTTGTGTTCTACGCTTACAGCTCCTTCTTTAAAGAATCAAGCGAAAAAGAAGTCGAGAACCTCCTCAAAGTTTTAAAATGAACCAAGGGGACGGTGGTGTTGGTTCAAAATGAAAAAGGGCACGGCCAAATGGCCGCGCCCTTTAATAATGCTTAAATTACAAAGTGTACTTTGAAAGATCCGATTCGATGTCTTCTGAGTACTTGTTTAAGTTCTCGGATATGTTGGTCACATTTCCGGTCTCGGTAAGAAGCTTGTCGCTTTCCGAAACGATGGAATCCGAAAGCTGAAGTATCTCTGCGATTGTGGATGCCTGCTCCTGAGTGGTAGCAGCATTGTTGGTGGCAACATCGTTGATGACTTCGATATCGCTTGCGATCTCGAGAATGCCTTCGGTAGCCTTTGCAACATCGCCGTAAATCGAATCAAAGGAACTGTTGGCGCGTTCAACACCCGAAAGACATGCTTCCATATCGCTTACGCAAATCTCAGCCTTCTTGCTGATATCTTCGATGTTCTTGGTGATGCCGTTAACAAGGTCTCTGATGGTATCGGTAGCTTCGGAGGACTGTCCCGCAAGGCTTCCGACCTCACTTGCAACAACCGCGAATCCGCGTCCCATCTCACCTGCTCTTGCGGCCTCGATTGAAGCGTTAAGAGAAAGAAGGTTGGTCTGCTCGGAGATGGCGTTGATGGTATCGGTGATACCCGAGATTTGTTCAACGCTTGCTGCGGTCTCACGGATAAGCTCGGTAAGATCTTTGATGGTCTCGTTAAGAGTTGATACGTTGGAAGTCATCTCTTCCATCTCTGCCTTACCGGTCTTTGAAGAGTTCATGGTCTCATTGCAAAGAGTTTTAACTTCGTCGGCGCTTACGGAAAGCTTACCGGAAGTCTGGGCAAGGTTCGTTGCCGCATTTGCAATGTCGTCTATGGAGTGGTTCATCTGATTGAGAACACTGTTAAGTCTTTCAATAGAAGCACCCTGAGTCTGGTTCGCATCGGAAAGAGTATGTGAGATTTCGAAGCATTCTCCTGCGTTTTCGCTCATGTTCTTTGAGATGCCTGCAAGATTAAGAAGCATCGATCTCATGTTCTCGATATAGTCTCTTAAGCTCTCGCTTAACGTTGTGATCTCGTTGTTGCCTTCGGGCTCGATCGTTACGGTGAAATCGCCGCGGCTGATATCGGTGATCTTCTCGGTTACAACCGATACGGGCTTTAAGTACTTTGCAAGTACGAAGAACACAAGAAGTGCCAAAGCCACAAGTAAGATAGCGCCGAGTGCAAGTACGGTTATCGCGTTCTTAACTATGCTCGAAGTGATGTAGGAACGGGGAATGGCACTTACAACCACCCATGAAGTTCCTTCGACAGCGGTAGCGGCATACATCATCTTGCCCGCACCGGTCTTGATGGTCTGAACCTTAGCATCGTTATATGATACGGAAGTATCCATTGAAGAATAAATGGAGTTAAGTCCCTCGAGAACGGGATCTGAGTTTCCGGAAATATTGGTTCCGACAACGGATTCATCGGTGGAAAGAAGGATATCTCCGCTCTCACCGTTGATGATGTATATCCTGACATCCTGCGAGCTCGATCTGAAAGCGCTCATCTTCTCGGCCATCTGGTCAAAGACTATGTCGCTGCTCAGAACCGTGCCGGGCTCAAGCTCAACGGAACATGCAAGGCAGGTCTTTCCGGTAGATGCATCCACATAGGGATCGGAAACATAAAGCTCTCCGCCTGCTGCGATCGCACCCTTATACCAGGGCCTGTCTGTGAAATCAAAGGTATCATCGGGTATCCATCCGGAACCGTCAAGGAAAGTCATATCCTTACCGTAAGCAACATAGATATCCTGGGAATCGGGATCAGCTGCGGTAAGATCAAGGAGCATATTTCGTGCTTCATCGTACGACATATCCGGAGAACTCTTCCATATATCGGCAGTCTGCTGTACTCTGCTCTCTATGAGGCTCCACCAGTTGTAGATCTCATGTGAATACGTTACCGATTCACGTGTGAGCAGCGATACGGACAGATCCCTTATCTGCTCCGACTGTCTGTTCATACTGAACTCGGTAATTATGATGATTATGATGGTTACCGCGATCAGCACTCTGCCCAAAATGATTTTTTTCAGCGATTTTCTTTTCTTCATCTCAAATCCCCCGTTCACTTTTTTATCTCAGACTATCTCTCCCCCCGGACTGCAGATATATCAGCGTTCGGAACCGATAGTTGAAACATCGTAAGGTGTTGCCTGGTATACGTAGTAATTCAGCCAGTTGCTGTAGAGATTGTTCGAGTGGCTCCTCCACGTAAGAAGAGGTCTTGCCTCGGGATCGTCACCGGGAAAATAATTCTCGGGAAGTCTCACATCATCTCTCTTTCCCTTGTCCCTGTCATATTCGTTCTTAAGAGTCATACGGTCATATTCGGAGTGGCCGGTCACGAATATCTTGTGTCCGTTCTCAGCCATTGCAAGATACACTCCCGCTCTGTCGGACTCTGCAAGTATCGTCAGCTCGGGACATGCCTTAAGTGCCTCGGAAGGAGTGTCCGTATGCCTTGAATGAGGTGCAAGGAACACATCATCGAAGCCTCTCACAAGAGGGATCTTGCGGTTAAGGACCCTGTGTTCGAATACTCCGAAAAGCTTCTCGGGAAGCTGTCTTTTGTCTATTCCGTAATAATGGTAAAAGCCCGCCTGTGCTCCCCAGCAGATGTGGAACACACTGGTCACATGCTTATCGGCCCAGTCCAGTATCTTGACGGTCTCATCCCAGTAATCGACTTCCTCAAAGGAGATATCCTCCACGGGTGCACCGGTGATGATCATTCCGTCGAAGTTCTGATCCTTGATCTCATCGAAGGTCACATAGAACTTGTTGAGATGTGAAGCCGATGTATTCTTCGATACATGGGTCTCCGTCATCATGAACGTCACATCAACCTGGAGCGGGGTATTCGAAAGAGCTCTGAGAAGCTGGAGCTCGGTATCCTGCTTGACCGGCATGTTGTTCAGGATCAGAACCTTAAGAGGTCTTATATCCTGATGCATCGCGCGGTTTTCATCCATCACGAATATGTTTTCTGTTTCAAGTATCTGCCTGGCGGGCAGCTCGCTCTGCACCTTAATGGGCATCTGACATCACTCCTTAAGATAAGTATTTATGAAATCATCCTCGGTGATGATCGTAACTCCGAGGCTCTTTGCGGTTTTGTTCTTGGACGAAGCGGAAGCGGCATCGTTATTGATAAGTGCCGTGGTCTTGGCGGATACGCTTCCGGCGACCTTGCCTCCCCTGTTTTCTATCTCTGCTTTAAGGGCATTCCTGTTCTCGAACTTTTCAAGGCTTCCGGTTATGACAAAGGTAAGTCCCGACAGATTCTGCGCAGAAGTATTAACGGGGACCTCAAGCGTAAGGTCTGCAAGCACTGCATCAATCTTACGGTTATTGTCAGCATCGGCAAAGAACTTTGTGATATCGCCGGCCATGATATCGCCGATGCCCTCGACCTCGGACAGTTCCTCTGCGGATGCTTTTCTTATCTTCTCGATATCGTAGTCGAATGCTTTCGCAAGGACCTTGGCGTTTGCAACACCTATGCCGGGGATACCGAGTCCGAAAAGAAATCTCGGAAGGGTTGTCTTCGAAGCTGCGGCTACCGACTCGATAAGATTCGAATAGGACTTATCTCCGAAGCCCTCCATATTTACGATCTTTTCTTTATATCTGTCCAGCCGGAAAAGATCGGTGAACTCTTTAATGAATCCCATATCGATCAGCTTTTCGAGGGTCATCTCGGAAAGTCCTTCGATATTAAGAGCATCTCTCGATACAAACTGTGAGAATGTCTTGATCTGCTTTGCGGGGCACTCCGCATTGGTGCAGTAAAGGCTCTCTGCTTCATTGAGTGCTCTTATCTCGGTTACGGCACCGCATACGGGACATTTATCCGGAACGGTGACATTACCGCTTTTTGTCAGATTCTCCGCAATCTGGGGAATTATCATATTGGCTTTGTAAACTGTGATACGGTCACCGATGCCAAGCTTAAGCTCCCTCACTATGCTGACATTATGTACGGAAGCTCTGGTCACGGTCGTGCCTTCGAGTTCGACCGAATCGAATATCGCAACGGGATTTATAAGACCCGTTCTGCTCGCACTCCACTCGATCTCCCTGAGGGTTGTCTCAGCAGTCTCGTCGGCCCATTTGAATGCTATCGCATTTCTGGGAGACTTTGCGGTCCTTCCGAGGGAAATACCGTAATTAACATCTTCATAAGTGAGCACAAGACCGTCGGAAGGAATGTCGTATCCTGCGATCCTCTTCTCATAATCTCCGACCGCATCGACCACGGTTGCGGATGTAACCTTCATTCTTTCAACCGCTTCAAAGCCCAGCGATTCAAGGAAAGAAAGTCTTCCGTCCGCTGATGCGAGAACAGCTTTGTCCGCACCGTCCGCGGAAACAAGATTGAAAGCAACAAATCTTACGTGTCTTCCTGCGGTTATCTTCGAATCCAGCTGTCTTACGGATCCGCTGCAGAGATTCCTGGGGTTCTTATACTTATCCGCATCATTTACTATCGATGCGTTTATCTTCTCAAAATCCTTATATGAAATAACGGCCTCGCCTCTTACAACGAGCTCTCCGGCAAAGGAGATCTTCAGAGGGACATTATCGAATACCCTTGCATTGGGGGTTATGACTTCGCCTATCTCTCCGTTTCCTCTGGTGACGGCTTTGGAAAGTTCACCGTTTTCATAAGTAAGGACAACAGTAAGTCCGTCAAGCTTCCAGCTTAGGACCCCTTCATGGTCTCCGAGCCAGTCCGCAAGTTCCTCTCTCGATTTGGTCTTGCCCAGTGAAAGCATCGGTGAAGGGTGGCGCTCTTTCGGAAGTTCATCGACAGCTTCGTAGCCTACGGTCTGCGTCGGGCTTCCCGCTAAGATGACCCCGGTCTCTTCTTCGAGCTTTACCAGTTCATCGTAGAGAGCATCATATTCCCTGTCGGAAAGAGGCGATTCATCCTTGGCATAATAATCCTCGGATGCTTTCTTAAGGACAGCGTTTAATTCCTTTATCCTGTTTATCTTTATTTCGTCTGCCATAAACCCTTGATCTCTGATTCGGTAAGTTCTCTGTACTGTCCGGACTTAAGCCCTCCGAGCGTCACATTCATGACCCTTACCCTCTTAAGCTTTTTGACCTTGAGGCCCAACTGCTCACACATACGCCTGATCTGGCGGTTAAGCCCCTGAGTGAGGGTTATCGACATCGTGACCTTGTCCCTGATGACAACCTTGCACGGCCTGGTCCTGACCTTAAGCTCAGGAATATAGATTCCCTTTCTGAGCTTTTCCGCAGTTTCTTCGGTCAGCTCCTTATCAACGGTAACGATGTATTCTTTCTCGTGGAGATTGGCTCCTCTCATCATATGGTCGATGAGATCTCCGTCATTGGTCAGAAGGATCAGTCCCTCCGAATCCTTATCGAGTCTTCCCGCATAGGTGACCCTTACGGGATAATCTATATAGTCGGTTATGAGCCTGTCCGCATGTTCGTCCTTTTCGGAAGTCGTTACCCCTTTGGGCTTGTAGAAGGCAAGCACCACGGTGGCTTTCTTTCCCTTGAGCACTCTTCCCTCATACTCTACGCGGTCGCCCGGCAGTACGCCTTCCCCGACCCTTGCGACATGATCGTTTATCATGACCTTTCCGGCTTCAATGAGCCTGTCCGCTTCACGCCTCGAGCATACGCCGGACTCGGCAAGGAATTTATTGAGTCTTATTTTTCCTGAGTCCATATCTCCATATCCTCTATGCGGCGGGTCTCGGGTATGCCGACAGCTTCGGAACCCTTCCTGGCCATCTTGTCGGCAAGCTCGTTATACTTAACTCCCGTGTGGGCATCTACTTTCCTGAATCTGATATCTATGTGGCTCATCCAGCCCTTCATGGTCATAGAGTAGGATCTTGTAAGGTCGTTCTTGCTCTTCCATGCACCCGTTACCCAGCTTTCTATTCCCTGGTAATCGTAATAGATCTCTATGGCCTTATATCCGCTCTTTATGGCGCAAAGGACCGCATTCATGGATCCGAGCATCTCACCCGTGACGTTTCTCTGCTTTGCATTTTCAGGGTCGTTTCCGCTGCCGCAAAGTACCCTTACGGTACCGTCTTCGGGTAAAAACACGCAGCCGAAAGAATAGACTCCGGTCTCTGCATTGAACGATCCGTCGACATATGCTTTTATGAGGTCTTTTCCGGCCACAGGTTTTCCTTCACTAACTCACATAAATAGTCAATCTATTTTACCACAAAATGCCAAATTTTTGAACAAAATAAAGGCGGAACGAATGCCTCGTTCCGCCTCTGAAAATCTGCTTTTTCCGTGCCTTCTCAACAGTACATATTCTCCTGCGATCTGTACATCTTCGCATAAAGCCCGTTAGTGAGAGCAAGGAGCCTTTCATGGGTGCCGCTCTCGACTATCTCGCCGTCTTTGAAGACCAGAAGCCTGTCGCAGAATTTACAGGATGCCAGCCTGTGGGATATGAATATGGCCGTCTTATTCCTGACCATGGTATTAAACTGCTCATATATCTCCTTTTCGGCGACAGGGTCAAGCGCCGCCGTCGGTTCATCGAGGATAAGTACCGGACCGTCCTTGTACAGTGCCCTTGCCATGGCGATCTTCTGCTGTTCACCGCCTGAGGGCTCGAAACCGCTCTGATCGTAATATCTGAACACCGGAGTCATCAGACCCATCGGCAGGGAATCTACCTTATCCCTCAGTCCGACTCTTTCAATAAGAGGCATCAGCTCACCGTCCGCGATCTTATCAGGCCTGTCACAGATAAGATTTTCTTTTATTGAAAAGCCGAGGAGACAGAAATCCTGGAAAACGACAGAGAGCAGCTTCATATAACCGGCGTAGTCATAGTCATATATATTTACACCGTTCAGAAGGATCTCGCCTTCCGTGGGCTCGTACAGCCTGCAGAGAAGCTTTATGAACGTGGTCTTTCCGGCGCCGTTAAGTCCGACTACCGAGAGGTGTTCACCGTTTCCGATGACAGCACTGATATTCTTAAGAGCATAAGCGGAAGCACCGGGATATCTGAAAGAAACATTTTTAAACTCGATAACAACACCGTCTGAAACATCGACATCTTTATCGCCCTTCTCGTCATAATTATTCCCCTCGACATATCTGATGAATTTGTCCGTATAACCGCAGAATTTCTTCAGTTCAAGCATGTTCTTAAGGACCGTGTTTATCGAAGCGACTATCGTGGTGACCGCGGTCGAGAGCATGGTGAAATCACCTATGCTTATCCTCTTATCCATCACCATGAGTGCAAGGATAAGGTAAGTAAGCCCGGCCGTGACCGCCAGATTTATCTTTGAACCCGTAACATACCTTTGCGCTTTCCTTGCATGGGTTCTGCTTATCTCCGACTGCCTGTCATTGAATTCGTCCACCCTTCCGAGCATCATATTCTTTGCACCAAATAGCCTGATGTCCTTGCCGTACTTTATATCCGATAGATTATGGAGCAGATAAAAGTACGCACGGTCATTCTTGGCAAGAAGGGATATCTGCTCCATTTTGATACTGCTCAGCCTGCTTTCGAAGAATGCATTCAGACAGACATTAACGACAACAAGCACTATCGGCATCCATGAGTATTTAAATACGAGGACCGCACTTATCGAAAGCACGATAATGCTTGATATGATGCCGGCAAGCGACTCGAACATTCCCTTTGATCCGCCCGAGTACGATTCATCGATTCCCGTCCTGGCTTCTGCGAGACTGTCGAGTATCTCCTTGTTCTCGGTCGTCTCATACTTCAGCTCCATACTCTTTTTACCGACACCGGCTTCAAGAAATCTGTTGAGCCCCTGATAATAAACCTTATCAAGTTCCAGATACAAAAGCCCCGTGACAACCTTTATCGCAAAATCCGCAGACACCATCACTGCCGCGATCCTGATGATCACTGTCAGATCTGTTTTTCCAACGATCTCATCGATCATCATTTTGGGACCGAATATGCTTATGAATGGCTGTATCATCGTTGCGATGACAAGAACTGCATACAGCGGATAAAAACCCTTTTTGTATTTTCTCATCGCGGATGCAAAGTATCTTACCGGATGTGTTTTGATTTCATTATTCTTCATCATTTTTCTCCTCCCGGTAAAACTGTGCCTGTGTTTCGTAGAGCTCGTAATATTTTCCTTTCTTTGCCATCAGTTCTTCATGCGAGCCGTATTCGACAAGATGGGAATCCTCAAACATCGCAACCTTGTCACAGAATTTTGTCGACGACAATCTGTGTGAGATAAATATTCCGGTCCTGTCTCCGATAAGATCGTTAAAGTTCGTATACAGCCTTTCCTCTGCGAGTGGATCAAGTGAGGAAGTCGGCTCATCCAGAATGATGACAGGAGCATCCTTATACAGTGCCCTGGCAAGTGCGAGCTTCTGCTTTTCACCGCCGGAAAAATCCACTCCGTCCTTTTCGATCACCTTGAGTACCTGGCTGTTTATCCCCGCATCAAGCTTTCCGATCTTTTCCGAGAGGCCGCATTTATCTATGCATTCATGAACCCGTCTTTCATCCGTATCCTCATATCTTTTCATTGATACATTTTCCGCAACGGTGAAAGGATATTCTTCAACATTCTGGAACACCGCGGAATAATATCTGAACAGATCATCGCGTGACATGTCAGAAATATCCCGTCCGTTCAAAGTGATATTCCCTTCCGACGGTTTATAAAAACCTGCGAGCAGTTTTATGAAGGTTGTCTTTCCCGCACCGTTAAGTCCGACTATCGCAAGACGCTGTCCGTAAGGGATCCTGACGGAGATATGCTCAAGTGCATTTTTCTTCTGTCCCTCGTAACAAAATGTCACATCATGGAATTCAAACGAAGGATTCTCATTGGCAGCGGGAAGAGTATCACTGATTTCCTCAAGTATCCTGTACTCATCGATAAATGCCCTGAAATCCTTTACCTGAAGCGACTGTTTTTTGATCTCGGTATATTCCTGTATAAAATCGGTGAGCGCCTTTGTAAAAATATGGACGGACGCAACGTAAAGAGTAAACTCCGCTACGGTCAGATTGTTTTTCGAAAGTTCGTAAATAAGAAACGCATACAGACTCACTTCCTGGAGCAGAGTAAGGGGCATGCATACCGAAAAATTTGCAAACCATATATTTCTTGAAAGCCTGTATTTTTTCAGTATATCTCTATTGATATCCATGTATTTGCCATAGATATAATCCTTCATGTCATAGACTCTTATCTCTTTGGCGGAATTGAAATGATTGGTCAGATAACCGAGGTTGAAATGCTTTCTCCAGTAGGGACCGAGTGCATCCCAGACTAGCTCCTTATCCTTTATCTTGGTCCTGTCGATCACGAAAAAAGAAAGAATCAAAAGCACGAGAAGTATCACTGTCAGAAGAGGATGAAGTCCCGATATGAGAATTCCCGCCATGACCACCTGAAGGATTAGCTTTCCGCATTTAACGGTGGAATCCATCATTCCCTCTATGCCCTGCGTCTTAACGTTCATGACATTTCTGATGCGCTCATGTTCATCAAGCACCTTGGGATTTTCAAGATTCGAATATTCCATGGAAGTCATCGTTTCGGTAAGCTCACGTTTAAAACTGATGAGTGCATGCTTCATCTTGTAAGGAACATTGTTCTCAACATAACCGGAGACAAGATATACGATGAGCATGACCAGTGCATTGATCCCGATCAAAATAATGGTCTTTTCATATCCCGCTCCTGATGTGAGTGAGTCGATGATCAGCTTTACCGTTACGGGAATGATAAAGAGAGATACGGTTTCTGCGGCAACACCCACTATCTGCAGTCCGAGCAGATGTTCGCCGTCTTTTTTCATCCCGTATACCACATATTTCAGATTGCTCAAAAATCCGTATTTTTCCTTCATGTTACCTTCAAGGCTCCTTTCATGTATCTCACGATAAGGGGTGCCCCAAGGGGAGGGTCAACAATTAAACAAAAAAAATCCCGCGGATATTTTCCGCGGGATTTAAACGCTGGTTTTGTCATTCGATACTGTCACCTGTCTTTTCAACTCCGATGATCAGCTTTTCCGAATCATCTTCGACTATCTTGGCCGCTTTCAGACAAACCTCCGCAGGTTTGCCGCCAAGCATAAGATGATATTTTATGGAAAACAATCCGGTTTTATCAATTGCATCCAGAATCACGTTTTTTTTGAAATTGGAGGTGAAATGATCGGCATCCTTAGGATCGATCACAAGCAGTGCTTCCTTCAATCCGATGTCAAAGAAATCCGAACCGACTTTTTCCGATACAATATCGGAAAAATCCTTTGTCGCATCATACAGATAATAATCATCCGTAAGAAGATCAACCGTGTAAAAGGCAATGTATGATCCCGACAATGCCTTGATCCTGGAAAATATAGCCAATTCCTCCTCGGCACGCATCATTTCCTGATGCTCGCGGACCTCCGCATCCACATCATTGATCCCTATGATCAGATGCTTCTTATCCTCAGTCAAAACAGCTTTCAGATTTACATATATAGGTTCTCCGTTCAGAATATATCTGTAAATGGTGGTAAAACATCCCTCTCTTTCAATATCGGCAAGGATCGTTTCCTTGTTGAATGAGGCGATAAATCTTTCCTGATCATCCGCATGCAGCATTTTTAACGCATCTTTTCTGCTGTTTTCAAAGAAATGATCACCGTTTCGCTCAACAGACATTTCCTGTCTGTTCTGGTCAGGCATAAATTCGGCGTATTCCCCGGTATCAAGATCAACGTAATAAAGATCCAGATAATCGACCGAAAGGGCCTGTGCAATATTTCCGAAAGAAATAGCCTCGATGCCTTTCTTTTTTTCTTTGATATCAAGCAGCATAAGAGCCACTGCCCTTTTTCCGGTAACGGAATTGACCGCTACTCTTCTGAACAGCATATTTGCTTTGTAATCCTTATCAAGAGAACGATCTTCTATGATCTGACCGCCGTTCTCCGCACAACTCAGCATAAGATCAAGAAAGCTATCCTTATGCTCACCGTTCAATGTTTCAAAAGGTATTTTGGCATATATATCATTTGTCCTGAATATATTTGCAGCCGTCTTTTGATATGACCGGTTGCATCTGATGATCGAAATATCCTTATCAGTGACTTCATATATGGCAATAGGTACGCTATTGAAGTAATCACTCTGGCTGTCGTCACCGGAAGCCGCGGCAAAATTGTAAATGTTGAAGCGGCCTATAGCGGCAAAATAATCAGATTCCATAGGATTCTCAAATCCTATCTGTGTTCCGGCTTCATATCTCTTCAGGATCTTATCAACAGACAGAGGTTTACTGAAATAATATCCCTGCATCTTGGTCGCACCGGCTTCTTTCAAAAACCGTACCTGTTCCTCTGTCTCAACACCTTCAACCACAACTTCCATGTTAAGATTAAGAGCCATGTTTATCAGTTCGCTGATGATGATCCGGCTCTTCCGGGTCTTATCAAAGCTTCTCATAAAAGTCATGTCCAGCTTGATGGTACTGAATCTTATCTGCTGAAGGATATCAGGCGAAGAATAGCCCGTGCCATAGTCATCCATCCATACCGAAAAGCCCAGGTCATTAAACTTATCTACCTGACTGCTGAGATACTCGATATCTTCTCCCACCGCACTTTCCGTTATCTCTATCGTGATCTTGTCACGTCCGACACCGGAATCATCAACGCGTCTTCTTATCTCTTCAACAACGTCACACTTGTCGAAATCATTGCGCGATATGTTTATGGAGCACGGAACTATATGAAAACCTTTATCTTTGAAAAGCTTCATTCTTTCGAGGATCTGCTCAAGTATATAAAGATCCAGTTTATACAGAAGTTTTGATTCTTCCAGTACGGGAATAAAATCAGCCGGTGACAAAAATCCCATATTGGGATCTATCCACCTTGCAAGAGCCTCTTCATCACATACTCTCTCATTAACCGATCGGACAATGGGCTGATAATATACCTGTATCCATTTTTCATTTATTGCCGTATCAAGGTTTTCAATTATATAATGACGAAGCTGTGCAGCTTTAAGAAGATTATCGCTGTAATACGCAAAAGAAGATTCCACAATATCTCTCTTGGAATCACATGCCATCTTAGCCCTGTCACAAGCAATGCCGACAGGAACGGTCTCTCCTTCTTTTTTATAAATTCCCGTTCTTATACACAGGCTTTTTCCGTCATTTAGATTTTTGTTTTCTTCGAAAATCTCGTACAAAACCTGTTCAAGACCTTTATCGCTTGTAACCGCAACAAAATGATCTCCTGAAAGTCTGGAGCAATTAATGTTGGAAAAATGTGATGAAAGAATCCTTGAAAGTCCGACTATAAGCTTATCTCCCTCGGCAAATCCGTACCGAAGGTTATAGTTTTTCATATCATTGAAATCAAAATACAGAATAACGGGAGTCTCTCCTCTTATCAGGATATCGTCCCGGGCCTTTTCGGCCAGCTTGAAGAAATAGTTTATATTGGGAAGCCCCGTCATGGAGTCATAACCCAGATCCTGAATGCTTCCCTGCTTTAACAGCAGGTGTTCCATAGCCTGCTCGAACATGCCCTTATTTTCATCGCTGTATGGGCCTTCATCCGAATACCAGACGACCGCAAGCCTCTCTCCGGTAGGAGCATTTACATGCTTTCCCCTGGCATGGAGGATATGATATCCGTCGGGTGTCATTGTGCGGTATATGATATTCAGATTACTTTTTCCGGTTGCAAACTCTATAACGGCGTTACCGAGCCTGGCAACATCATCGGGATGATCATTATCATATAGATGATTATCCATCCGGTCGTGAGCGGTCTTTCTGTCAACACCCACGATATCCAGGAAACCATCGGTCAAAAGATGAGTCACAACCCTGTCGTCGAGAAACTGAAAAATCGCAAACGGAACACAGCTGCTCTCAAGGAGCGCTTTGGCATTTTCATCAAATACGTATTTTTCCAATTTTATCCCCTCATATTACAACATATATACAATCGAAAAATGCGCATAGTAATTCACTTAATATATTTATATCACGAAAAGAACATCTTTTCATCTCCTTCCCACTCCGAAGCCGGCGCAACAAAAAAGTCCCGCAGACATATAGCCTGCGGGACAGATTTTCGGTTTATGCAATGGAAGACGGGATTATACGATTCCCTGAGCCTTCATAGCGTCAGCAACCTTAAGGAAGCCTGCGATGTTGGCACCAGCAACATAGTCACCCTCAAGACCGTACTTCTTGGAAGCATCGTCACGATTGTGGAAA
>JAEEGK010019445.1_pt1 | contig 14570 bp, 15 predicted proteins | sample 8958771 | NCBI WGS metagenome assembly JAEEGK01 (sample SAMN16246547, study PRJNA631951) | gut metagenome | biome: gut microbiome; feature: rumen; material: SC-attached | host: Bos | place: Iran: Karaj | collected 2018-10
AGGGTAAACATATTGCCTTCGTAAACAGTATATGAATCCTGCTCAAACCAAAGGTCTGACGCAGCCTTTACTTTTCTGCCTCCCAAAGGTATAAGTACTATCAGACTTAAAATCAATATAGTTGCCAAACATAAAGTTATTCTTAATTTTCTGTTCTTCATTAAACCGGTCCCCATTCTTGGCCATGCCAAAATATCACATATACCATTATAGCACAAATTTCTTTTATGTAAAATAAAATATTAGTAAAATTAATAAGATTTCTTCAACCGGCATCATTTTTCTTGCAAATTCGGAATTTATAATATAAAATGAACCTATCAGATGCGGATAACAGCCGCAAAACACTCAAGGAGGTATGTTTATAATGGACATTAAGGGTTTATGGACACTTGTATCGGCTAAAGGATTAAATGCTGAGACTTTTGAGCAGGAATGGTTTACAAACGAACAGCTCAACGCTCTGCCCGACGATAATTTCTTAAAGATGCTGGCAAACACAATGGTTACGATTGAGGATGACTCCTTAAAGATCTGTAACCCCGTTAACATTCCCGAGGGTACACCTCAGGAAGAAATTGATGAATTCTTAAAGTCAGGTCATGGCGAGTTGGTTGACGGCAAGCTCATGATGTCTAAGAAGCTGGCAATCAAGTTCGAAGACGGCAAACTCCTGGTAGACAGCGGAGAAAGAGGCACCGTATTTGACGAGCCCATCAATCCCTGGAAACCCATTGAAGAACTTGGCAACACTCTCATCATCCTGGATCAGTACCAGATCGTTCGTGCAGGTGAGACTCCTTCAGAGGTAAAGAAGACCGTTAAGGTTGAAAAGCAGGCAAGTGCCGAGACAGCTGCAGCAGCCGGCACATACATCGGAAAATATACCAAGTTTGTAGGCGATCCCGATACAGCAAAGAAGGAAGAACCCTTCAAGCTCGTACTTAACGCTGACGGCACAGGCAAGTCCTTCCGTGATGACCTCGAGATAAAGGTACCCGACTGGTCAGTTGAAGGCGGAAGCTTTAAGCTTACAGAGAAGTTCCTCGGTACCATAGATTACACCGGTACTCTTTCAGGCAGCTCTCTCACACTCTACAACGGAGATCCTTCAAATGCATTAACCTGCACATATGTATACGAGAAGGAATGATATTTAATCGGACTTGATTACGATTTACTAAATAATCATATTTTAGAATTAAGCATAGCCTCGATAATATTGGGGCTATGTTTTTTTATATCTTGACTTATACCGGCATAAAATATATAATTTAGTTATAGAATATCCTTTCATTCCGCGCATAGCGAGGAATCTTAAATATATGATACAGAGGTGGCATTATGGATGATCTCATAAGCATCATTGTTCCGGTATATAATGTACAAAAATACTTAAGGACCTGCCTGGACTCCATCAGAAAACAAACATACACAAACATAGAAGTAATTCTTGTCGATGACGGTTCAACTGACGGCTCTCAGAAAACCTGTGACGAGTATACGCACATAGACGAGCGCTTCATCTGTATCCATAAGAAAAACGGCGGACTCTCCGATGCCAGAAACGAAGGCATCAAGCTCGCCAGCGGCAGATACGGTATGCTTGTTGACTCGGATGACTATATCCACCGTGACAGTGTAAAGATACTTTACCAGAACATCATTAACTCCGAGGCTGACCTGGCCATCGGCAACTACCGTCGTGTAAAGTTTGAAGAAAAGGTTGAACTCGAGAACAATCCCGACAACAAACCTGTGGAATATACCACAGAAGAAGCATTAAAAGAGCTTTGCGAGTTAGAATACAACTACTTTACAGCCAATCATATCCAGCAGTTTACCTCTGCATGGAACAAGCTTTACAGGATGGATATATTAAAAAAGATACCCTTCCCCGTAGGAAAGGTATTCGAGGACGTAGCTACTGCCCACGCATTTATACATGCATGTAAAAAGGTTGTTTATACCGATGCGATCCTCTACTTCTATCTCATAAGAGAAGGAAGCATCTCCAGAGTCGCTGTTAAAAACACCGATATGATCTCTGCTTTTGAAAACCGTATAGAGTATTTCCAGGCAAACGGACTCGATCAGTTCCTGCCGAACACCTATCAGACATACCTTACAGTCCTTATGAGGACCTACACACACCTGATAGAGACTCCTGAGTCCCCGAGGATCAAGAAAGAGATCGTAGAAAAAGCCAAGGTAATATATAAGACACACAAGGATATACTTAAAGACAACAGCAAGCTGAAGCATGAAGTAATGCTCTTTACCAGCTTCCCGGCACTGTATAAGAAATCATAATTCGTTTACTCAAACACTATTAAAAAACTAAAAGATCCTTCAGCTCCGCTCAGGATAACAATATTTTGATATCAACGAAAAATTGTCATCCTGAACGAAGTGAAGGATCTTATTTTTTTCAATTATGTTTTAGTCTATCTTTTGTTGCTCAGTTCTCAAACTTCCAGTCGATGATCTCATATCCTTCACCGCTGAATGTAAAGTAAACATCCTGAAGTCCGGTAATAGGAGCATCAAATACTGCCTTGCAGACTGTGGTATCGTTACCGTCTGACTCAACAGCGATATAACCAGCTACTGTACCGTTAGCATACTTTGTAGTTACGCGGATAGCACCATTGTTGCCATTGGTCTTTACGGTTGCAACTACTGACTTAGCACCTTTGTCACCAAAATCAACACCCTGGAGCTTTACAAAGTCACCGTCATTGATAGCGGTAAGTAACAGATTGCCGCAGCCATACTGCTTGCTGATCTCATCGGCGGGAGCTGTATCAACGCCGCCCATAACAGCAAATGTAGCACCGTTTATGGTCTCGTAAGGATTAAGAGTACCAACCTGCTTTCTTCCATCCTTGGTCATCTTGATGTCGCCGATAGTACCGTCCTCACCCATTGTAAACTCATCAATGCTTGTAGAACGATATCCGTGAAGGATGCCCTGCTCTTTCTCAAGCATTCTTGTATGGTAGGTGATATACCACTGATCCTTAAACTTAAAGATCGCATGGTGGTTATTTCCGCCCACACCCCAGTAATATCCGGGATTTCTGAGGACTCTCTCTTTAAATGTGAAAGGTCCTAAAGGATTCTTGCTCTCCATGATGATGATCTCACCATTTTCGAAACCGTACTCTTCTGTACCGGCCTTATCCACGCTGAAGTTGCTGCAATAACTGTAGTAATAGGTATCACCGTACTTATGGATACCTGAATCCTCAAAGAGATAAGGAGCATCGATGGATACGGGTACATCCACGAGACTCATCATATCATCACCGAGCTGTGCACATCTTGCAGTATAGGGATGTGCAGCCTTGGGCTGGCCGTCCTCTCCGCGAGGCACGCCGCCACCGAAATAGATATATGCTTTTCCGTCATCATCAACAAGTACCGCGGGGTCAAAAAGCCACTCAACATTACCGCAGTTTTCCATATCACGTCTGATAAGACCGTGTCCCAGCTCATCCCTGAAAGGACCTACGGGGCTGTCGGCACATACAACACCGATACCGCCGCCGTTATCAGCAAAGTAAAGGAAGAACTTGGGCTTTCCGTCTACCATCTTCCAAGCTGCTGCCGGAGCCCATGAATTGTGAGCCCACTTTGTAGCTCCGCCTGCACCTGCTATGGTTATCTCGCCATGATCTGTAAAGTTGATCATATCCTTTGTAGATACTACATAAAGGCTTCTGATCTTGCTGTAAGAATTTTCCTTTATCTCGCCCTTCTCATCGTACTCATAAGCATCGGCTGTCATATAGAAATATACAGTATCATCATAAACCAGTGCAAAGGGATCTGCTCCGTAATGCTGCTCGATAATGGGGTTATTGTTCATAAAACCCTTGTAAGTCTTTGACAGCTTCACATCTTTGAAAATAGCTTCAAAATCCATAGTTTCCTTCTCCTTAAGTTCATTATTGTCTTTTATATCATCCGTGTTTTCAACCACGGCTGACTCCGCATCCTTTTCCGGTGCATCCGTTTCTTCTGCCTGCTGAGGTTCAGCGGTTGCAGTTACCGTAACTGTGTTTTCCGGCTCCTTATTTGTATTACCGTCATTAGACGCACATCCTACAAGCATCATAGCCATAACAACAGATAAAATAATCTTTTTCTTGTTCATGATATATTACTCCATAAACATTAAATTGTCAGCAATGCGACTGTAGTTAGTATATCAGACAGATATGAATCAATTCAACTCATTTATTGCTGTAATATTTTCAATAATGACTCATGAGCCAGTGAAAATGCCTCAAATCCCGTAAGATTCCTGCTTGCATCGATTTCGGTCTTATTACCGCCCTTTTCCAGCTCTGCCAGGCCCTTAAACTCAAAAAGATGTGGCTCCAAAGAAAGGAATCCGTCAAATCCGTTACAGAACAGATCATCAAGTATCTTCTTTACATTTCCGTCACCGTATCCGACAGGCACAACCTTGCCGCTGCCCCATATCGCATCCTTGATATGAATATACGAAATATACCTCTTTAACAAACCGTATGCTTCAAGTGTATCCTGTTCAGCCTGTACAAAGTTTGCAAAATCAAATATAGCCCTGAAATTCTCACAGGCAAATTCATCCATCAGTTCCTTACACTCAGGAGCTTTTTCACCATATATGCCTTTCTCATTTTCATGCAAAAGAACTGCATCGTTCTTTTTTGCGTAATCAACAAATTTTCCAATCCTGTCGAATACATCATCCTTATACTTTGCTCTTGCTTCCTTACTGTCTCCGGGTATATAAAAGCTAAACATTCTGATATTTCTTGTATCCATCATATGAGCAATCTCTATAGCTCGCTTAAACTCATCAAAATGCTTTTCAAAAGCATCGGTAATACCGATTTTTCCGAGAGGTGAACCAAGGGCTGACAGTGATATGCCTGCATTGTCAAGCTTTTTCTTTATCTCACTTACCTTAGCGTTATCGTGGAATATCAGATTGTTGCCGTCCACGCCGCGCATCTCCACATATTTGATCCCCAGCTTATTCAGACTCTCTATCTGGACATCAAGCTTTCCGTCAATCTCATCCGCAAATCCCGTAATCTTGTATTCTCTGCTCATCAGTATGTTCCCTCCGTATCAAATACTTTGCCACTGCCTTCCTTTTTCTTTGACATCTTCCTGCGCTTATTCAACTCCTCCAAGAAAAGATCCTCATCAAACGGTAATTCTATTGTTTTATCAAGCCATGAGGATAAGAACATCGCATTTGAAAGCATCAGTCCGTTGATACCTTCTTTGCCCTCTGCGATCAGCTTTCCACCGTTAAGTATCCTGTCGGTAAATGCCTTTAACACACCCATATGCTGCTCATTTAACCCGTCAGTCTCAACCTCGATCTGTTCTCTCGCAGGCTGTGCAAAACCATTTTCGGCAGTTCTGCAGAATTCTCTTTCATTCTCACTCAGCTTGTCAAATATGAGTTTGTTATTCTCGCAAACGATCTTACCCATCTCAAAGGTGAGCTCCAATCTGTTTGTACCGGGTGCATCACCTGTAGTGGTCACAAATACACCTGTGGCACCGTTGGCAAACTCCATATATGCCGTTACGTCATCTTCTACCTCTATATTGTGCCACTTTGCCTCATGGCAGAATGCTCTTACCTTTACAGGCAGACCGCACAGCCACTGAAGCAGGTCGAGCTGATGAGGACACTGATTGAGCAGTACACCGCCGCCTTCTCCGTCCCATGTTGCTTTCCAGCCTGCTGCATCATAGTAGCTCTGTGTCCTGTACCAGTCAGTGATTATCCAGTTTACACGTTTTAAAGCTCCGAGCTCGCCGCTTTCGATCATCTCATGCAGCTTTCTGTATACACAGTTGGTACGCTGGTTAAACATGATGGCAAATACCTTGTCACTCTTTTCGGCTACTTCATTCATCTCTCTTACCTGCTTTGTATAAACACCTGCAGGCTTTTCACTTATGGCATGTACTCCGTGCTGTAAGGCATAGATTACAAACTCCGGATGGAAATAGTGAGGTGTTGCGATAAGCACTGCGTCACACTCCTTAGAGTCGATCAGCTCCCTGCCGTCAGAAAAACGCTTAACCTCTGCAGGCAGATTTTCTTTAGCCCATTTAAGTCTGTCCTCGTTTATATCGGCTACTGCCGTAAGCCTCATCTGAGGCACCATACCTTTAGCGACATTTGCCGCATGACCGCTGCCCATTCCACCGATACCTATAATACCAAGTCTTACTTCGTTCATTGTGTTCTCCTTTTCGTATGATCATTGTTAGCTTTGATTGTAAATACTAAAAACTGTCCTAAAGGTGCTTTCAACACTGTCCAGATTGTTTTTAAATGTTTCTCCGCTTATGAGGCTCCTGTAAAAATCTTCAATGCAGGCTTTATGCCCGCTGCCCCAGTAGCCTTTTCCTATACCTTCCGGTTCCTCACATATAATCTGATTACACTCCCCATTTTCATTCCATAGGAAAATATCCGTACCATTCAGCATGATCCTGCCCTTGTCACCCTGTATCTCTATGATCACGGGAGCATCATTTGCATATCCGTTAGAGGCATAAAAGCAGGCCCTTTTACCATCCGGGAATGACAGCCATGCTTCAACAGTATCCTCCACCTCTATATCGTATAAATGGTGCTTGTCAATGGAGCCTTCGACCTTATCGGGTGTACCGAGATATCTCAGCATCAGATCCAGAGTGTGTATCGACTGGTTTATAAGGGCTCCTCCCCCCTCTGATGCAAGACGCCCTTTCCAGTCGCTACTCTCATAATAATCCTTATCACGCCTCCAGGTCACAAAAGCTCTCCCACCGATTACATTTCCTATTTTCCCTTCGGATATCATTTCATCCATTTTGAGTGTGGAACAGTTATATCTGTTCTGAAAACATATACCCAATTTCCCGGGATTTCTCTCGTCCGCTTCCTTAAGCGCTTTAAACTGCTCCAAAGATATCGCACAGGGCTTTTCCATAAACACAGCCTTGCCATGGTTTAAGAAATCAAAAGCCATCGGAGCGTGCAGATAGTGAGGCGTACATATGTGGACCACATCAACATCGGATTTCAATAACTCACGATAGTCAGCATATACATCATAATTGGTTCCTTTTATATACTTTTCCGCTAAAGCCTCAGCCTTTGCCGGGATTGTATCACAAAACGCCGTCATCAGTACATCATCCATTTGGCTCAATGCCCAGGCATGTACCTGCGATATACCGCCGCAGCCTATTATTGCGACCTTTGTCACTTGTCATCACCTCCCCGGTTATATATTTACCTTCTATATTAAATCTTTTTCATGTTGGTATTGTATTTTATCCTGAAATATAATAATATAGACATATAATACTTATTTTATGCAATATTACTACCTCGGAATATTATAACATCATAATAAACATATTAACAAAAGGAGATCCGTATGCAGAACTACGAGATTACCACTTCCATGTTCCCTGTGGCCCCGCCTTACGATATGGTATATAAAAACGAAGTGACCGATCAGCCTGTGGGACCGCACTCGCATAATGCAGTAGAGTTTTACTATACCCTGACCGACCTGCCCGATGTACTTTTAAATGATAAGGTATTGGAAGTAAAGGCAGGTACACTTCTGGTGATACCGACATTCTGTATACACCAGCTGTACCATGAAGCCGGTAAACTGTATGAACGATACATCTTCAGTATAAATACACAATGGCTGGATACAGTTTTCTGTGAAGGTGCTCCTGAGTTTTCATATTTAAAAGATACACCCATGCCCATCCTTCTTTATCCCGACAAAAAAGGTAAGCAGGAGTTAAAAGAGAAATTTGAAAAGCTGATGTCATATGAGGATCGTACATCGATAGCTGCCATAACTGCCTTTTTGGATACATTATCCTTCATACACGGCATGACAAAGAAGTTGAATTTAAAAAAGAAACAGAATCTCCCGATATCACCCTCACAGAAAAAGGTAAACGATATAATAGCTTTCCTGCAGGACCATCTTAGCGAAAATATAAATATACCTGAGATCTCCGCACATTTTTATCTGAACCCCGATTATCTGGCCAGACTTTTTAAGAGCCATATGCACATCTCTATAGGCAAATATATTTCTCTGCAAAAAATAAGTGCTGCAGAAGGGATGCTCAGAAACGGCAGCACGGTGTCAGAAGTGCAGGAAGCATTAGGCTACTCCAGCTATGCATACTTCTTCAAAAACTTTCAAAAGATCACCGGTATGTCACCCAGCAAATACAGAAGCCAGTATACAATAAAATCGAGTAGGAGGGAGATTTAATTAATCTCCCGACCTCTCACACCACCGTGCGTACGGTTCCGTACACGGCGGTTCAATCAACTTAACAAGTGATGCACCTTTCGGTGTAGTAATCTAACATAGAGACTAATCCAAATGAGGTTAGTCTCTTTGTACTTATAGCCTTTTGTAACCATCCATTGTGTGCTAGCCTTGCATATCTATCGCCACAGTAGGGACAGTAATTGTTAGCGGCGGACTTATTGGTTTCTATTATTATAAGAAATAAGAATCATTAATCAAGAAGATCATAGTTGAAATAATCAAGATAAGGAGAAAAAAATATGGTTATGTTTATTGCTGGATGTTTTTTGGGAGCTGTTCTTATTGCACCGATAGTAACATTTGTATATGTTGTTGCAGATAATGTATAAGCTTAAAAAGTTATATCTATATCAAAAAGGGGCTGTCGCAATAGTGCGACAGCCCCTTTTTTAAGTTGGGTAAGCCGTCGGCACAGGGGCGAAGCTCCTGTTGAGACCGGGTGAGCCGTCGGCAAGGGCAGAGCCCTGGGAGACTGGGGAGGCTCTCTGCCTGGGGCAAAGCCCCGGTAAGAGCGGGTAGGCCGTCGGCAAGGGCAGAGCCCTGGGAGACCGGGGAGGCATTCCGCCAGGGGCAGCGCCCCTTAGGAACGGGGGAAGCCAGAGCGGGGGCAGGGCCCTATATCGGTTTACTCTTTTACAGGCGAGGGGCTGAAAAGCGCCGAAGCGTGCGAAAGAGTAAACAGATATATGTATCTTGTTGAAAATATAGTATTGACAATCCGGGGGCTATGTGGTATTATAATCACGTAATGATTTTTTGTTGCGGGGCGCTTGCGCGTACCCACACAGAACTCAGCCGGCGTACTACATTAACCGGTCAGCCTCCACAAACCTGAACTTTGGGGAAGAGTCGCACTGATGGTACCATGAGTCAGTGGGTGAGGTTGGAAATGTTTGCGGAAATCTTTTTGGAAGCAAGCGTATGTATAGGAGCATACCCGAAAGTATGTCGTGCCACGGGCGCACGTATCGACAGATAATCGCCCGGAACGGTGAATCTGTCTAAGCCGTTCATATAGATAGTCTATATAAATAGACAGATGTAACTCGTAAACCCAGGTCAAGGAAGACCGCGTCCACGTCAAGGAGGACAACAGAATGCACCGGAAGCTGTAAAAGACCGGAGACCGATGTACTGATCCATCTGACGGCCACCTTAATGCCGACATTAGAATAACAGAAAGGACGCACGCAGCGAATAAAAGCGGAACGGCAGGTCAGATGCGATAATCTGACGGAGCAATCACAGGCTCTACGAAAACAAAACCTTATGCTTGGCAGGCTGAGGGACTGTGACAGGATACCGTGACCTGGGACACGGATGGTAACATACCATTAAAAGTTTGTACAGTTTTTATTCGTCGAGAAGGCTTAAACACAAAAAAGACGAAGCGTGTGGAGACAGAACCACAATAAACCACCTGTTTGCTGAATCACATCGCTGTATGATGAGAGGAAGCTGCCCAGCTTTAACACTTGACAATTTAATAATATTATAGAAGGTAGTGCAAAGGGGAAACTCTTTGCTTTTTTCGGATAGAAAGGGAATAAAATGGGGTACAAAGACAAGAAATATCAGAAGGATCTTATACAGCAGACAAATGAAAGGCTGACTTCGATGCTTCACGCGGGAGAAGGCACGAGCAAGCGTGAAGCGGTAAAGAACGGTACGGACAGGGAAAAGATATTCTCGTACAGCACATACGAGAGCTACTTCAAGCACTGTAAGTATTTTATGAGATACGTAAAGAAGGAGCACCCGGAAGTCACGAACCTGAAACAGGCGAAGAAATATGTAAACGAATGGTTACAGAAAAGAACGGACGAGAGGGACGAGAACGGACGGGGGCTGTCGGCATGGACGATAAATCTCGAAAGGCAGGCTCTGGGGAAATTGTACGGGATCAAGCCCGATGATCAGAACTTTTTCGATGCACCGAAACGGCACAGAGAGGAAATATTCCGGAGCCGTGTGCCCTCAACTATGGATAAGCACTTTTCAGTTACTAATAACGCGGAATTCATCAGTTTCTGCCGTGGTACCGGGTGCCGCAGGAACATAATGGAGAAACTCGAAGGAAGGGACCTGGCGACAAGGCAGGACATAGACAGAAAGATAGCCGAGCTTGAGGCAAAGAGCGAACTTAACAGTTATGATGCGAAGCAGCTGGCGTTCTGTAAGGACGCGGTGGAACAGTTTCCTGATCAGGACTACTTCGTATGTCACCGTAATGATAAGGGCGGAAGGGACAGGTACTCTCCTATCGTCGGCAAGGATAAGGAAAATATAATAGAAAGAATGAGCAACACCGCACCGAATGAGAAGGTTTGGCTTCATGTGCCTGGTAACGCAGATATACACAGTTACAGGGGCGATTATGCCACGACAATATATAAGATGTACGCCCGTCCTATCGAGGAGATTCCGTATGACCGTGTTAAAAAAGGCAGCGGAATAAAATACCAGTCCGGTGTGTACGTCTGCCGTAAGGACGAAAAAGGCAAGAAACTGGACAAGGATGCTATGCTGAAGGCGAGCAAGGCACTTGGGCATAACCGTCTTGAGATCGTTGCTAACAACTACATAAGGGGGCTGTAATATGGCAAAAAAAATGTATCAGACGAAGCTCACAGCTTCCTGGACCGAGGCGGATGAGAAGCACCCTGCCACGCACATGCTCTTGTCTATGAAGGAATATGAGAAGATGTGCGAGGACATAAGAAAAGCCAATGCGGAGGCATACCAGGCAAAGCTTGACGCAAAGCAGATGATAGAGAGTATCGGAAAGGAAAATGCAAGGGAACGGGAGCAGCTAAGGAAAAATTACGAGGCAGATCACGACTATCAGTGGAGTCTGCTGGATATCCAGGAGAAAGAAATCAAACGCTTGGAGGAACTCAACAAGGATCTCCTGCGTGTGGCAAGGGAACGTGCCAACGCCGAGCGAAAGATGATGCCGAAAAAGGAGCGAAGCGGATACAAATTGATAAAATCCGGGGCAACGCAAAAGAAGATCGGGTACAATAAGAATACCGGTGTTCAATATGGTTACGCTTGGGAGACTGTCTTGGAGTGCCCGTACAGGGCGGATATCCCGCTTAACGAGATAGGCAGGGAGATATTTAAGGAACTGAAAGAAAAAGTGCTGCCAGGGATGGGCGCAAAAGGGTATGGAGTGAAAGATGATGATGGTGGTCTATGGAAAGGCGATTATGGCGAAGCCTGTAAAGTAGCCTCCGAGATCGGTATGGCGGTCGTCTTTGATTACGACTTTTCGGTTAACACGAGGTCGAGACCGTACCGTTGGCTGATAACACTCGTGACTACATCTTCGACGACGGTGAGCGAGGATCTGATGGGATAAGAGAAAAAGAAAGGGCTACGGAACTAAAAAAGCGTCCTGAGAGCGGATATCAGAATGCAAAAGGTAAATCATCGATAAAAGATGATAATAATCGCTCAGACGGATATAAATAAGAGGAGGACATAATATGAACGGTTACATCATGCAGGCAGAAACTTATAAGATATTAGCAGAGCGGGGACAGATCCCGAAGGAAGAAGCCGAGAGAAAAAGGGCAGTCTATGCTTTCCTGGGGACAATCGAGGAAAGCCAACGATATGATCTGTTTGACAGTTCCGCTTTCAATGACATTGTTAAGGCGTATGTAAAGCTTGCGCTGAAGAATACCGAAATAGACGAGGAAAAGACGGAAGAGATAATGCAGGAGCTTCGGTGGTTGTTCGATACAAAGAGCTCAAAAGAAGTGCTGGAACAGTGTTAACGAAAACAGTTCCTTTTGCTGACACTGAAAAGGGCACGAAATAAGGGCAAAAAAACGGTAAAAAAGAGCTGAAAGTGTTAAAGAAAAAGAAGTGACCTTTTCTTTAACAGTGATTAGGGGGATACGATGATATACGGTTATGCAAGGTGCAGCACAAACGAGGAACGCCAGGACATCGACAGACAGAAACGGGAACTCTTCTCTCTCGGCGTGTCCGAGGACAAATACATCTACTGGGAGTACGAAAAAGGCACGAAGGATGACCGCGTGGAGTTCCAGAAGCTCCTGGATATAGTCGGGGAAGGCGATACTATAGCCACTACGGAAGTTTCAAGGCTCACGAGATCGACAAAGCACCTGTGCGAGATCCTTCAGACGGTACAGGACAAGAAGCTCATACTCAATATCGGAGGATCCTTCGTGGTGGACTGCAGCAAGGGCGAACTGGATCCTATGACCGAGGGAATGATAAAGATGTGGGGCGTGTTTGCCGAGATGGAGCGTAACATCATCTCCCGGCGCGTCAAGTCGGGTATGAAGAACGCAGCTGCCAAAGGCAAGAAGATCGGCAGGGAGAAAACAACAGCTGCTACTCTCCCGCTTCAGTTCTGGAAAGCCTACAATATGTATAAGAACAAACAGATCAACATCACGGAGTTTGCCGGGATGCTGAGGGTATCACGGACAACGATTTACAAATATATCAATCTTGCAAAACAGGAAAGTATTTAAGAAAAAAGCAAGTATATCCATACAACCATATAATGGTAGAGCCATATACGATTGTATTCTTGTTTTAAAGCATTCATTCTACTAAGTCGAAAACAACAGTTATTTCCTCTGCCCAATTTGTTGACAATTGGAGATACACGTAATCAATATTGTCTGGAACAGTGTAAATCTGACCAAAAACCGGAAAAACAGACACGAAGTCACAATTTTTTTCCGGATTTTTCCCATCAATATGATTAATATCACCGTAATATATACTGTCGTTTGGAAGATAATGTAGTCTGCGCCATTCGTAGAGATAGCCATTAACCATTACCGTCGGATATATTTCAGAAGCTCCCAAAAGAGTGCCTCCAGTACTTTCGGGACTATTCGTATCATTCCCACCGCCTTTTTTGCTATTACAACTTAGACAAGCACAAGATAATAAAGCAATCAAAAATATAAACAAAAATTTTTTCATTGTTCAGCCTCCCTTTATTATGAGACAAGCATTTCGTCTTGAACTTCCCTGACCAGTTCTATCTGGTATCCGCAGAAGTCAGATATCTCTTCGGGTGTCTTCCCTCGCTGGAGCATATTCCTGATATTGCTTCTTCTATCTTCGCCTTTCATGCTGAACCCGCATCTTCTTGTTACTTCTTCTTGGTCGAACAAAGCTTCCATTATACTCATGACTTCCGCCTCCCTTTCCTTGAGATATTCTACAAGCACATTCTTGTCCCTACATATACGCAAGGTCTCCCTTATTGCCTCCGGGGTCTTCCCATAGTTCTTTATCATATCCGTGGCCACCTTAGAGAAAGTAACGTACTGGCTGATGATGTCATCTGATCCTCCGGCCAGGATTTTAACCCGAATATTTACATCTACTTCTTCTCCATTAAAGAACTCGTCCTTAAGGCAAATATTCTGCGGGATATTTTCCATTTCTCCGGTAAATATCACATACAACTCAGGCTTCGGAATGCTAACTTTCCTGCTTCCATACAAATCTGTACTATTTTCAGTAAAATATCTATTGTATGTTTCTCCCAGATACATCAGTACCCTGGGTAAAATATTAACAGTCCACGTAGATTGAGCCTCTGCAAGAACCAACAGTGAATCCCTTACTCGAAACCCAAGATCATTATACATTTGGTCTGTCAGAACATTCGTGATCGTAACATCCTTAAGATCCTTTTCGGTAACTTCAGTATCCTCAGGATGCAGTGCCTGATATAATTGAAGCAGATACTTTGGATTACCAAAGAGATCCCCAAAAACACTATCCTTAACTGTCCTTTTTATCTCTGCGCCAGCAGTTTCATAAAATGCCTGTTCCAAATCAAAGTACCTCCCCAACATTTCTCCATTTACATTATAGCATGTTTTTACTGACCTTTCAACATCACAAAAGAAAATAAATTTTTAAAATTTTATTAAAGAATTCTTTTCATCATATCTATATTTCAATATCATTTTTAGACAATACATTTATTTTTTTCATTCTTCCGTCGTCTTTCTTTTGCGACATTATCGTCAGTTTCTCGGTTATTTTCTTTTACAAAAAACAAAAAGGGGAACGGACAACCATTCCCCCGAAAAACTTTGTATGGTAATTGTTTTCTTCCATAGGACAATGTTCTTACCTCTCCTCTATCCTCTGCAATATCCACGT
>JAEEGK010019447.1_pt1 | contig 14568 bp, 10 predicted proteins | sample 8958771 | NCBI WGS metagenome assembly JAEEGK01 (sample SAMN16246547, study PRJNA631951) | gut metagenome | biome: gut microbiome; feature: rumen; material: SC-attached | host: Bos | place: Iran: Karaj | collected 2018-10
TTATAAAGAATCATATAGGAAGCACACTGACCATCAAAGAAGGCGCAGAACATCACTTCCACACCGAAGAAGAAAAAGAATTCATTAGAAATTGGATTATTAATAACATTAAATAGGAGAAATATATGGGTGTATTTAAAAACTGCTACTACCGCATTAATCAAAAAGTCTTAAAGTTCTTTATGCGCTTTATGAACTGGAAAGAACCAGAACTCTTAGAAGGTGAAGACGCGGTTTTAAAGTTACCTTCTTTTATTAAAAATAAAAACATTAATAAAGTCTTAATTGTCACTGATAAAGGTTTAATGAATCTTCATCTTTTAGATCCTTTATTTGAAGAACTTAAAAAAGAAGGTTTGGAATACGTCATCTATGATGGAGTACAACCAAACCCCACAATTCCAAGCATTGAAGAATGTAAACAAATCTATATCGATAATAAATGTGAAGGCATTATCGCCTTTGGCGGTGGTTCCCCAATGGATTGCGCGAAAGCCGCAGCGGCACGTGTAGTCAAACCAAAGAAATCAGTCTGTAAGATGAGAGGCTACTTAAAAGTTGGTAAAAAACTTCCTCCATTTTTTGCGGTACCTACAACTGCTGGCACAGGCAGTGAAACCACATTAGCGGCGGTAGTGACCGACCCAACCACTCACGAGAAAAACGCCATTTGTGATCCTTGTTTAAGACCTAAGTATGCTGTTTTAGATCCCGCTTTAACAACTGGACTTCCTCCGCATATCACATCCACAACTGGTATGGATGCTTTAACGCACGCTGTGGAATCATATATCGGTAAAAGTAACGTTAAATCGACGATTAAATATGCAGAAGATGCAGTTAAATTAATACACGCCTACCTTGAAAAAGCATATAACAACGGTAAAGATATCGAAGCTAGAGAGAAGATGTTAAAAGCTTCTTTCTATGCTGGAAGCGCTTTCACTAGAGCCTTTGTTGGCTATGTCCACGCTATCGCTCATAACTTAGGTGGTATGTATAATACGCCACATGGTTTAGCCAACGCTGTCATCCTTCCATATGTTCTAGAATGGTATGGAAAATCAGTCTATAAACCATTAAGTAAACTCGCTGACCTCATTGGTATCACTAATGAGAATATGACAATGGAAGAAAAGGCCAAAGCCTATATCGCAGAAATCAAAAGAATGAATAAGGCAATGAATATTCCTGAAAAGTTCGATTTCATTAAAGAGGAAGATATTCCAACCTTAGTGAAACGTGCCTTAAAAGAAGGTAATCCAGGTTATCCAGTACCTAAAATCATGAATGCGAAAGACTGTGAACAAGTCATCCGTTCGTTGATGAAATAAAAGATTCCGTCACATTAAAAATCAAATTAGTGCATTTTTCTTTGCATATTCTTTTTAAATGTCTATAATAGGAACAAATAATATACCGAAAGGAATTGAAAGGTATGAAATATATTACCGTATTAGAAGCTAGTAAAAAATGGAACATTAATGAAAGAAGAGTGCGTGCTCTTTTAAAAGAGAAACGTATTGAAGGCGCTATTTTAAAGGGTCATAAATACTTAATTCCAGAAAATGCCGCTAAACCATTAGATCGTCGTATTAAAGGACAACGTCTTTTTGAAGATTCTCCTTTAAAAGGTATCGATATTGATTTTAAGAATTATAGAAAACAATATCCAAGTGATGATGGTTACTTTGGTCGTTATGGTGGGACCTTCCTTCCAGATAACTTAAAGAAAGCGATGGATGAAATCTATTATGGTTATCAAACAATTGCTAAGTCATCTAAATTCATCGCTGAACTGAGAGAAATTAGAAAGAATTATCAAGGACGTCCTACTCCTATTTATCACTGTCAAAACCTTTCAAATTACTTAGGACGTGTCCAAATCTATCTTAAAAGAGAAGATCTTAACCATGGTGGTGCTCATAAATTAAATAACGCCATGGGCCAAGCTTTACTCGCTAAATACTTAGGCAAAAAGAAATTAATTGCCGAAACAGGTGCAGGTTCTCATGGTTCCGCAGTCGCTATGGCGGCGGCCTACTTCGGTTTAGAATGCGACATCTATATGGGTGAAGTCGATATGATTAAACAAGCCCCAAATGTTGAAAGAATTAAAGTGTTAGGCGCTAATGTCATTCCAGTTACCTTTGGCACAAAGACATTAAAAGAAGCAGTTGATGCGGCTTTTGAAAACTACGCTAAAGAATATAAAACAGCGTTCTATGTCATTGGTAGTGCGGTTGGCCCCCATCCATATCCATTAATGGTCAGAGATTTCCAAGAAGTCATTGGCCGAGAAGCCAAAGAACAATTCTTAGAAATGACTGGTGAACTTCCAGATATCGTTACCGCTTGTGTTGGTGGTGGCTCTAACGCTATTGGTATGTTTGAAGCTTTCCTAGAAGAACCAGTTAATATTGTTGGTGTGGAAGCGATGGGCGAAGGCAAAGAACCAGGTAAGAACAGCGCCACTATGACACTAGGTAAAGAAATGATTCTTCACGGTTTCAATTCCTTAGTTTTGCAAAACCCAGATGGTACGGCGGGAGATGCCTATTCCATCGCAAGTGGGCTCGATTATCCTGGTGTTGGTCCAGAACACGCTTTCTTAAAAGAAATTGGTCGTGTTAAATATGAATATGTCACCGATGATGAAGCCGCGGAAGCCTTCTTCTTGCTCTCTAGATTAGAAGGCATTATTCCAGCGATTGAATCTAGCCATGCTTTAGCCTACGCCATTAGATGTGCGAGAAGTATGAAAAGCGGCTCTATTCTCGTCTGTTTATCTGGTCGTGGGGATAAAGACATGGACTTCATGCTTAAGAAATACCCACACATGTTCAAATAATTTTAAATTGACTATTTCCAAAGCCATCTCTTATTCCTTGGGGATGGCTTTTTTAACAATCACAACACAAAACTAACTTAATATGCTATATTTGTATAATAAATGGAGGTCTATTATGGACAATAAAGTCAGAATTCAAGACGATTTATTTACATTCGTCAACCAAGAAAAAATCGATTCTTTAGTCATTCCAGATGATATGCCTGTGGCCGGTGGTTTCGCGGAATTACGCGATAACGTCGAAAAGACATTGATGGATGAATTTAAAGCATTAGAAAAAGCTAATGATATCAAAGACCCAAACTTACAAAAAGCTGTTGACCTTTATAGCGTTGCTAAAAACGTTAAAAAGAGAAATAAACAAGGTATTAAACCAATCGCTAAGGATTTAAAGTTCATCGCTGGAGCGAATGATTTTGCCTTATTTAATAGAAAATTAAAGAACTTTGTTCTTAATGGTTATCCATTACCATTTAACTTCTGGGTTGATACAGATTTAAAAGATTCTAATAAGCACGCTTTATTCTTATCTGGTCCAGGCACAATCTTACCAGACACCACCATGTATAATCCTGCTAATCCAAATAAGGATATGCTCTTAAACATGTGGAAAACATTCGCTATGCAAGCCTTATCCTTCTCTGAATTATCTAAGGAAGAACAAGCTTTATACTTAGAAGACACACTTGCGTTCGATGCCATTATCGCGACATTAGTGAAATCTTCTCAAGAATGGAGTGAATACACCAAGATGTATAATCCTTATAAAGTTAATAAGGTTAATAGATTACTCGCTCCTATCAAAATTAAAAGAGTCTTCAAACAATTATTCGGTTATATCCCAGAAGTGGTGATCGTCGCTGATCCAAGATTCTTAGATGGTTTTAAAACATTATTTAATGAAGAAAACTTCACCAAATTCATTCACTGGTCATATGTGAACTTCTTATTACAAAGAGGCCAATTCTTAAGCGAACAACTTAGAGATATCACTGGTGCCTTTGGTAGAGCCCTTTCTGGCATTGCAAAACCAACAGATCCAGTTAAATTTGCCTATCGTTTAGCCTCTAACTGCTTCGATCAACCAGTTGGCTATTACTATGGTGTGAAATACTTCGGTGAAGAAGCCAAAAAGGACGTCATTGAAATGGTCAAAGAAATCATCGAAACATATAAAGAAAGAGTGAGAAACTCTGATATCTTATGTGACGCTACTAAAGAAAAGGCTATCTTAAAACTTAGCACCATGAAGATTAAGATGGGCTATACCGACAAAGTCGAGCCAATTTACGACCAATTCGTCGTTAACAAAAAAGATTCTTTATACAAGAACATTTCTAACATCCACAAAGTGAGATTCTTTGATAAATTAGCTAAGCTAAATCAACCAGTGGATAAGACAAAATGGTTAATGCCAGGTCATATGGTTAATGCTTGCTATGACCCAACAAGTAATGACATCACCTTCCCTGCCGCTATCTTACAAGCGCCATTCTATTCCATTAAACAGAGTAGAAGTGAAAACTTAGGTGGTATTGGTGCGGTTATTGGTCATGAAATCAGCCACGCCTTTGATAACAATGGTGCCAAGATGGATGAAAACGGTAACATCAATAACTGGTGGACCAAAGAAGACTTCAAGAAATTTGAAAAGAAAACCAAACTCATGATTGAACAATTCGATGGTATCGAACTCCCATGGGGTAAAGTTAACTCCGCTCTTATCGTCAGTGAAAACATCGCCGATAATGGTGGTATGGCGGTCACTCTTAACATCATGAAGAACATGAAAGACGCCAACTATGAAGAATACTTCCTTAACTGGGCGAGAATCTGGTGCCAAAAAGCCAAACCAGAATTCCAAGCTCTTCTCCTCACAGTGGACGTCCATGGACCAGTCATTTTAAGAACCAATATGCCTCCACGTAACTTCGAAGAATGGTATGAAACATTCGATGTGAAGAAAACCGATAAAATGTATATTGAGCCAAAGAAGAGACTCATCATTTGGTAAGACTACATCAAAACATTTAAGCCGTTGCTAATTAACGGCTTTTTTACTATGTAAATTATCATAGATTATAAAAAAATCATCACTCTCGCGTACGAGTGCTATAATGTATGTAACGTATATAAAAGAGGATTAACTATGAAAAAAGTCAAAAAGATAATGATGACTTTGTTGCCTTCTTTTTTCATTCTTGGAATGAGTGTTCCAATCTTTTTAGGTGGCTCAAATACCGCTGATGCGGGAAAAGACACTGCCATTTATGATGAGAGTGACGCTCATGCTGTCCTTTCTCGACCAGACATTAAATATGCTTCTGGCGATGATGATGACGATGAAGAAGAGGTCATTGAAGTTGATAAGGTAATCCTCCATTACTACAACGAGGCAGGCGGATGTGCTGGTCGTGCTTTCTATTTATGGGTCACTGGTGAGGATGGTGTTGAATATAACTTTGACAATGCATCTGATATCATGACACTCAACGCTGATGGCACGATGATGACCATTACGATTGACTTCTCCGATGCGAGGTTCACGGCATTTAAAGACAAGAGTTCGCTCTTCTTTATCATCAAATTCAAAATGATTAGTGACACAAACCTCAACTGGGGTGGACAATCCGATGACGTGCAACTCCGTTATAAAGACTTCCCACCAACGGATAAGGTGTGTGAAGTTTGGACAATGCCAGCAGCAGGTGGAGGTATTGCTATTTTAGATAGCGAAGCAAAAACCAAAGTCCATGGTATCAAACTTGCGACTTTTACTGATTGGAAGACAATCAAGTGTGAATTAACAGATGACACGAGCAGTGTGAACTGGAAACTTTACGCTTTCGATGAAACATATTTCAAAATCAAACCAAAGAAAAGAGCGGACGCTCAGAAGTGGTATTTAGTGAAATCCGGTACCGCTAATCAAAAGACGTTCAACATCGATTTAAAATACGAAGCTCATATTAACTTAGTCTATTCTTTAGTCAGTCACGATCCAGCTAGTGACGCTGATCCTGACATGAAAGATTTAGACAAAACAGTGACAGTAGGCTTAGAAAAACTATACGATAGCGCTAAATTCAAACAGTACTACGATAGTTATTCTGGTGATTTAGGTGTGACATACTCTAAAACATCTACCACATTTAAAGTCTGGTCACCAGTCAGCGCTAATATGACCGTTCTTCTTTACGATTCAGATACGAGTAAAGAATATGGTGGTGAAGATAAATACACTGGCTACCATATGCACTATAAGAGCGGTGGTCTTTGGGAGTTAACCATCGATGGTGATTTAGCGGGTAAATACTATAATTACCAAGTCGATAACACTTTAGGCACAAATGTGGTCATGGATCCATATGCCACAAGCGCGGGTTGCTGTGGTGTGCGTGGTTTTATCTATGATAAAGCAACTTCAAATCCAGAAGGTTGGGATGCCTTACCACTTAAGTGGGATGGTGTTTCAGGCTACGATTTAGCGACACCACAAGACTTAACCATCTACGAAGTCCATATGCAAGACTTTACTGGTGATGAATCTTGGATTTCTAATAACAATATCAAACGTGGTACATATAACGCTTTCGTTGAAAGTGGCACTAAGTTAACCGTGGATGGGGTGACAGTTTCCACTGGTTACGATCACTTAAATGAATTAGGCGTAGGCGCTGTTCAACTCGTCCCAGTCTTCGACCACGATAACGATGAATATGGTGTCTTTGATGAACAAGGTAATCCAACTCTTCAAGTCAAATACAACTGGGGATACAATCCTTTGAACTATAACGTCGTCGAAGGCGGTTATTCCTCTAATCCGCACGATGGCTTAGCCAGAGTCAAAGAATTTAAGAACTTAGTCTTACAAATGAGCAAAACAGAAGCCCATACCCGTGTCATTATGGACGTTGTTTATAACCACGTCAGTAGTGCTACAGGTAGTAACTTCCATAAATTAATGCCTCGTTATTACTTCCGCTACACACAAGATGGTGAACTCTTCGATGGTAGTGGTTGTCATAACGAAGTGGCCTCTGAAAGACCAATGATGAGAAAGTTAATCGTTGATTCTTTATGCATGTGGGCCAAAGAATACAAAATCAAAGGCTTTAGATTTGACTTAATGGGTCTTATTGATTACAAGACCATGAATGCCGTGCAAAAAGCCTTATATGAAATCGACCCAGATATTTACATCTACGGTGAAGGTTGGTCCTTAGGTTATAACGGTTCCACCGATGATAACTATGGTACAGAAACCTGGCACGTCTATAACAAATGTAATGCTGGTTTAGTGGGTAATAACGCTGTTTATTTAGGCGGTTTCAACGATACATTTAGAAACGCTGTCAGAGGCGCTAATAGTTCTTGGGGTCAAGAAAAAGCCTATCCAGAAGCTGGCTTTGTGCAATCTGGTAACTGGAAAGATGGTAACCCAGACAAAGAAACACTAAGAAAAATCTCTGAAGGTTTATGGGGTGTCCATACTGATAAAGGTCATTACCCAGAACAAACAGTCAACTACGTCTCATGTCACGATAACTGGACAGTGAGAGATCAAATGATGCAAACACTACCAAAAGCCGATGAAACTCATCACGCTTCTCTAGAAAATATCTTAAGAGGTTCCTTACAAGCCCATGGCTTAGTGATGGCCAGTAACGCTGCGGCTTTCATCTATGGTGGCGAAGAATTCTTAAGAACAAAAGAATACACCGTTGATCCAAGCACAATCACTGGTGTTACCGCTGATAGTTGGACTGAATTATTCGGTCATAAGATTTCTCATAACTCCTATAACGCTCCATTATCTCTTAACTCATTTAAATGGGGTAACAAAGTTAAAGTGGAATTAGATGGAGAAACAATTACTAACGAAGTCTATCACTATAATGAAAAATTCCAAGACTTAGTGAAGATGCACAAAGGCCTCCAAAAGAAAGGCAAAAATTCCACATTCGAAGAATTAGTGGGAACAACATCTGATGGCAGAGCCGTTGGTGGTCTTTGGTGGGGCAGAAACGGTCAAGATGACCTCGGTAACGCTGTTGGTTTCCAAGCTAATGAAACATTCATCTATTTAGTCGCTGCTCCTTATGGTGATAGCGATTATATCGGTAGTGGTGACAATCCTGGTGATTGGACACAAAAATTTGAATACGGCTACCATAACTACGAAGATAACAAGGTTAAATTCGGCAATAGCTGTGCCATTTGGATCTTGGATAGACATGGTCATTAAGGGGAGGTAAAGATATGAAAAAGAATAGATTATTCATTCTCGCTTTAGTGGCTTTACCACTTCTCGCTGCCTGTTCAAGTGAAGTATATTATCCAAAATATTCTTATCCAGGCGATCCATTCTCAGAAGAAGGCGAACATGGTGGTTCCGGTGGTAGTGAGGATATCGACGAAGAAGAAAACATGACCGTTAACTTCTATCTTGATTATTCTCACAGTGATGAACCAATTTACCACATGAGATGGTATATGTTAAAACCATTGGGTTCTTGTCCAGCGGAAGCGATTTTACAAGATAAAGACGCTGCTGATCCATTATATGGCAAATTCCTCGGTTATTCGGAATATCCTTCCGCGATTGATGAATCGCTCCTTTGGAATTTCGAAACAGATTATAAACAATCCAATATCCTTAACCTTTACGGTATTTGGGTCAATCAATAGGAGGTCAAAACGATGAATACTTATAAAAAATTAGCATTGTTACTACCAATTCTCCTATTAGCGAGCTGTAATTTCAAATACACGTATGTCATCGATGGACTTGACATCGGTGGTGGTGAAGGAGGAGAAACCAGTGAAGGAGATGGTATCGACGACGCTGGTACATACGATATCAAAGTGTGGGTGGACGATAAAATTGTCGACTTAACAAGAACACAAATCCAATCTTTCGTTTCTGAAAGCATGGGTAAATACACAATTAACGCGAAAGTAGAACCTCAATCAGAAGGTACCGCAGCGTCAAGTATGTTACAAGACGTCCAAAGCGGCGCTGATATTTTCTGCTTCGCGCAAGACCAATTATCGAGATTAAAAGTGGCTGGTGCGCTTTCTAAATTAACTGGTACATACGCTTCCTTCATTAAAAACAATAATAGTGAAGGATCAGTGAAAGCCGCTTCTATCGACGGTACTGGTGAAACGGTTTATGCCTTCCCAGTGACCAGTGATAATGGTTACTTCTTATATTACGATAAGAGTGTCATCTCTGATGAAGACGCTAAAGATATGACCGCTATCCTAGCGAAATGTAAATCATCAGGTAAAAAACTTAACTTTGAAGCGAGAAGCAACGGCTTCTATAGCGCTTCCTATTTCTTAGCGACAGGTTGCCATTCCACATGGACACTTGATGAAGAAACCGGTAAGTTCGTCGCTTATGATGATGACTTCTCCAGTGAAAAAGGTGTTATTGCCGCGAAAGGTCTTAAAGAATTAGCGGATACTTCTATCGTCGCCACTAACTCATTAGCCTCCAAGTTAGGTGATTCCGCTGCGGCGGTTGTCTCTGGTATTTGGGAATACGATGTCGCTTTAAAGAGATTAGGCGATAAGCTCGGCTGTGCGGAACTTCCAAGTTTCAAAGTCGACGGAACTTCATACCATCTTGGCTCTTTTGATGGTTATAAACTCGTCGGTGTCAAACCACAAGTGGATGCTAAAAAAGCTTCCGTGTGCCGTAAACTTGCCCAATATTTAACAGGCGAAAAGTGCCAAACAGAAAGATTCAGAGAAGTATCTTGGGGTCCAACAAATAAGAAATCTAGCGAAAGAGATGAGATCAAAAACCATCCAGGTTTAGCCGCTCTTGCCGCACAACATGAATTCGCGACTCAACAAGGTCAATGTCCAGGCGCATGGTTCGTGGCTTTAAGTACAACCGCAAAAGCAGTTACTCAAGGCTCTAGTGATGCCGATATCAGACAAATCTTAGAAAACTATAAAAATGGTTTGCCTGAATTATTAAGTGAAGATTAGGGGGTGAGATGATGAAACAATATACTGATTTAGAACTCCTAAAACTAAGCAAAGGTAAACGTGCCGGCTATAAGTTTAAAATGTTCTTTGCCTCAATTCCTGGCTGGTTCAAAAACTTATTCATTAAGATTGGCCGTTTCTTCAAGAACTTAGGTTTAGGTATCGTACATTGGTTTAGAGACATCGGTCTGACCTTTGTCCGTGGTGATTGGAAAACAAAGATTTCCTATTTCATCATGGGCTTCGGTAATATCTTCAGAGGTCAAGTCTTAAGAGGTCTCTTATTCCTCTTCTTCGAAGCAGCATTCATTCTTTATATGATCTACTTCGGTGGCCATTACTTATCAAGACTTTACATCCTTGGTGAAGTCGGCTCCACAATGGACCATGAAACAGGCACGATTATCTATGGTGAAAACTCCTTTAACATCATGCTTTATGGTGTTCTCACTTTATTCTTTATCGTTGCCTTCATATACACGTGGAACCTTAATATTAAACAAAATAGAATTAATGAAGAAATCATTAAAGATAAGAAGAAACTCGCCACTGCGAAAGATGACTTACGCGCTTTAGTGGATGAAAACTTCCATAAGACATTATTAGCCTTGCCTGTTTTAGGTATCTTGATATTTACGGTCTTACCAATCTTCTTTATGATTCTCGTCGCCTTTACTAACTACGATGCTAACCACAATCCACCAATGAACTTATTTGGTTGGGTTGGCCTAGAAAACTTTGGTCAATTATTCACTTGGACCAACAGTGGTGGCGCCTCTTTCTCCATGACATTTGGTCAAATCTTGTTATGGACATTAATTTGGGCGTTCTTCGCGACATTTACTAACTATTTCTTAGGTATGGGTGTGGCGATGCTCATCAATAAGAAAGGCATTAGATTGAAGAAGTTATGGCGTACAATTCTCGTCTTCTCCATCGCCATTCCTCAGTTCATTTCCATCTTGTTCGTCTCTAACATGTTTGCGACAGATGGTATCATCAACGGTATCTTTGGTACCCATATTGATTTCTGGGGTAATGAATGGCTAGCGAGAATTACCGTCATTGTCATCAACATTTGGATTGGTGTTCCTTACTTAATGCTTGTCGTTACTGGTATCTTAATGAATATTCCAGCGGACCTTTATGAATCCGCGAATATCGATGGTGCAAGTGGCTGGCAACAATACACAAAGATCACCTTACCATATATGTTATTTATTACCGGTCCATACTTATTAACAAGCTTCACTGGTAATATGAATAACTTTAATGTTATCTACCTTCTCACTGGTGGTGGACCAAAGGTCCAAGAATATTATGGTAACGCTGGTAAAACCGACTTATTAATCACCTGGTTATTCAACCTCGCGGTCAATGAAAGTAACTATAAGTTCGCCGCGGTTATCGGTATCATGGTGTTTATTGTCGTCGCTGGCTTATCCTTAATCATCTATAACATTATTCCAAGTACAAAGAATGAGGAGGGTTTCCAATAATATGGCACAAAAGCACATGAATATGTCCACTAAGAGACGTATTGGAAATATCGTCTCCTACATTACTCTCGCTTTGATTTCAATCATTTGGATCATGCCATTCATCTTCTTATTATTGAAATCATTCGATATCGAGAACCCTGGTGTCACAAGCAATGTGATTCCAAAAGCATTTGGTTTTGATAACTACATCTATTTATTCTCGAGTGACTGTAACTTCTTACAGTGGTACTTCAACACCTTCATCATCGCTTTGGTGGTGTGCGTTGTGCAAACCGCGATGCAGTTTGCCATGTCATTCGTCTTATCTAGATTTAGATTCAAACTCAGAAAACCATTAATGAACTTCATGTTAGTGCTTGGTATGTTCCCTGGCTTCCTAACGATGATCGTTCTTTATCAAATCTTAAAAGGTATTGGTTTAACCGGTGATAACGCTGTTCCTGGTTTAATCCTCGTCTATGTCGCCTCTTCCGGTATGGGCTATTACGTCATTAAGGGCTTCCTTGATACGATGCCTAAATCACTTGATGAAGCGGCGTTAGTGGATGGTGCGACACGCGCACAAATCTTCTTCAAAGTTATCATTCCACTTTGTAAACCAATTCTCATCTACACAGTCTTAACATCATTTATGGGACCATGGGGCGACTTCGTGTTTGCCTATACGGTCTCGTTAGGTAGCCAATCAGGTATGAACGTGGCCGCTGGTCTTAATTCCTGGTTGAGCGCCGCTAATATCGGTCAACACTTCGCTCACTTCTGTGCGGGTGGTGTCATCGTTGCCATTCCAGTAATGGTCTTGTTCCTCTTCTTACAAAAATACTATGTTGAGGGCGTTACTGGTGGTGCAGTTAAAGGATAGGAGATATTTTTATGGCAGAAGTAATTATTAAAAATGTAAAGAAAATTTATTCCGGCAATGTGACAGCCGTCCATGATTTCAATCTTCATATTAAAGATAAAGAATTCATCGTCTTCGTCGGTCCTTCTGGATGTGGTAAAAGTACAACATTAAGAATGGTCGCTGGTCTAGAAGACATTTCTGAAGGCACTGTTAGTATTGATGGAGAAATCGTTAACGATTTACAACCTAAAGACCGTCATATCTCCATGGTTTTCCAAAACTATGCTTTGTATCCACATTTAACTGTTTATGAAAATATGGCGTTCCCACTTCGACTCCAAAAGATGGATAACGATGAAATCTATCGTAGAGTCACCGATGCCGCGCAGGTGTTAGGCATCACTCCATTCTTAACTAGAAAACCAAAAGCCATGTCTGGTGGTCAAAGACAACGTGTCGCCATTGGTAGAGCGATGGTTAAAGACTGTAAGGTCTTCTTAATGGACGAACCATTATCTAACTTAGACGCTAAATTACGTAACCAAATGAGAGCGGAAATCATTCTCCTTAGAAAGAGAATTAATACCACATTCATTTACGTTACCCACGACCAAACAGAAGCTATGACCTTAGGTGATAGAATCGTTTGTATGAAAGATGGCTTCATTATGCAAGTTGGTACTCCAACTGAATTATTTGATATGCCTGCTAATTTATTCGTCGCCCAATTCGTTGGTGCGCCAATGATGAATACAGTCAATTGTGACTTAATTAGAGAAGGCGATAAATATTTCGTTAATCCTTATGGATTTAAACTTCCAGTGGATGGTTCTAAAGCTAAAGCGTTATTAGAAAGAGATATTCAATCTCGTCCAATTATCTTAGGTGTCCGTCCAGAGCACATCCAATTAGCGAAAGGCAAAGACGCTATCCCAACAACTATTCAAGTGAATGAAATGATGGGTAGTGAATATCACTTACACGTCACAACAGAAGCAGGTGATAGATTAATCGTTAGAATTCCAACTCTTTCCCTCTCTGATGAAGAAAGAGCCAATATGGTGATGGGCAATCCACTTAATATCAGCTTCTCTGGTAAAGCGATGCACTTCTTTGATCCTGAAAGTGAAAAGAACTTACTCGTTGATATCACAAACGCTGATGCGTATGAATTAGATGCTGATATTATTCACCAAGAACAACAAGAAGAACTGCCAAAGGCAGATAAAGCATAGGAGGTAATATGGCATTACAGAAAAAACATAAAAGATTATTAGCCTATGTTGGGATCCTTGGTGGCCTTGCTGTTTTAGCCTTAACTTTCTTCACCATTTCACAGTTTGAAAAAGCGAAATACCAAGCATCAGTTAGTATGCAGTTGGTATGTAAAAACAAACTGGATGCTGCTCTAGATAAAGATCCAGATGCAGAAACGAATGAAAGTAGTTCATATCACGAAATAGCGTTATATTGGCAAGAATATTACGATGAGTTTGGGAAAATTACAAAGAACAACTCTATAGCCTATAAAGGAACCGCTATTCCAGCATATCTATTATCTATGTCCACACTCGTGGCCTTTGGCTTAATCCTTAAGCACGCGGAAACAGCCAAAGAAAAAGAAGATGAAGAAGCTGTTTTAAATCCAGGAGGTAAATAGATATGAAAAAATCTAAATTAGTATTTCTATTATTGCCTCTATTAGTCACTAGTTGTGTGCAACCTGTACAAAATAAAAGTAGTGAAGAACAACAAGCTTCTAGTGCAGATCAACAAGAAGGCAGTGTTGTAATCATTGAAGATAACGATGAATACGACGAATGGTTAGACTCTTGGAGCCAACCAGGCCATTTATACTTCCACTATAACAGAGGTAACAAAGGCGGTTATTCAAATTATTGCCTTTGGTTATGGCAACACTCTCCAGAAGATTTAGAGGGTGCTTTATATGCCTTCCCAAAAGATAAAGTCAAAGTTAGTGAAAAATTAACTTTAAGCCCAATGTCTAATCACTGGATGACCGCTAGTGAAGTTGGTAAAGATGGCGATGACACATACATCGACTCATATGGTGTTATTGCGGATGTTGATTTATATAACTCTGGCCTCGTCGGTGGTAAATCAGGTAAAGCAACATCATTCCAAGGCATGGAAGAAATTGGTTTCTTAATCCCATTAATCGATAAGATGGACGGCAAAACCAACTGGGTCTCCGATGGTGGTAGAGAAACCTATATCGATGATATCGGTGAAGCTAGTAACTGGCACTATGCAGGTGGCAAAGCTATCCATATCTTTGTTTCGACTGGTGCTTTATATGATTACTCATATTTTGCTGGTAGTGGTACCGCTCAAGCAGTCAC
>JAEEGK010019451.1_pt1 | contig 14566 bp, 17 predicted proteins | sample 8958771 | NCBI WGS metagenome assembly JAEEGK01 (sample SAMN16246547, study PRJNA631951) | gut metagenome | biome: gut microbiome; feature: rumen; material: SC-attached | host: Bos | place: Iran: Karaj | collected 2018-10
ATCCTCTTTACTTCTCTTTTCTCTGCGAGAGTGAGATTTGCGGGAACCGCGTATTCCTTCTTTTTCCCGAAAATACTTATCAAAGTCTATTTCCTCCTTATTGTTTTTATTCCTCTCAGGTTCCATGGCCAGGTTGTACATGACAAGTTCCATGATCTCGTCATTTGCCTGAGCATACCTGTGAAGCTTTGAATAGAAGTTGTCCGTCTTGTAGGGACGTTCTTTCGGCCTGACGAACGTGGCCTTGATGAAATGCTCAAGAATCACCTCCGGAGTCTGGCCGTTCTTTTCATACATTGCTATGAAAAAGAGCGGCATCATGACCACCATCATCGCCATAGTGCTAGTACTGGCACTTGCCATCTGCTTCACAAAGAAAAACACCGGAAGCCCCAGAAGAGCCGCCAGCGAAAAGCAGATAAGCTGTCTTTTTGTAAGATTAAAAAAGACCTTACTCTTAACTTTGGTAAGGTCTCTTGGAACAGATATATAAGATGCTGCCATATGATTCCTTTCTAATGTGCATGTAAGATCGACTTGGCCACACTGCCTGTTTTAAAAAGCGTGAAGCATAACAGAATGGTATGACTCAGAACCGCCCAAAGCGATCCGATCAGATCTGATGAAAGTGATACATTCTGTATCAGCACCGCATATATTCCTACGCAGACCATAATGAGAAATCCCTGAAGCCCAAGTGCCATAAGTGACCTTAAGTAGTTCTGTCCAATTCTGCCCTGTTCCCTGTTTCCGAAAGTTGAAAACGGTATGGGAGCCAGACTGACCATCAGGTATATCTCGATCATCCTTCCGTAGACAATTACATATATGAGTGCCGCTATGATATAGATCAGGAAATTTACTATCATCGCCATAGAGAAGACCGCTATAAGTTCACCCAGGTCCATATCCATAAGTGTATCTTCCATGTCTGATATCGAGCCGAGATCTATTGAGGTTTCGTCTGAAATAATCCCTCCGGCATCCGCAACCACGCTTTGAGCCACATCAAATATCGCCATTGTGATATTCATGGTATTGGTGATGAGCAAAACGGCTACGAAAGTCTTGAAGATCCATTTCCAAAAGATAAATGTCTCAAAGTTAGCCAGATTGTTATGACCGATGACCAGATCTATGAGCTCGTAACAGGCAATAAAAGTAAGTATTATACCGGCGATCGGTGTTATCACATTCTGCGTAAGATTCGTTATCAGGTTAAAAACACCCGGCATAAAATCTGACGGTGAGGTTCCAACCTCTGTTGCTATCCTTCCGACCTGGAAGTTCACCGCACCGAATATGTTGTTCAGGAGCCTGAGTATTCCCGAAATCAATGCCTCTTTAAACCAGGCATCCATCGATTCAAGAACGCTATCCAATGTTTACCTCCTTCTTATAAAACAACCCTGCCGCCAAATGGCGGCAGGGCATCTGCAAACCTCATCCGAAGAGTCCGGAAAGAAGGGGCACAAGGGTGATGCCGATAAGGGCAACTCCGCCGCCTGCAACAAACTGCTTCATTCCCTGAGACTTGGCACCAGGGTTATCGTTGCCGTAACCCTCCATGAGGTTGATAGCTCCCCAGATGCCGAGCCCGGCTCCGAGTGCGATAACAAGAGTCTGAAGTACTGCAACTGCGCTGTTAAAAAATGCCATAATAAAATTCCTCCATAAATGTGTGATTAATGAGTTAAGATTCGTTTCCGCATACCCGTCGACTGATATGCGGTATGTGCGCACAAAAAAACAGTCTCTTACGAGGCTGTCTCTTCAGTAGTCATGTCAATGACTTCATATTTGTCATCAGGTTTCAGTATTAACTTGTGCTCAAGGAACTTCTCCACATCGAAGTAGTTCCTTTCGTCATAGTCCGATGTCAGGTTATAGGACGGATGCTTTGTGAGATCATATTTATCTGACAGAAAAGGCCTGACGCCTCTTACCTGTACGATACATTTATTTCCGTCCATTACCTGCAGTTCATCGATACTCATAAGGTCACGGCCCAGCTTCTGATAATTGAGGTTATAGGACTGACTGCTGCCTCTGGTCTCTCCGGTGTTATACATATCTATGGTCTCTTTTCCGAGAGCTGTATTGAGATCCTTGAGAGTAGTCTGTTCCGAGCCTCCGAGGAAAACTTGCGAATCGCAGTTTCCGATTATAGTTTCGGCATTATCCTTGTATAAAGCCTTAAGCTGTGACTTGGCCTGCAGAACAAGAGCTGCAGATATCTCGCGGCTACGTATTGTCGCCATGAGTTTTTCAAGATTAGGGATTTGCCCGATATTGGCCGCCTCATCAATAAGGCACCTCACATGCACCGGCAGTCTACCATGATACACATCATCTGCCTTTTCACAGAGCAGATTGAAGAGCTGGGTATAGATCATGCTGATAAGGAAATTGAAGGTAGGATCCGTATCAGACATTATCAGATACAGTATCGTCCTCTTATCACCTAGGGTATCCAGCTCCAACTCATCATAAGATGTGATCTCTCTGAGCTCACTGATATCAAATGGAGACAGCCTCGCTCCACAGCTCACTAATATGCTCTTCAGCGTTTTTCCCGCTGCGATCTTAAATTTGGCATATTGTCTTACTGCAAAGTGATTCGGATCTCTTTTTTCCAGCTTTTCAAAGAGCCTGTCCACGGCATTTTTGAATTCCTCATCCTCCTCCCTGACCTCCATGGAATTGAGCATTGCAAGGAGTGTATTGAAGTTCTGTTCCTGTGGAGGTGCCTCATAGTGGATATAGCCTATAAGAGCCGTATACAGAAGGCGCTCTGCTTTCTCCCAGAATTCATCATTTGCTTTGCCATCTCCCTTGGTATTAGCGATAAGAGTCGTCACAAGCTTCAGGATGTCTTTCTCACTGTGGATATACTCGAAAGGATTGTAATGCATCGACTTCTTGAAGTTGATCGTATTGAACACCTTTATGCGGTATCCGTTCTTCACAAATGCATTGCCTGTCTCTTCTATGAGAGTTCCTTTCGGATCCGTTAGCACAACTGATGTCCGCATCTGAAGCAGGTTAGGCTTAATAAAATATCTGGTCTTACCGGAACCTGAACCTCCGACAACAAGCACGTTCTTGTTACGGGCATACTTGGGATTTGCCGGTCTGGAATTGAGAGTAATTCTCTCCGTCTGTGACAGGATCACATTATTGCGAAAGTCGGGATCAATGAACGGTTCTATATCCTCAGGCTTTCCCCACCTGGCAGATCCGTATTCTATGTTGTGCCGAAAGGTCTTGGCATTCTTGGACTTGATATAAACCACAAGTCTTATCAGAGCACCTATGGCTACTCCGGTAATGATATCGACCGGATGAAGACTCGGTAGCGGATTGCTGAAAGCCTTTTTTAAAAATCCGTCCACCATAACGCTGCGGATCCTCTCGGAAGCATTGGATCCTCCGGCGATTCTGAAAGCCTCACCGAAGTTCGTTGAAACCGCTCCGATCACGAAATACGGGATATTCAGGATTATGAGCTTCTTGATGTTTTTCTTCATCTTTCCGGCTCCTTCCATCTATCCTTTATCTTATGCGGCATCTTGGAGATCATCTCTTTCAGAGCTTTGAGCTGTTCAAGGATGCTGGGGCGTTCTATATCAGGCTTATCCTTGCCTTTCATCCTCTTAGCCGCATAGTCCCTTAGGATAGACAGTATCGCATCTTCATCCTTGGCTTTGAAGAATACCGTGTACTGAGGATTCTCCGCCTGTTTGTCCTTTACGATTGCGAAATCCACACCGTACTTTCCTGCGATCTTCTTGAACTCTCTGATACCCTCATCAGTAACCGGTACACTTTTGACTCCATCCCCCTGGCCGATCAGTTCCTTAACGGACTGCTTGCCGTGAACATGGTCGTCTTTTTTCTGATATAGCTTTTTGTACTGTTTCTGCTGCTTCATGCGCTGATATAGATTGTGCCAGGTTTTCATTCCCTTAAGCATCATTTCAATACTGAGCTTTGCCGTTCTGATTGCAAACTGCACAGTCCGGTTCTCTACTTCTTCCTGCATGTCACCACCTCCTTTCCTGCAGGTTCATCAGGGGATAGGAAATGCTTTAAAGCGTTCTCCGTCAGCTGCCAGGGTTACAAGCCTTGATTCAAATTCCGTGGCTGCAGATGAATAATCATCTTCTGTGAGCATCTCGATACCTCTGATGGTTCCGTTGAAAATGATCGCAGATCCCATAAAATATCTTCCGTCATCAGCATTAATGATCTTGTCCCTGTTATAGATCATCAGATAATCCGTACTGCCGAGATATTCGCAGGTAGACTTACCGGTCAGTCTTTCGAGGATCTCATTAGCCTCATCCTGATCAACAATTCTGGATTCACCGGTAGTTGAAATAACAAGTGCCCCATCCTCCTTACTGACCGGATTATCCGATGTGATAGTCGCTCCGTCAGTGACAGGATCAAGTTCTATTTTGAGTTCTATTTTCTTCATGAATTCTCCTTATGATGTTTTCCGATAGATTCGTTATAGTTGACCAGATTTCTGATATACCCGTGCATCGTAAACGGTGCGTTGTACAATGAGGCCAACATATATTGCTTGGTGTTTTTAATTTTTGATGCACAATGATTCAGACAGTCCAGCACATACTCGATATGCTCGGATGTTAGTTTCTTGAACTGGGATTTAACAACAACCGCAGGCTTATAGTCTCCCTCAATCAGGATCTTCTCTTTAGTCGTACAGAGAACGTCCAGGATCAGATCAAATATCGCTTCAAGCGAATCTATATCTCCCGGATTGTCCAGAATAAGAGAGCTGTAAGATAGCTGCTTTTCCAGATATGCTCTTTCTTTTCTCATCTCATCAGATAAGATAAGATCAGTATTGTTATTCTCAGTATTGTTTATATAAGTCTTATTAGGGTATGAATCACATACTTCTGCAGGTATGATTTTCATACCGCCATACGTATGATTTTCATACTTCTGTAAGTATGATTCACATACCGGTATGAACTTCTTCACATAGATCATCGCAGGCTTTCCGAGGCCCTGTTTCTTACGTTCTATAAGCCCGAAGTCCTCGAGCTCATCCATAAGCTTGCACGCTTTCTGATGGCATACGCCAAAAGACTCCTCAATGCCCGTTATGGTCATATAGATGTAGACTCTTCCGGCATCATCCTTCCAGTTATTCCGGGCTGACAGTTCAACACGGTCCAGCAAGATCCCGTACAGGAATCTCGCATCCCTGGAAAGTTTCCTGAAGCGTTCATCGGTGAACAAAAGCTTTGGCGTTCTGTAAAAGGCATAGCTCTGCGATTCTTCGTTATAGAAGTAATCAAACAGCATTATCCGGGCTCTCCGCAGCCTTAGGGTGTCGTATGCTCTTCATGATCTCCGCATAGCAGGGAAAACAGAAAGACTGTCCTCTGCCGTAGGGGCACTTCTTATCCGGACAGTTGCAGGGATGAGCAAGAGGCGGTGTATTTCCGATAGCGGATTCGTATTTGTTGGTCGTCAGCTGGACGAGTTTCTTCTCATTCATTTCTTCCTCCATAGAAAAAGCGCCCTGCCGGATATTCTCCGGCGGACGCTTATGCTAGTTACAATATGGTCACCACGGCTTTAGGACTCAGATCGCTTCGCCGCCCTTTGATTTGGTTCCGCGATCAACAGCCTCCTTCTTGGGAGCACGGGCAGTCTCCTCTTTCTTGGCCTCCAGATCTCCCAGAACAGAGCTTTTCTCATCAAGGGAGTCTTTCATCTCCTTATCAGAATCAAGCTCTTCACGGGCATTCTGGAGTGCCTGACGCTCAACGAATTTTTCGCCAAGCTCGAAGATCTTTTCCCTGGAATCGTAATGATAAACGGAATCGGTAAGCTTATCCTCGGGAGCAACCTGAGTAGCATTGACTTCCTTTACCATGGACTCAAGACTGGAAAGATCCATCTGTCCGTTGTCAGGAACAATGAGCAGTTCGTGGATAGATGAAGGGATAATGAAGAAATCACCGCCTGCACGCTCAGCAGCCTGCTCGAGGAAATCCTTGTAAGCAAGAACTCCGGCACCGTGAACCTTATCGGGAACGGTAGCGACATACATCTGCTCGTCCTTGGGATCCACAGGGACAATTCCCATCATCTCAGCCTGCTCGATGCCGACAAGCTCCATCATAACCTCGCTCATGCCACTGATTACGAGAGGCTTAAGCTTGGGTGCATTCTCAAGTGCATCCTGACGAAGCTGATCATGGGTAACCCCCATTGCATCAAGCATCTGATTGGTAACAAGGATCGAAGCCCTGCCCTCCTCGTCGCTCTGAAGAACAAAGCGGTAGACAACGGACATATCCTCGATATTCTCATGAGGGATCTTATCAAGCATCTCGGCATTGGTCTTGGAAGAAACGACTTCCATTGCCAGCTTTTCCTTCATCTGAGAGTAATCGGTAAGGGAAGCGGTATCGATGTCCGGCTTATTTTCAAGCCCCTTGTCGATGACGTCGATCACTTTCCCAACAACATCGTCATACTCCTTGCCGCCCTCAAGCTGATCGTAGAACTTGGAAATCGGAATGTTCACTCCGATGTTCCCGTCCATGGGCTTGACCGTAAGAGCTTCATAACTGTCATTGAGCTTATTTACGGTATTAATGCTGACATCCATCTCGCTGCCACGCTCGGAAAAGAACTCCTTGAGGTCTTCTGTGATCTGATCTTTAAATTCGGTATAATCCATTTTTTTCTCCTGTGCAGCACCGCAGGCCTACGGTGCAATGATTAGTTAAGAGTCAGGATCGTCATCCCGGCTCAGGGTTGTTTATGGCAATAAAAAACGCCTGACTTTCGTCAGACGTCTATCGCCATATTCTCTTGCAAAAGAAAAGGACAAAGCTTTGCGGGTTTCCTTGGCGTTTTGCTTTGTCCATTATAGAGATTATCACAGAAAAAACTGCTTGGAAAGGCATGCGAGCGGGACACAAGCGGGACATGACCGGGACGCGACCGGGACACGAGCGGGACATGAACGGGACATGAGCGGAAATCAATCCCGGCGAAAGAGACTTCTGAAGTGAATTTCCAGTAAGTTTTCCCTCCAGTAACCGATATGCATCATAATACCTGCTAGTACGAAAATGATCAGATAGGCGGCTCCCAGCAAAATGCACCATACCTCTGCTGCAGGGATATTCTTTTGAACAAGGCAAAATACTATAAATATCACTATGGGAAGCAGCACATAGGAAAGAACCTTAGTGGCTAATTCTAAAGCTATGGAAAAGATCAGCTGAACTAATCCAAGAGCCATAGATAATAGACCAGTTATTATTTTGATGATTAATCTTCCAAAGAATCTGAGCATGGTTATCACCTATAAATAAAGTGCAAGATCGTGCACTTTAGGGAAATGAGTTGTTCGTGGGCGGCGCTGCGGTAATGATGTTATTCCAGATCAGATACGACCTGCAGCCTTCTCCATCCTGACCTTATAGGCAATGAGTCTGAGGACATACTCCGGCATAAGCCTTCTCTCCAACTCCCACTCCTGCATGGTCCTATAAGGGATGCCAAGCCAATTAGCAAAATCAACGCGGTTCATCCCGGACATTTTACGGATGAATTTGAACTCATATGCCATAATTCTGCGCTGCGCATCCTTGTCGTCAGCCTTGGCTTTTTCAACTTCTATTTCTATTCCTTCGATGTTTACGATAGTAGATTTCATACCGTCTCCTTTCGTTCTGTAGTCAGTGCGTATATTGATATAATGAATTATAGTGTAGTCAGTGCGTATGTGTCAAGAAATAAACGATAATTGATTCTTATAACGAGATATATTAAAATTATAGAAAATTAAGATCGATTAGCAAAATATGGGAAATCATATGACGCAAAGCTATAGGGACTTTAAAATGTCAGCCAGTTGCACCGTACATTATTGGTACACCATTTATCCCTATATTGGAATAAATGGTTTTTTTATTGGGAGGGAAATATATGCTAATAGAATTAATAGGATTCGCAGCAATGGGACTACTTGCTAAAAAAACTGTTGATACAGTATCCACCGGAGTAAAAAACTATAGAGAAGATCCTGAAAAAGTTAAATCTGAGATAAGGGAACTCATATCTGATATAAAAAATGAATTCAAAGAAATCGATTGGAAAGATGCTACCAAAGAACTATTGGTTGCCGGAGCAAACGGCCTAAAAGACACCGTGGAAGGAAACTTTATGGCCTCCGCATCAGAAGCACTTTTTAATCAACTTTCAGATATTATCGATTCAAAAGGCAAAGATGAAGGAGTCAACGAAGTTAATGATTACATTTGCAGACACATTCACTCTGAGGGAACAAGTGAGAATCCGTACAGTGAATCTGAAAACTTCTTTTTATCAACTGCAATTGCAGTGTTTGAAAGCAAAAAGATATATGACGGAAAAATGCGTTTATTAAATCAGTTAGAATCTGAAGGACACAGCATAGAAGACTTATAACAAATTCTATGAATTACAAACTAAAAGAAAAAATACAAAACAATAACCTATTCACTATTTTTACATCCGAAGATTTTTCTCAGCATGATGAGTTGGGGTTTGATATCCTACATTATGCATTATTGTTTGGAAGCGATTCTGTTGTATCCAAGGTATTAAAGAAAAAGGATTTATTACCCAAACCGGTTATAAATGTTTTTTTCCTTGCTTATGACTATTCTTATATAGCCACAATTTTAGGTAGAGATAATTTCGTCGAGCAATTATCCAATGTATCCGTATATGTACGCGATTCATTGCGATGCTATGAACAACTCAATAAGAATAAAAAAGTTTTAGATAATACCATTAGATCAGAGAGACGTAGAGCAGAGAATTATCGGAAATCCACAAGAACCAACCAATCAATCAACAAATCTCTCGCCTCAGCAAAAATAAAACAAATCAACGATCTTATACGTGTTCAAAGCAGATTCATCGCCCTAATTGAAGACGATATTATCGAAGCAGAAAACACTGTGAGTAGATGCAGATCATTATATGCATCAAAACTTGATGAATTTAAAAAATCTTCAACTTCTGCTCCTGGAATTGTCAAACTAATTCTATATTATTATAAAAACTGGTCCGATTATGATTACAGTGACCATAAAATTGATTTCTATTTTTGTGGTTATAATTTCTTAATATCTGAAAAGTGGTTTAAACAGTTCATCCCATCATCAGAAAACAATAATCATCGCGATAACAGCAATAAGCACACAGATGAAAGTGCTAATTCTAGTTATCAATCAAAAGATAATTCCGAAGAGGATATAAAACCACACGGAAATCATTGGTTTTCAAAAGAAGCTTGGAACAATATAGATGCATTAAGAAAAGAGTATCGTACACTTGCAAAAAAATATCATCCTGATAACCATCCTGAAAAAATACGCACTTTTATGAGTATTCAATCAGAAAGATCCGTCATTCTAGAACGCTTGAAAAATATATAGATAAAAATGGGAGGACAATTAGATGGCAATCAAAAAAAATACAATCCATTCTGTTGAATATATCTGCAGTTACTGTGGAAAAAAATCGTTAAGAGGGCTTAGTCTAGGAAGACCTCTTCCGGGAAAATGTCCTCGTAAGCAAGGAGATAAGCCGCATTCATGGCGTGTTAATAGAAAAATATAAACTGCTAAAACAACATAATAAGTATTATTCTTTGAACAAAAAATGACTTGGCCAATTATAGACCAAGTCATTATATTTCGTTTATTTATAATTTTTCTTGTATTATAAGAATATCATTTATAAGAGCATGAGCCTCTTCATCAGAAAGCTTAAGTTGTCCCTTTTCCCATTGTTTAGCCTTAAAATAGGACCTCGCTTTCATCATTTTTTTGGTAAGAAAACAATAATCATCTGAGTGGGTGTAAAGATCCCCAAAGGCACGGTAATTTGCCCCATAACATGTTGGACATGATAGCCTAACCACACAATCCCTACATTTGCCATCTATCACTTCCAAAGGTATTTCGTCTTCATAAAATTTCAATGAATGAGATTTTTCTGCCTTTTCTTTACCAACAGTTATAGGCATAAACATCTGGCATGGATACGAAACTCCATCTATATCATAAGCTGCCATATTTATACCAGAACCGCAAAAACGATGCATCTTATCTTCCGGTGTACAAGTAGCAATCCCCATATCGAGCATAGAACAGGGTTTATATTCAGGATGAATCAAAAAGAAATCAATTAATTTCTCGAGCTCAGCATTAAAGATATTTTCATTATTAGGATCCGTCCAATCAATACCATATGCTAGATTACAAGAAACCTCATCAAAACCAAATTCATATAAATACTCTACCCCTTCAGCCAAGTATGGCAGCGATTCTTTTGAAACAGTCATCTTTATCGGCTGATTTTTGTAATGATTTCTAAAAAAACCTAAATCTATCCTAGATGCAGAATTGCTACGATTAATGTTTTGCATCAAATCGGTTCCATCATAACTCAATCCGCAGACAAATATATCTCGATTCTCAATAAGCCACTCTTTTATCTCCCCATGAACAAGAGTTCCATTTGTTATCGCAAAAAAGATATAAGGATGTGTCACGCCCTTTTCTCTAACATCTTTAACAATCTGTTTGATTGTTTCAAATTCTAAAAAAGGTTCTCCTCCAAACAAATCAAACTCCAAAGTAACATCGTTAGGAGTTTTTTCTATTTCATTATAAATAATGGAAAGAGCCGTCGTTAACGACATCTTTCCATTATTCTTGTTCGACTCATAGCAATATGTACAGTTCAAATTACAAGACTGCGTAAGAACTAACGTTACAGCACGAGTATCGATTTCCATTATTATCTCTTATTTCCTTTACAAGACCTAGTACACGTGTTTTTACATGATCCCGTACATTTACCCATACATACATTATTTCCGCAACCACTATTGCACAGTCCCATTAATTTTATATTGGGACCAGCAGGAGCCGGCTGCCAACCTAAATTAAATGATTCCAAAGATTTCTTTAAAAACTCATCAATTTGAAACATGCCTTCCCCCCTATCCTAAATAAAAAATATAGTCATTACGTGCCAATTGAATTACAACAATTATTTTATTATTTTATCCTTAATATGTCAACGTTCTTACATTTAACGAAAATTTCAAATAAACAGAATTATTTATACTGTCACTCAATCTTGATATATGAGTTATATAATTTGATAAAACTAATCATATCGGAGCTGAAAAAAGTTTGTAGTTACGTTCAAAAATCAGCCCTTTTTCAAAAGGTGCAAATCGGGTGCAAACGGGAATAGTGCTACCCTGGAACCCCAGTATTCATGCGGTTTTCGGCGTTTTTCTAACGGTGCTGCCCCAGCAGACAAATAAAACCTTTATCATTTTTCCTTACCTCAAAAAGTACATAAAAAGCGCGAATTTACGCGGTTTCCTAGCCATAGTGATAACGACTATATTCTACATAATCTGTAGTAAAATGGCAAAATCGGGCAAAGTGTAGCATATTTTGGCAATGAAACGTAGTCAAAACGTAGTAAAAATGGGGGTAGTTTACTACTGCTCATTTTGAACCCATAATGGGTTCATTGTCTCTGCCGTGGGTGCAGTTTCCGTGGGTTCATTTGAACCTATTTTCGTGGGTTCATTTGAACCCCCTAGGAGGGGTGCATTTGAACCCGCTAAGGGGGTGCATTTTGCACCCCCCTGTGTTTGAACTAGCCTATAATTCCATCCAAGCTATCATATCGCTATTCCAATCACACCACTACTGTCTTTTCCTTTTTATTTCCATCAGATTAGGGGCAATGCTTTCAAAATCTAATTTCACAGTCATCCCTATTGATTCAAGTCCTGTTTTTGATATTTTTTGACCGCTCTTTCTGACAATCACCGGTTTATCATCATCCTGCGAAATAACTACCACCTCTTCATCAGATTTTTTATCATCCAAGCCTCCGCCAATTACTGTATGGTCTCCGACATTCCCATCCTCATCAAGCTGGATACAATAACTCTTAGACATTTGACTCAATTCAGGATCATACCCAAGGGATGCCGCTATAGCATTATCCTCCCTATCATAATCTTCCTTCCATTTTTGAACCTTTTTGAGTACTTCTTCTGCATACTTTGGATCAGCTTCCATCTTCTCCTGTAGTTTCGGAGGCATCAGTATCACCATTTCTCCATAACCTATCTGTCTTAATCCGCTCTGTACTCTGGAATCTGATTGTGGGGAATCCGGTTTTGTCGGCCTCCAGTTATTCATGCACTCCGCAGCCGTTTCTTTTTTGAAGTACTCCCATATAGGAAAGTCATTACGGTCCCAACAACTCCAAGGCACATTACAATTACCAACCTTGGTTTGAACCTGGTTTCCCGAGAAAGCAGCTTGAAACATGTCTGAAACACTCATCTTGGTATCACATGCCTCTGATAGTATCTGGGAAAAAGATGATACACTCATGTCCGTTTCGGCACCAGGTATTTTTGTATTCACTTGATTAGCCAACAAGGCTGTAATATCTATACCATCATTGTGTATAGGATTAATACTCACAGTTTTCCCTCCAAAAAGAGCACCGGATTTCTGTACTCATTCCATTGAAATCCAGTGCCATCCATGCCACATAATATATTAACGCTTATCTTATATATCGGTTGGTCGGCTAAAAGCTTTAGTTTTAACACAATAAGGTTTTTGCTCTCATATAATTCAGGAATTTAAAACTTCATTGCACTGTATATTTCTTGAACGATAGTCTCCTGATCTTTCTCAGCAGTAATAGCCATCTCATCAAGAAGATCAGAATAATCCTTATCGACCCACCATTCTCTCATTGCCTCTTCACCAAACTCACTACACTTGGCTCGCGTCATATGGCGCTTTATGGTCTCTTCAAAAGGGATGTCAAAATAGTAGGCAATAATGTTATTTCCGTATAGGTCTATTGCTAGCTCAAACAGAGGCCTATACCAATCAGCAACCAGAATTCCTTCCAGAATAACCGTTTCACAGTGATTTCTTCCATAAATAAGCAGTTCTTTCAACAAAGGCAACGCCTTAGTATTCGGACCGTCTTTGACCATAAGCATTTCTCGTCTTATGACATCTTGAGATATAAGCAGAGTATTGTTCCCTATCTTTTTCTGTAATTCTCTGGCTACAGTTGTTTTCCCGCTCCCGGAATTACCACGAAGTATGATCAATTTACACATCTATATCAATTCCTTTCGGGCTACTATAGCCGTATACGCTTCGGTCACATTAGTAGCACCTGTTTCTTTGAATCCGTTCTTATGCCAGAAATGCTCAGCCTGTGGATTTCCCTCCACCCAGCAAAGCCGGATCTCCTTCTTTCCTAATCGAGACATAGCATCACACAATTCATCTATAATGCTGCTTCCCAGCCCTTTATTCTGCACCGCCACATCTGTCATGAAGAAGCCTATAAAAGCAGTTGTCTTATCCGGGAATGCCATGATCAGATCCATGACCGCCACCAGACGATCCTCGTCAAAAAATCCGACATAATACTTATCAGCCGCGGTCTTTCCGGGTGGAAGTGCGCCCATATCATCTCGAATACTCTGCTCAGATACAAACGGCGGACAATATTGATAATACAGCGTGTTCTTTTCACAAAGAGAAACCACTTGTGGAATATCTTCCTCTGAAAGAGTTCTGACCTCATATTTATCAGACAAGTCACTGATGATATACTCATCTCTCAACCTCGAAAGATGTTTTATGATCTCCGGATTCCAGGAGATCATTTGAGGAAGCTTGTCACAAGGGAACTCTCTGCACAAACCGCAGAACCGGGCATTATGCTCCTTGCAGCATGCATGTACCTTGCACATTCCGGACTGAGCCCATTCCGGAACGCGTCCATCAGCTTCTATACACCCGGGGCATTCCCCGTTTATCTTTTTCAAACAGCCCGTGCAGCATTCACCGCAAGCTGTAATAGTAGTAAAGTCTGTCATTTCTCCTATAACCTTTTAACGATATGGTCTGAACCTTTTAACGATTTGCCCGGAACCTTTTAACGATATACAAAGTGCCAACAAACCCAGTATTTATGCGAACCTTTTAACGAAATGCCAACATTTTAACGATATCCCCCAGAACCTTTTAACGTTATGTCCCTAACCTTTTAACGATATGGTCTGGAAAAAACTACTGTCTGCACTTGCCTGGTAGTACGAAAAAAATGCAAAATGCTGGAAAAGCCTGATTTTACGGTATTTACAGCATTTCGGCTATCTTTCGTGAAACGTAGTAAAACCGTAGTAAGAAAATGTAAAGCGGGCAAGTTATGCGCCAGTTTGCCGCAGTTTTGCGCGACTTTGACTAACCCTTAGTATGGCGTGCCCCAGCAGATAAACAGTATTCTAAACATGCCTCAAACCCTTGATTTTACTGGATTTCTCCATTTTTGATTTTGATATAAATTGATGTTTTTTGGTGTATTTTGATGGGCAAAAGGTGCAAAAAAGGTGCAAATTCGAATTTTTTTGCACCTGCGTCAA
>JAEEGK010019453.1_pt1 | contig 14565 bp, 8 predicted proteins | sample 8958771 | NCBI WGS metagenome assembly JAEEGK01 (sample SAMN16246547, study PRJNA631951) | gut metagenome | biome: gut microbiome; feature: rumen; material: SC-attached | host: Bos | place: Iran: Karaj | collected 2018-10
AACAAAATCAGGCGGTTATGAACAGTTTTGGCAGCAAAAAACGGAGCAAACCCAGCCACTTGTGGCGACACCACAAAAACAAACAACCAGTTTAGTCAAACAGAAAGAATTAAACGACAATCCCTATTCTAATGGGACAAAAAAAGTGGCGGTTGAACATTCAGCCGCCACTTTTTTTGTATACGAAAAACTTAGCCCTTCTTTCTGCCCATGCTATAAGTGAGATTGAAACGTAAGGTGTTCTCCAAAGGATTGCTACCCACAACACTATTCACAGGAATCAGATAAGAGACATCCAAGCCAAACACATTATATTTCAAGGCGGCACCAAGGGTGACATACTTACGATTGCCCTTCAGAGCAGTCTCGTTGAAATAACCGGCACGCACAGCAAAGACGTTGTTATACCAGTATTCAACACCTGCACCAATGTTGATCTCACACAATTCCTCATAGAAAGTGCCGTAATGTACATAATCTTGCTTCTCTTCACTCCATCCGTATCCAGGAGCATCGTAGAAGGATTGAATCATACCTTGTACCACGGAAACATTGTTGTTGTAACCATACAAAATCTTGTAGCTGCCATCATCATTGACCACAGGTTGTCCAGCTTCGTTTCTTTCAATAACTGGAGGAGTAGGCACCAGGAGTTTGGAGAAATCGACCATGAAGGCCAATGAATTGTACTCATCAAGTTCAAGTTTCAGACTGGTACCAGCACGCAATGTAGTCGGAATGAAGTCGCGGCGGTCTGACTGTCCGTTGTAGGTAATCTTACTACCAATGTTGTTGATGGAGGCGCCCCATGCAAAGTCGGCATCCATACTGCTGAACCATTCGACTGGCTTCTTATAATACACGGAAACATCAGCAGCTACGGAAATACCGGGACGGCCATAGTCGGTCTGGTTTTGGGTCAGGTCGGAATAGATGAAACGGCCTGCCACGGCACCCGACAGATAATCGCCAAGCATACGAGAATAGGTAGCATCAATAGCCCATTCATTAGGGCTGTATTTACCTTGAGATATGTTGTTGTTATCCCTAAACTCGATTTCACCACAACTAAAATAGCGAAGTGTTGCCGCTACCGAAGAACGGTCATTGATTTTATATGCCCCTGCCAAATATGCAAGACGCATGTCTTTAGTCAGCTTCTGCAGCCAAGGACTATAGCCAAGGCCGATCGAGAACTTGTCTTCCATAAATGCATACTTTGCAGCATTGTAATTCATGGAATAGACATCCGTCTCAGAGGCCACACCGCAATCGCCCATCGAACCGCCACGAGCATCAGGAGCGATAGAAACAAATGGTACAGCTGTCGTAATCACATTAGGAGAAACACTGTAATCCTGTCCAATGTAGTTGTTGTTCTGTCCATAAGATACTGCCGCAACCATCAATAGGGCGGCAACGAGAGTTTTCTTGATTTTCATATTCAAATTCCGTATTTTAATATTGCAAAGATAACGATTATTCAAATGGCTTATTGTACCGGTTCGAAAAAAAATTTCGCATCAACGTTGGATTATCATACGCTGACTGACAGTACGGAAGTATCCAGATTCATCGGTCAAGGTGAGACGATAAAGGTAAATACCTGAACGCAAGGGTGTTCCCGAATAGTCACAGCCATTCCAACGGATGGGTTCGATAGTGCCTTCCATTGCGCTGACCTTACGATGCAAGTGGCGCACTGGTCGCCCCATGATATCGAAAATCTCTATATTAACTTCAAAATCACCGTCTTCACCTGTATGACTATACGTGATATAAGTCTCTTCAGAGAATGGATTGGGATAATTGAACACTTGCGACAGATACAGGTCATCATCAACGACAAACCAAAGACTGGCCTCGGAAGAATTGTCTTGAGTGTCCCAAACCTTGAGGTCAAACTCGTAAGTGCCAGGTTCAAGATCAGAAAGAGGAACAGCAATCCGCCCACGGCGGAAGTCGTTCAAGGCAGGCTCAAAACAATCGTTGAGAACGATACGATTATAGGAGGAATAATTACTATTCAAAACAATGTCACGTCCTAAGCAATAATCATAGTGATAAATGCCTTGGGCGTCATAAAGGTCGGCATAAAGTACACCCTGACGTTCCACCGACTGACCATTTACGAAATCGGGCGAGTTCCAATAGAACGAAATCGTTGGACCATGATCGTCAGGGAAAGCTGCCGGGTCAATGCCGCCCAAAATAAGGTCATCAAATTTACCCATAGCATCCACACCTCGAATGGAATCATAAGCATAGAAGCTGAAGCGCGGCACACCACTTTCAGGCTTGATATCCAAAGGTACTTGGAACGACACAGTAAATCTACCAGCATTCACGCTGACCTGCCCTTGATAAAGCACATCCTTATAATAATACACATTTTTGGAGGGATCGTGATCGAATACCACCTTCATTTTCGATTTTTTGTCATAGAACCTGACCCAAAGAGTTCCGTTGAATCCATTATCGAGTGTGCCCGTTTGCGTTCTGACTTCCCCTTCCACCGTGACCATACTCATTGCATGGAGATTGAGGTTATCTGTTCCACCAACCAATTCGCCGTTGATTTTCTGCACAACGATGTTTTCCTGCGGCATGGGGAAGCGTAGCAATGGGTCGCCTACAAACAGATACCGGATATTTTTATTGTTGATCGGATTATTCTGGTTATCATAGTTGAGCAGGTTGCTCTTTGCCCTCATAACGATATCACCATAACGAAGCGGCCGTCCTTCTTCATCACGCCGCATGAGCACATCCATAAGTGCCTTTGACTGACGAAGATTGTCGTGAGCATAGGTAGGACGGCAGGCGGTGAACAATGCCACGCAGCCGCCTCGAGGATTCAAGAACAATAATTCGCCAGCTGAGACCAGCAAAGGATTATCATATTTGGTAAACTCACAGGTAGCGGTAAAAACGAAAGGCATCCTGTCATAATTTTGCAAAGACGTAATGTCGGCGTTGGTGAAGACATTGTCTTCCGTCAATCCCCTGACGCCACCATGACCTGTATAAATCACAGCCAACACACCTTTATCCAACGTCTGCAACAAATCGGAAGTGGCATTAGGAATCGTCACGCCACTCGAAGTGTTGACTACGGGATAGGCTCCACAATACACCTTTTTGCCTGTGAAAGGAGGACAAATGGTATCCATCATACTCTCAAACGTCTCACTGTTTCTTACATAACCTGAATCCTTATCATCAGCGAAAAACAGCACATCCGTCTTCCATTGGCCTTGTGCAGCTGCCAAATCATCATAATGATAAATCTTTCGCAACACCGTCTCGGCTTCTGCCACTGAAGAAACAGGAATCCTACCGACGCCAATGTCAACACGGCCTCCACAGTTAGGGCCTTCGTTATCATCCATCAAGGCATAATAATCGTCGGAACAGAAGCTTACCTGATTATGAGGTTCATTCATGGTTTCATAACAAGGCACAATAACTTTTCCCGCACCATAAATGTCGCGGAAATCAAACGAAGACCGACCAAATAAGGTCAGATACTTAAGTCTTCCTCCACTACGTCGATAAACCATGCGGACAAAATCGCGTATACCTGTAGGCTCAGGCCGACCCGTCGAAAACTCATTGTAAATCTCATTCACATCGACAAGCACACTTGTTAACCCATCCTTTTCAGCATGATAATCCGCCAAAGCCTGTGCCTGTTCCCAAAAGAGAGGTACGGTAAGGATCAGATTGTCAGCTTCGGCTATGGCATGCACATTCTGGTTGGGCAACGACGTCCAACTTGCGACATGATACGTCTCGGAAGGCTTGAACAAAACAAATCGTTTTTCCGTCCTCTCATCAGTGGCGAACACCAAATTACCACCACTTAATACGCCATCCTGGACAACTGGCTGCAAAGGAGAGGTCACCTCCCAAAGCAGATAATCGGAATCCGTATTTTGTACCCAAACAGCACTCTTTTCGTCGCCAAACTGACTTGGCATCAAGCGGAAGAGAAAATTGTCATCCGTACGTATCAGCTGACGCCAACCATACACCTCCACATAATCCAAATACATGGAAGCCAGCGGATCAAAACGCAAGCTCAAATCGAAGCTTGCACTATCAGAATCCAACATGATTTGCTTCTCGAAAGACGACAACCTTCCGTAAAAGTTCTTGCCATAATACTTCACCGACACATTATCCATGACGTGATTGTCTTTCACCCAAACATCATAATACAAATAACCGCTCATGATTCGGCCCAAAACTTGAGCATTCACAGTCAGGGCCTTGGTTTTCACCAAATTGGGAAAAACAAAAGGTACAGATAGTTCTGTATTTTCAGAAGAAATACGTTCGCCGAACCAATTCTGTCCAATATTATAAGGTGAAAACAGTTCTTCCTCATGCCAAAAATAATCAGGGAACTCTGTGATAATCGTCGTAGCGTCTTCCAAAGGAAGAGAGGGCTTCTCTCCCACCCTCATTCCATCGATGCCACTGTCGACACACATATAATAATAAGTGGTGTCGGAATAATAATTGCGCTCGCGCCGATAGGTTTTGTTGTTTCCGTCAACCAAAATCCAACGCGTTGGTTCTTGACCATAGAACAATACCAAGTCACCCTCATCAAAACTATTATCTTCGGCACCTGTAACACAAATGGCCATCTCCGTCAGGTCATCGGGACGGGCTTCGGAATTCTTTTCAGGCAGAATCCCCGAAACATTGCCAAAAATTCGTATCTGATTTGGATTCAAGCTACTTATATCAATGCCCATAGCTTGTAATGTGGCATAATCCAACTGGTATACGCCTTCCCGGGTCACAGAAAGACGATGCCAAGTATGGTTGCTCAGCACCGACTGATAAGTATTCTCTTGAGCCAAGCCTACTTGAGCACAAAACATAAATAGCAAGATGCTTGACAAAACGATAATATTCCTTCTTTTCATACCTATTCTCATTTACTTAAAACTAACTTTGACACTATAGAGGCCGTTTCACCCTGATCATTAACGGCAACGATACGATAGACATAGATGCCATTTCGCAGACGTTCGCCATTTGCGCCACAACCATTCCAGCGGATAGGCGCAATGCGGGTCGAGGTGCCAGCTACGGTCTCAGATAGCGTGTTCACCCAACGGCCCATTATATCATAGATGTAGATATTCACTCTCACATTGTTACCCACCTGATTGTGATCGAACACAAAACAAGTCTCGTCCGTCACAGGATTGGGTACATTGTAAGCGTTCTCAACGTGCATGCCGCCGCTGTTGATCACGGTGAAGTTGATGGTAGCGGTGCCCGAGTTGTTATAGATGTCCCAAACCTTCAAAGTCAGGGTGTAATCACCATCGGGCAGGTCTTGCATCTTGTAAGTAATGGTACCATGGCCAGGCTTGTCGATTTTGGCTGAAAAATAGTCATTGAGACAATACGCGTTGTTCGACGTTCCCGTTAGCGAAGCCATGATGTCATGGCCGATGCCAGCACCTGTAGTGTTGATACCGCTCTCGTCCTCGATATAGGCAAGCAAGATGGGATTCTCACCCGTCACACCACCATCCACAAACAAGGTATCGTCAATGAAAAGCCGTATCTCTGGCGGATCGTTATCCTCAAACGCATCATCATAGAAACCGCCGATGATGAACGAGTCGCAATTCCCGTTTGCGTCCACCTCATAATCCGTAGCATAATAATTTATCAAGCCCTGGCCATAGCGATAGGCTATGTCTCGCGGCACAATGAAGTTAATCTTGAACCTACCGTTTACAGCTTCTGCTTTCCCATTGAATATCACACTATTCCTCAAATTGAAATGATAGACATTGTTATTGGCATCTGCCGTGCCCAATGTAGCGAGTTCCGCTGCCTTGTCGTAAACCGTCACATGCACCACACCGTTAAAGCCAGTGGCCACATTACCGTCTAAATCTTTCACGACGCCTTCAATCTCAACGGGCTGCAAAGCACTGATAGTATCATGATAAAGAGGATAGGTTTGCCAAGTGGTGTCGTTGATTTGAATAGAGTCCAAATCACACCCTGGATATTGACCATTGATGCTCAACGTCTCCACCTTCCACTTCGGATAGGCCAGACGCAATGCAGGGTCGCCAAAAAAGACATAACGTTTCTCGGCATAACTTCCTTTTGTCTTTGCCATGCGATAGACGTCACCCAAGCGGTAATGCTCGCCACCATTAATACGGAACAAATTGTTATAAATACCTTTAGCAAAGTCTTGATTGTCGCCTCCCATTGTCAATCTAGATGTAGTAAACATGGCAACCATGCCGCCGTAGGGATTCAGAAATGCATATTCGCCCAAGGCAGTGCGGACATGGTCATCATAACGGCTGAACTCACAAGTGCCCGTAATCATCAGCGGATACATCGGGGCATTACGCCAAGAGTCAACATCTTTCCTTTGCATGATTTTCTCCGTCGAGAGCTGCACCTCGCCGCCGTGGCCGACATAATGGAGCACCAAGGTCCCTTTCTCAATGCGGCTGTTGATAGCAGCATTCACCTCAGGGGCAATTTCACCACCTGGCGCGCTGATTTGCGGATATGCATCAAGATATATTTTGTCGACCACAACACCATCGCCACCCACACCCGGCAACATGTTAACCAATGTCTCAGCATTGTTCACAAAATCGCCTTCACCATCATCCGCAAAGAAGGTGACAGTATTACGCCACGGCTGCATTGTATTGGCATCTTTCACAACATAGCGTTCTACTTTGTCAACCATTTGAGAAGCCTGTTCAAGAGTAGTCACTGGAAAACGGCCAATGCCAATATCAGCCAAAGAATGTCCAATATTGCCTTCGGTTTCATCCATACAACCGAAATAATCATCCGTGACGTAGGCATCCCTCATATAAAGCGAGAGCACGGCTTCATAGGAAGGAACAAAATCCACAATCCCGTCACGATTCTTGTAATCGTAAGAACAATCACCCAAAAGCAACAGATATTTGATTTTGCGGCCAGGACTGCTGTCAAGATAAAGCATACGGCAGAAATCACGAATGGCCGAGATATCCTTAGCGCCACAGCTGAACTCGTTATAAACCAGTTCAGGGGTAGTAATGAAAATATTCAAATCCGGGTCAATTCGATTGTGAAGGGCCTTTAGTCGCTCAGCTTCCGAAATGAAATCAGCGTAAGTAAGGATAACAAAATCCACATCACGTACACCGTGAAGATTCTGATTGTCAACTTTGCCAAAAGACTTTGCTGAGCAGTAAGCATTGCCGTTAAATGCCACGAACTCGTTTGAAGGATCTCCCACTACTTTGAAACTGAATAGAGAACCATTGAGCTGTCCTTTCACCTTTTTCGGAGATGTCGGGGCGGTTACATCCCACACTTGCATTTGCTGCGAAGCACCCGAAAGCTGGTATTCATACACCTTATTATTAATAATTGCGTCGGGATTCCGGAAAAGCATTTGACCGCCAGTCATCTTCAGACTGCGCCATGCGTTAACGAGAATATAATCCACATAGCCTTCGGAGGTGGAACTTGCTCCCAAGGCATCATGTTTCAAAGTGATGCGAATCGTTTCGTTCGACGGCTGGGCTGTAATCCATCCGCCAACCTCATAACCATAAGGGTGCTGCGTTGAACTGGTGGTTGCAGCGATAAGATAAGTAGCTTTCTTCACATTGTCGACCATCACTTCAAAGTTAGCGGGCTTGAAGTTGCGGCCCGCCAATGCCGTCTTAACCCAACATGGTTTAGTTGTAATCACATTGCTGAAAGTGAAATTATAATTCTTGGTCGAGGTAAGATCCATCCTATCACAGTAATAAGTGCGACCCGAATGGTTCAAATTATAATCATCTTTTTCATACACCTGATAGTCAATAAACTGATTGACAGTAGCCTCAACCGAACCTGAAGGCACTTCCGCCTCACTAATACGCTTACCTGCGCCCAAACCCAAAACGACAAAAGCATAGGCATAATCATCGTAAGGATTTTGTTCATGGACATAAGCTGTCCTCTCCGTGTCACGCTTCCAACAAACCGGGCCACGACCATAAAACAGAATATAATCTCCGTTATCGAACCTGCCATCAGCCTCTCCTGAAACAAAGATGGGAATCTCCACCAAGTCATCAGGGCGAGAAACAGCATTCAGTTCAGGCAACACTCCACCACCGTTATGGTAAATGCGAATTTGACGCGGGTCAACTGATGAAACATCAATGCCTAAGTCCGTCAAGTCGGAAGCGGTCAATTTGTATATTCCAGTTTCATAAAGACCTATTTTATACCATGATCCATTCGACATAGCCGAAGATGTCTTAAAGCCAGAATTATTTTTCTGAGTTCCAAATTCGGGAACCAATGTCACAGAAAGTGTGGCGGAAAGCAACTTCTCGTATTGGGCTCCCAACTGACGGAACGGCACAATACGCACCGAAAGAAAAGACTCGTTACGAGAACGTATCGGCAAAACCTCCATCTCGAAATCAGAACCATAAGAATAATTTCTGGCAATCTGCATCTCTTCATCAGAAAGAGCGGCCGTCTTCACATTCAGGCATTTCACTTCTGCTTTTACCGCATCGTCATAAACAGGAAACGACTGGGAAAAAATCGGCATGGGACTTTCATATTCCCCTGATTCAAGGCCGATATATAGTATTGTGTCGTTAGCATAATGCTCCTCAACCACTCCTTTCCATTGCAATCGAATCGAATAGTCCGATTTCACCTGTCCGAAGAGTGCCAATGGAGCCAAAAAAGAAAACAAAAGCAGAAATAATAGCGATACGATATGAGTTTTATCATGCATAATACATCAAATTAAATCACCAATTGTTTATCATTCAATTCATTACATCCAAAATAATATAATATTTCACCTTAATTAAATAAAAAACGAAAATACAACAATTTTATTACTTGCGTAAAGTAAAAAAACGGAAAAAAGATTTTTTCTCCAAAATGGTGAGTAATTCAAAAAAAGTCCCTAAATTTGCCTGATTTTTTGAAAAATTTTGAGACGCGTACAATAAAAGCATCTCAATCGAGTTTAAAGATAACAAATTTGAATGAAAATGTATAGAAAACAAGGATTCAAAACAATTGCCATCATCGTTTTGGCTGGGCTGCTAACTGTTTCATGCTCCAAGAAGTCCTCACGCACAACAGGTTGGGCTTACAACGATGCCAACAATGGCGGCTTTGAAGTTACAGAAATCAACGACCAGGAAATCGGCCCCGGTCTGATTGCCATCGAAGGCGGTACTTTTGTCATGGGCGCCACGACCGACAATTTGACCTATTCGTGGGACAACTCACCACGTAAAGTGACCGTGCCTTCTTTCCTCATGGATCGCACTGAAGTCAGCAATGTAGACTATCGCGAGTACATTTACTGGTTGAACCGTGTCTATGGTCAAAACTACCCTCAAGTAGTACGCAACGCTGCACCCGACACCTTGGTATGGCGTGATCGTTTGTCGTACAACGAGCCCATGGTTGAAATTTATTTCCGCCATCCTTCATACAATGACTATCCAGTAGTAGGTGTGACCTGGGTACAGGCTAATGACTACTGCGCATGGCGTACCGACCGTGTCAATGAGTTGATGCTCGTTGAAGCGGGCATACTTGATTGGGATCCGACTCAACAAGATGAGGAAAACTTCAACACTGATGCATATTTGGCTGGACAATACACGGGTAAAGTTAAGAACGGCAAGAAAGACCTTTCCAAAGGTGGCGATGGTGTTCGTAACGTAAGAATGGACGATGGTATTCTGTTGCCTTCCTACCGTCTGCCCACAGAAGCCGAATGGGAATACGCAGCTGTTGGCCTGGTGGGTAACACCAGCAACGAAATTGTCAGCGAACGCAAAGTCTATCCTTGGAATGGCGACGGCCTTCGCACCGACAACAAGAGATATATGGGTAGCTTCATGGCCAACTTCAAGAGAGGCCCTGGTGACTACATGGGTGTTGCCGGCAATCTGAATGACGGTGCTGCCCTGCCAGCTCCTGTCGGTTCCTATTGGCCCAATGACTACGGCTTGTACAACATGGCTGGCAATGTCTCCGAATGGTGCCAAGACGTCTATCGTCCCCTCTCCTTCGAAGATGTGGCCGACTATAGTCCTTTCCGTGGTAACGTGTTTACCCGCAAGGCCGTTGACGACGAAGGCTTCCTGCTGCAGAAAGACTCCCTCGGCCGTATCCGCAGAGAGCCCATCCCTCAGGAAGAAGCAGCCAAGCGTCAGAACTACCGCACGAGCTTCAACTCCAACTACGATGACGGTGACTATATGTCAGCTATCCGCAACCGCTGGAGCGATCCTCAAGACGACCAAAGCGTGTTCACAAAAGAGATGTATGAAGCTGCCACTAACGACACCCCTGGTACGACTCTTATCAGCGATGAATCAAGAGTGTACAAAGGCGGCTCTTGGGCCGATGGTCCCTACTACCTGAGCCCTGGCACACGTAGATACCTCAACCAAAACCAGTCTGCCTCCACCATCGGTTTCCGTTGCGCTATGAACAAAGTAGGCAGTTCCTTTGCAAAGTAAGTAATAGATTCTTTTTCATGATAGTTTTGAAGCCGTTTGATCCGTCAGGCGGCTTCTTTCATTAAAGCCAAAGCTCATGAATCCAATTGAAACGATATACCAGCACTACCTCAAAGCCCATAAAGTCTCTACCGACAGTCGAAAGATTGAGCAAGACGCTGTCTTCTTCGCTTTGAAAGGCGAGAACTTTGATGCCAACGACTTCGCCCTACAAGTAGCCAAGCAAGGTGTAGCCAGTCTCATCGTTGCCGACCGCAAAGACCTACCTCAACATGAACGCATTTTGATTGTGGATGACACGCTGAAGACCTTGCAGGATTTAGCTGCCTACCACCGTTCGCAGAGCAAGGCCACGGTGCTCAGCATCACAGGCACCAACGGCAAGACAACCACTAAAGAACTCGTTTCGGCAGTGCTGGCCAAGAAACACAACATCATCCACACCATGGGCAACCTAAATAACCATATTGGCGTGCCGCTCACCCTACTGAGCATCAAGCCTGAGACCGAGATTGCCGTCGTGGAAATGGGCGCCAACCACCCTGGGGAAATCGACTTTCTCTGCAAGATTGCCGACCCCGACTACGGCCTCATCACCAACATAGGCAAGGCGCATCTTGAGGGTTTCGGTAGCTTCGAGGGTGTCATCAAGACCAAGACCGAACTCTATAGGCATATCAAATCCAACGGAAAGGCTGTATTCGTCAACCAAGGCAATCCTCTGCTATGGGAACAGTCTGAAGGACAAGAACGTATCAGCTATGGTAGGCATTGTGCTGCCTTCTGCCCCGTTGCGCCTGGTGCATGCAACCCGTATTTAAGTGTCATTTGGAGAAAGCATCTCATCCAAACCCATCTCGTTGGTAGCTACAACTTCGAGAATGTGGCCGCAGCCATCGGCGTGGGACAGTATTTTGGCGTGGATGAGAAAGATATCATCGAGGCCTTGGAAGCCTACATGCCAACCAACAGCCGCTCGCAGGTGATTGAGTCTGGGAAGAACCGTATCATCATGGATGCTTACAACGCCAATCCCACTTCCATGCGTGCCGCATTGATTAACTTCGCTAGCATCTGTGGAGAGGAACACCTATTAATATTAGGTGACATGCGAGAGTTGGGCACGGCCTCAGAAGAAGAGCATCGCAATATCCTTGGCTTGATGAAAGAGTTAGGTTTCAAGAAGGCCTTGTTGGTTGGATCAAACTTCTGCACCTACAACGAGAATCCTGATTGGAAAACCTTTGCAAAGGTAGAAGACCTGTGTCAATATCTTGAGGGCCAGCCCATCAGCGGAAAGACGATGCTCGTCAAAGGCTCGCACAGTGTGCAACTGGAAAAAGTGTTACCATTGCTTTGATAATTTAAAATTCAAAATTCAAAATTCAAAATTTAAAATTACGCAAAGCGAACCAAATCTTAAACCTTTAAATTTTGAGTTCTTACATCGCCATAGGATTAATGTCGGGCAGCTCGTTAGACGGGCTGGATATTGCCCTTGTGCGCTTCCAAGAAAAGGACGACAAATACCACTTCCAAATCTTGCAGGCCGAGACCCTACCCTATCCCGAATACTGGACCTATCAACTCTCCGAAGCCTTCCACAAGCAGCCCGAAGACTTGGTGCAGTTAGACAAAGACTACGGCAAATACTTAGGCGAACAAGTTTTAGCCTTTGCCAAAAAGCATAATGTAAACCCCGACTTCGTCGCTTCTCACGGCCACACCATCTTCCACCGTCCCGAGGAGCATTACACATTGCAAATTGGTGATGGACAAGAACTGGCCAAAGCTTGTGGCTTCACCGTCATCAACGACTTCCGCAGCGAGGACGTTAGCAAGGGCGGGCAGGGCGCACCGCTCGTTCCCATTGGTGACAAGCTGCTTTTTGGCGACTACGCGATTTGTCTCAACATCGGTGGTATCGCCAACCTCTCCTACGATGAGGATGGCAAACGCATCGCCTACGACCTTTGCATTGCCAACCAGGCCTTGAACTATCTCGCCAACATGAATGGCTTTGATTATGACCGTGACGGTGAGTTGGCACGCAGTGGCAAGGTGGACATCACGCTTTTGAAGCAGCTGAACAAACATCCTTTCTATGGACAGCTGCCGCCCAAGTCTTTGGGAAGAGAGTTCTTTGAAACCTATCAGAAAGAACTTTTGAAAGACCTCCCCGTGCCCGACATGCTGGCCACCTTCGTTGAGCATATAGCATTGCAAATTGCTCTGCCCATCAGCTTCCTGCCCAAAGGAAAGCTCCTCTGCACTGGCGGCGGCGCAAGGAACAAGTTCCTCATTGAACGCTTGCAAGCCCGCACCAAGCATGAAGTGGTCATGCCCGAAAAGCAAATCATCGACTATAAGGAAGCTTTGGTTTTTGCTTTCCTCGGACTGCTGCGTTTGGAAGAAAAGACCAATGTCTTGGCTTCGGTGACAGGAGCCGAGAGCGATAGTAGTAGTGGGCGGATTTGGAAAAATAATTGATTGTTACTATTTTTGCCGTTGATAACCTGAGTAACCCCGTGTTCAAGAAAATCCTAAATACCTTTGGAACAAAGATGTTGGCCGCCGCGCTCAACTTCGCCATCGCCATTATCATCTCCCAAACCATGGGCGATACGGGCAAAGGTACGCAGGCGCTTCTCCTGACCTCCATTTCCTTCATCCTTATCTTCTCCGACATTGTCTGCGGTGCAAGCATCATCTACCTCGCCCCGCGCCATTCGTTCAAGAAGATTCTAGTAGCCTCCGCAGTATGGGCTGCGCTTATTGCGGTAATCATGGGCTTCGCCATCTGGCTGTTCTATCCCAAGCTGTCGCCTGACTTGGTCGCCCATGTGGCCATCTTGTCATTCATCTCCTCGCTCAGCAACATCAACTTCCGCTTCCTGGTCGGCAAGGAGGAAATCAAGAAAGCCAACTACAACACATTGCTCCAACCCGTGCTTTTGGCCTCGACCTTGGTCATCTATTATATCTTTTTGAAGCGAACCGACATTTACGGCTACGTCATCGGACTGTATGCCGCCTACGGAGGCACGTTCCTCCTAGGCATTTGGATGCTGCGCAAGGAATATGCTAACCTACGTCAAGACAGGGATAAAGACTATAAACCTATCCTGAAAGACCTCTTCAAATATGGTTTCCTCAACCAGACGGGTCACTTCGTGCAGTTCTTCAACCTGCGCTTGAGTTATTATCTGCTCGACAGATACATCAACGTGGGGCGCGTAGGCGTGTTCTCCAACGCCCTTTCGCTCGCTGAAGCCATCTGGATCATTAGCAACAGTATTGCCCTCGTGCAATATGCACGCATCGCCAATGCCGACGACCGTGCCTACGCGCAGAAGCTCACCCTCGACTTGAGCAAGATTTGTTTGCTTGTCTCTGCCTTGGCCGTCGTGGTGTTGTGCTTATTACCGTCCCAGGTTTACACTTTTATTTTCGGTCCAGAGTTCAGCGAAATGGCTAAACTAATCCGCATCCTCGCACCAGGCATCTTGCTCTACTGCATTTTCCTCATCCTCGGACACTATTACTCAGGCACTGGACGTTATCAGATGAACACCTTCGCTGCCCTGTGTGGACTGGTCATCACCTTCGTCTTTGGCTTCACATTAATACCAAAATACGATGTCACAGGTGCAGCCATCACCTCGGCGATATCATATACAGTCAATGCGGTGTTCTTGCTTGTGTTCTTCGTCAAAGAGTCGCACTTCAAAAGCCACGATTTCCTATTGACTAAGAGCGAGATACAGAACCACATCGCTGGTTTGAAACAACAATTCTTGAAACAACCTACTGAAAATGAATAAACTCCATAAATTCACCAAAGCCCTTGGACGCATCATCCGTCATCCTTATTTGCTCAACCTCGTTTTGCAAGACGAAGGCAGCAACAAGGAAGACGTCATCCGGAAATATGGCCTCACGGACGGCCTGCCCGTCATCGAAATCAACGAATTATTCCCTGACTTCCACG
>JAEEGK010019454.1_pt1 | contig 14565 bp, 9 predicted proteins | sample 8958771 | NCBI WGS metagenome assembly JAEEGK01 (sample SAMN16246547, study PRJNA631951) | gut metagenome | biome: gut microbiome; feature: rumen; material: SC-attached | host: Bos | place: Iran: Karaj | collected 2018-10
CTTATTTTATAATGGAAACGTGGAAACTAAAAATCGTTTCCGACATTTTTTCTTTTTCGTCAACGACAAACGGTTCTTTTTCAAATCGAAAGGCGGACTCACGTATGCAGGACAGCGAAAAACTTAAACTGACGATACTGGAGGGTACGGTAAAGGTATATGCCGAGAAGGGCATCAAGTTCACCATGGACGATCTCGCCAGGCATCTCGGAATGAGCAAGAAGACCATCTATACCGTATACCGCGAAAAGCAGACACTCTTTATGGCGATGGTCGATCATGCATTTGATTCCATCAAGGAAAGTGAAAGAAAGGTAATGGAGGATACCACAATCGACACGGTAGAGAAGCTCCGCAGGATCCTGGGAGTGCTTCCCGACGGATACCGTGATGTGGATCTCGGCCAGCTCTATATTCTCAGGGAAAAGTATCCCGAGATATACGCCAAGGTTGAGGAGAGGCTCGAAACGGGATGGGAACTGACCATTGCCATAATGGAACAGGGAATGAAGGAGGGCGTTCTCAAGCCGGTCAATATAGGGCTGTTCAAAACGGTCTTTGAGGCGGCACTGGAGAAGTTCTTTGCCAAGGACGTGCTCCTGAAAGAGGGCATTTCGTATGCCGATGCTCTCGAATCTGTAGTCAACATCATGGTTGACGGTATTGTCGTAAAGTAACGGAGGGGGATATGAGACAAAAGTTTTTCTTAAATGAGGGTTGGAAGTATACGGCTGATTATGAGGACAGGATGCTGTTTCCGGAATATGACGACAGCGCATTTGAAACCGTCCGCATTCCTCATACGGTAAAAGAGACTGCATTCAATTATTTCGACGAGTCCGAATATCAGAAGCTCGTCCTTTACAGAAAGCATATCGATGTTCCCGCAGACTGGGAAGGAAAGTGCATCAAGCTCACATTCGACGGTGCGGCACATTATGCCGATGTCTATATCAACGGCGACCGTGCGGGACGCCATCACTGCGGCTATACAGCATACACCATAGATATCTCATCGCTTCTTAAATACGGACAGGAGAATCTCATTTCAGTAAAGCTCGACAGCCATGAGGATCTCGACCAGCCTCCATTCGGACATGTCATCGATTACATGACATACGGAGGAATATACAGAAATGTTTATATTGATGTCTACGACGGCATCCATATGGAACAGCTCTTCACATACACCGTTAAGGATGATGCGGGCCTGAGGCTCCATTCCAGCGCATTCGTAGACGGTGATCACGGTGCGCCTGTCCTCGTAAAGCAGTTCATCAGCGAACATGGTGAGGACGGAAAAGGAAGACTCATCGGAGAATACGAACCCGAGGAAAAATGCTTCGCTCTTTCAATGGAGTTCGATCCCGGAGATGTTAAGCTCTGGTATCCCGAAAGCCCGGTTCTCTATGATCTGAGAACGGAGATCGTCGATAAGAAATCCAAGAAGACTCTTGACGAGCAGACGATCGTGATTGGTGTAAGGACCGCTGAGTGGAAGACCGACGGATTTTATTTAAACGGTGAAAAGTATCTGATCAGGGGACTTAACCGTCACCAGAGCTACCCATATGTCGGATATGCGATGCCCGATTCCCTCCAGAAAGAGGATGCAAGGATATTAAAAGAAGAGCTCGGAGTAAATGCCGTAAGAACATCGCACTATCCACAGTCCCAGGCTTTCATTTCCCAGTGTGACAAGCTCGGACTCCTTGTTTTCACCGAGATACCCGGCTGGCAGCACATCGGAGGAGAGGACTGGAAGGAGCAGGCTGTTGCGAATGTAAGGGATATGGTGCTTCAGTACCGCAATCATCCTTCGATCATACTCTGGGGTGTGAGGATCAACGAATCACAGGACGATCATGATTTCTATCTGAGAACAAACGAGTGTGCAAGAAACCTTGATCCCTCAAGACAGACGGGCGGAGTCAGATTCCTGAAAAAGAGTGAGCTCCTCGAGGATGTATATACCTTCAATGACTTCTCCCACACCGGCGGTAAGACCGACGGATGCCAGTCGAAGAAGAGCGTTACTTCCGATCCCGACAAGCCTTATCTCGTAACCGAATACTGCGGACATATATATCCCACCAAGAGCTTTGACGATGAGTGGCACAGGATCGAGCATTCCCTCAGACATGCGAAGATCATTAACGATGTGGCTGGTAATCAGGACATCGCGGGAAGCTTCGGCTGGTGCATGTTCGATTATAACACCCATAAGGATTTCGGAAGCGGAGACCGTATATGCTATCACGGCGTAACGGATATGTTCAGAAATTCCAAGCTTGCCGCATACGTATATGCCGCACAGAGTCCCGCAAGACCCATCCTTGAGATTTCCTCGACGATGGATATCGGAGAGCATCCCGAAGGCAGGATAGGAGAGTCGTGGATCTACACAAACGCAGAGAGCGTGAAGATGTACAGAAACGATATCCTGATAAAGGAGTACTTCCCTTCGGATTCGCCTTACCGTAATCTTCCCCACGGTCCGATACTCATAGATGATTATGTGGGCGATGCGATAAGAAAGGGCGAGGATTTCATTCCCGCACAGGCAGAGGATGTTAAGTTCCTGCTCAACCAGTACGCCCTGTACGGAATGGATAACCTTGGTGCCAAGGCAAAGGCCGTCGCGGCAAAGTGTCTGACCGTATACCGCATGACGATGGATGATGCATATTCGCTCTACGGAAAATATGTCGGCAACTGGGGCGGAGATGCAGTGGTCTACAGATTCGACGCATACATAGGCGGAAAGCTTGTAAAGAGTGTTCTGAAGGAAGCTGTCAGATCCGTGACCATAGCGGCAGAGTGCTTCACTTCCGAACTTGAGGAAAAGGAAACCTATGATGCTACCGCGGTAAGGATCAGGGCGCTGGACCAGAACGGAAACCTCCTTCCTTATTTCAACGAACCGGTTCTTCTCAAGACCGAAGGCCCGGTCAAGGTCATCGGCCCCTCCGCAATCTCTCTCAAGGGAGGCATGGGAGGCACTTATCTCAGAACCATCGGCGAAGCGGGAGAGGCATCACTGCACATTGTAAGCATGCAGGCCGGAGAGGTTGTAATACCTTTCAACGTAACCATTAACAGAAGTTCTCAGATGTAAGTCACTCTCAGCCGGCAGGATGTCAGAACTGTCTGCGTGTTTGTGAAAGGGAATGGTGAAAATATGGAAAATAAAAAATTGACCGGCGGCGAAAAGGTCGCATACGGATTCGGCGCAGTCGGAAAAGACATGGTCTACATGCTTTCCGCAACATACATACTCTATTACTTCCAGGATCTTCTCGGAGTCAATCCAGTTGCAATGGGAATCATTCTTCTTGCGGCGAGAGTCTTTGATGCGTTCAACGATCCCATCATGGGAATAGTCGTTGCAAAGACCCACACCAGATGGGGAAGGTTCCGCCCCTGGCTCATGATAGGAACGATCACAAATGCGGTCATTCTCTTCATGATGTTCGCTTGTCCCGTGGATCTTTCTCCCAAGGGACTTGTGGCATATGCCGCAGTCACATATATCCTCTGGGGTGTTACATACACCATGATGGATATACCTTACTGGTCAATGATCCCCGCTTTCACCAAGGGTGGAAAAGAACGTGAAGGACTTACCACTCTTGCAAGAAGCTGCGCGGGTGTCGGAAGTGCGATCGTTATGATCTTCACCGTAATGATCGTTCAGAAGATAGGTGTTCTTGCGGGTCCCGATGTGACCGATGCCGCACGTGAGATCTTCGGGTTCAAATGGTTTGCGCTCATAGTCGCGGTGCTCTTTATCGGATTCATAACCTTTACCTGCGTTATGATCAAGGAGCAGAGCCTTGTCGATATGAAGACCGCATCCGTTAAGGATATGTTCAGGGCTCTTGTGACAAACGATCAGGCAATGACCGTTGTTATCGCGATCGTTCTCATCAATACCTCGATCTATATTACCTCAAATCTCGTCATCTATTTCTTCAAATATGATTTCGGCGGGATTGACTGGGGAACCAGCTACACTTTCTTCAATATGTTCGGAGGTGCCGTGCAGATCCTTTCGATGATGGCGCTGTATCCCATCCTCAGAATTTCACTCAGCAATATCAAGGTATTCTACCTGTGCATTGCGAGTGCGGTGACTGGCTACGCGACCCTTCTCATCATCGCATCCACAAACATGAACTCCGTATTCATCCTCTTCATCCCCGCATTCTTTATCTTTGCGGCTAACGGAGTCCTTCAGGTTATTACTACCGTATTTCTTGCGAACACGGTTGACTACGGCGAACTGAAGAACAACAGACGTGACGAGAGTGTCATTTTCTCGATGCAGACATTCGTTGTAAAGCTTGCAAGCGGTATCGCAGCCTTCGCCGCATCCGTCTGCCTGCAGATCAACAATCTCCAGAGCGGAACTCCCGACACCTCCGAAAAGATCGACTACTCCCTCAACGTAGCGTCTTCGGCTAAGTTCGGACTCCGCATGACCATGGCCGTCATCCCCATCGCCGGCCTCTTCATCGCACTCCTTGTCTTCCGGAAGAAGTACATCTTAACCGATGCAAAGATTTCAGAGATATCCAAAGAACTTGAGTCAAAGAAGTCAAATTAACTGATTGCAGGGTAGGCACATCTTTTTATTCATAAGCGGACCCTGTGAAGGTCGTCGGTACTTAGTGAGAACAAGCTGTGCGTAGTTCGAACTTAGTACCGCTACGGCCTGAACCGGAGCCGAGAGGCGCGTCCGCGCTGAAAAAAAGATGTGCCTGCCCGTGGGAGATTTAAATATGACAGACAGATCTAAAGTAATATTTGGCAATGAGATATCTTCTCGCGATTACAAGAAGGCCGTAAAATCGAAGAAGAAGTTCGCGAAGAAGTTCGGCGATGACAGCGGCGCGGATTACCCCGTAAGGCTTGAGGAGAACCCTTACATCGGAGAAAGCCTCGGCGTTAAGAATGTGCTTGTCGGCGACCTTACGAAGAATGCACATTATGATCCTGGGAGGAATGCAGAGGCACTCGAGTGGGATAACGAGAAGGGCCTGATCGTCGGAAATATACGTATGGGCTTCGGCCATTACAGGATATCGATGGCTATCGCATCCGCAGCGCATTCGATGGGATATGTTCCGTACTGGATGGATCTTAATTCGTACGGCGAGACCACCTGCACCAAGGTCATCGGCGCACAGAACGATCTCTATTCACTCGGTTCAAGACTTTCGAAGAATCCCATATTCAATAAGCTCGTCTGGGAGCCTGTGAATTACGAAGGCTTCAGGGCACTGTCGTATAACGCATCCGATCAGAAGAACGCGGAGCTCATGGCTCCCGTCTATAAGAATGTTCCCAAGGACATCCCCGTTGTCGGAACCCATGTGTGGCCGGCACAGGCTGCACTCCATGCAGGAATGAAATATGTCGTGAATGCGATTCCTGACAACTGGCCCATGGCCCTTCATTTTGCCGAAGGTGCGGTCCATGCGATACAGTGCCGGGACGCATACATGGGATACAGGATCCTTAACGGCATGAACAAGGATAAGGTATGCAAGCCCATGCCGGAAGATTCGCTTGTTTATACCGGTCACTATATCGATCACGAACTTGTAGCGGGTATCGAATCCGACTGCGCCGCAAGAAAGGCAAGAAAAGCTTCCGGAAAACCCATGCGTTTTCTTTTGACGATAGGCGGTGCGGGAGCACAGAAAGAGATATTCGCGGCGATGATCGAATATCTGATACCTCATATCAGGTCGGGCATGGCCGCACTCTTTGTGAATGTCGGCGATTACAGGAATGTCTGGGACGAACTTAAAAAAGAGATTTCCGGAATGGCAGAGCTTTCGACCGAGCATATGGATAACTGGGAGGATACCGAAAGCTTCGCTTCATCCGCACTCGATCAGAATACTGATATCACGGGCATTCACGGCTTCTGGCATAAGAATATCTTCGAAGCCGTTTACTGTACCAATCTTCTCATGAGAGGATGTGACGTACTTGTTACCAAACCCTCGGAGCTTGCATTTTATCCCGTGCCCAAGCTTTTCATCAGAAGAGTCGGTAAGCACGAGATGTGGGGCGCGATACATTCCGCGGAGATCGGAGACGGCACGCTCGAGTGCAGGGATATTCCCCATACGATCCAGATGCTCGATGTGTTCATGAACACATCGCTTCTTGATGAGATGTGCGAAACCATCTGCGAAAATAAGAAGACAGGCATCTATGACGGTGCATATAAGGTTGTGGAACTTGCGAGGGGTAGGAAGAAAGGCTGATCGATCGATAGGCTGCCGGACTTTGTCAGCGGCACGCCGGATAAGGAGATATCATGATTCGTCACGTTAGCGATAATGCATGGGTTCTCGATACACCGAATACCACATATGCTTTTCAGGTCCTGCCCACGGGTCAGTTAGAGCACCTTTATTACGGCAGGCATATCCGTATTTCGGAAGGAGAGGGTGCACTTGATGCCCTTACTGAAAAGCATGCCTATGCTCCGGGCAACACCTGCGTATATGACAACGATCACTGGGGATATTCGCTTGAGGACATGAGGCTCGAGATGAGCAGCGCCGGAAAGGGAGATCTCAGGGATCTTTTTGTCGAGATCACATATCCCGACGGGTCATCGACGAATGACTTCATTTACGAAAGTTATTTCATAGACGAAGAGCAGCCTGTAAGCGACACCATTCCCGTATCCTATGATGAGAACGGAAAGTGTGAGCATCTTTGCATCACCATGCGCGAGAAGGTCAAGAACACCAGGCTCGAGCTTCACTATTATCTGTATTCCGACTGCGACTGTCTCTGCAGGATGACCAAGCTTTACAATGATACGGATTCTGACATTGTTGTCAGAAAACTCATGAGCAACCAGCTCGACCTCGATATGCCCGGATACGTATTCACGGGCTTTGGCGGAGCGTGGGCAAGGGAGATGCAGAAGACTTCCGTTCCCCTGATGCGCGGAAAGCATATCTTTTCATCGAGGAGCGGCGAGTCATCGCACAGGGCAAACCCTTTCACGATGCTCCATCCCGTTTCCACCGACGAAGATAACGGAGACGTTTACGCTTTCAACCTGATCTACAGCGGAAACCATTCGGAGTCCGCGGAGGTCAGCCCCTTCGGCAAGACAAGATTCTTATCCGGAATCAATCCCGAAGGATTCGAATTTAGACTCGCACCCGGCGAACGCCTCGATGCACCCGAAGCGGTAATGACATATTCATCCGAAGGCTTTAACGGAATGAGCCGTCATATGCACCGCTTTGTAAGGGAGCACATCGTAAGGGGTGAATGGAAAAAGAAAGAACGTCCCGTGCTCTTAAACAGCTGGGAGGCGGCATATTTCGATTTCAATGAAAGCAAACTGGTAAAGCTTGCGAAGGCTGGCAAGGAAGTCGGCATAGAACTTCTTGTCATGGACGATGGGTGGTTTGGTGAAAGGAATGACGATCACAGCAGTCTCGGCGACTGGGATGTGAACAAAAAGAAACTACCCGGAGGCCTTAAGAGCCTTGCGGAAAAGATCACATCACTCGGAATGAACTTCGGCATCTGGGTTGAGCCCGAGATGATCTCTGTAAATTCAAGGCTCTACGAATCACATCCCGACTGGGCTATATCGATACCCGGAAGGGATCATTCCGAAGGAAGGACCCAGCGTATACTTGACCTGTGCAATCCGGAAGTATGTGATTTCATCACGGACAAGATGAGCGAAGTCTTTTCTTCCGCAGAAATATCGTATGTAAAGTGGGATATGAACAGGACCTTCACGGATGTCTATGCTCCCTCACTTCCCGCGGACAGACAGGGTGAGGTTTTCCACCGTTACATCTGCGGTTTCTATTCGGTCATGAAGAGACTGACCGAAAAGTTCCCCCACATTCTTTTTGAAGGATGTGCATCGGGAGGAAACAGGTTCGATCTCGGAATGCTCAGCTACTTCCCACAGATCTGGGCGAGCGATGATACCGATCCCGTTTGCAGGGCTGCGATACAGACGGGCTACAGCTACGGCTATCCCATGAGCTGCGTATCCGCACATGTATCCGCAAGTCCCAACCATCAGACGCTCCGTGAGACCTCTCTCGAAACCAGGTTTAATGTTGCGGCATTCGGCGTGTTCGGTTACGAGTGCAATCTCTGCGATATGCGAAAAGAAGATCTTGCTGCGATAAAGGCTCAGATCGAGCTTTACAAAAAGTGGAGGAAGGTTCTTCAGTTCGGGCAGTTCCACCGCGGAAGAAATGCGGGAAGCCTTCCGGTTAACGGGGTGTCCGCAGATCTTGCATCCGCAGGTAATCTCACCGAGTGGACGGCGGCTTCGGAGGACGGGGATTCCGCTGTCGGATTCCTCATGCAGAAGCTGGTTGTTCCCAACACGCAGTTCCATACATACTACGCAAGGGGACTTAAAGAGGATGAGACTTATCATTTCTACAACAGGTCACTCAAGATAGATGTCAGGGAATTCGGAGATCTGGTCAACCTGGTTTCTCCGGTTCATTTAAAGCAGGACGGTCTGCTTGTTGACATAGTCGCAAAATTCGTTAAGATGGATACCGAGAATGAAGATCTGAAAGCATCCGGTGATACGCTCATGTATTCGGGAGTCCATTTAAAGCAGGCCTTCGGCGGCACGGGCTTTAACGAAGAGGTCCGTCACTTCCCCGATTTTGCTTCCAGGATCTATTTCATGGAAAAGGAATAAGTGTATGAAGATTTTTGCATATTCCCTCAGGCCCTATGACGAGCAGGGATATTTTGAACAGATCTGCGAGAAGCTCGGAGTGGAGTACGGATTCACATCCGAATATCCTTCACTCGACAACGCGCACCTTGCGGAAGGTTACGATGCGCTGAGCATCCTGACCAACGTGATGGATCCCGCGCTCCTCGACAGATTCAAGTCACTCGGTATCAGGTACATCTCGACCCGCACCATCGGATACGACCACATAGACAATGCCTATGCGCACAAGATCGGAATCCGTACCGCATCGATCTCATACGATCCCACCGGGGTTGCGGATTATTCGATCATGATGATGCTTATGGGGCTTCGCAAGATCATGCCCATCATCGACAGGGGCAATATCCAGGATTATTCCTTAAAAGGAAAACTCGGAAGGCATATCCAGGACTGCACCGTCGGAATAATCGGAACGGGCAGGATCGGAACCAAGGTCATCGAACATCTCTCGGGCTTCGGCTGTAAGATGCTCTGCTATGACATAAAGGAAAACGAAGCGGCCGCAAAGTACGCAACATATACCGATCTCGAGACCATTTACAAAAGCTGCGATATCATCTCGCTCCACGTTCCGGGACTTGAGTCCAATCATCACATGATCGGAAAAGCCCAGCTGGATATGATGAAGGACGGCGTGATGATCATCAACTGTGCAAGGGGTATGCTGATCGATACCGCCGCGATGATAGATGCAATCGAATCCGGCAAGATCGGTTTCGCGGGACTCGATACGATAGAGCACGAAGCGGGTCTTTACTACCTCGACAGGAAGGGAGACATCCTGGATAACCACGACATGGCGATCCTCAAGTCCTATCCCAATGTACTGCTCACATCGCATATGGCATTCTACACTGACGTAGCCGTAAGGGAGATGGTCGAGCACTGCGTCGAGGGTATCCTCGAGATGGACGAAGGTAAGGAGAATCCCTTCGAGATCAAATAAAATACTGCAATCTTAAGAAAAGGTTCGGGGCTTGGCCCCGGACCTTTTATGTTAAAATTCTTTATATGCCGGATCCTTACATCACAAACAGCATATATCCCGGAAAAGAAAGACCCGTCTATTCCGACACGGGTGAAGACAGAAGGACTTTTATTGCGATAGACCTTAAGTCCTTTTACGCATCCGTCGAGTGCGTCGAAAGGGGGCTCGATCCCCTCAAGACCAATCTGGTCGTTGCGGATGTGTCACGAACGGAAAAGACGATCTGTCTTGCGGTCTCACCCTCGCTCAAAGCCTACGGTATCTCCGGAAGGGCGAGGCTTTTTGAGGTTGTCCAGAGAGTAAGGGAAGTCAACAGTGCAAGGAAGAGGGCAAACGGCGGCAGGGAATTTACCGGAAAGTCGACTCACGATCCCGACCTTAAAAACGACCCTTCGCTCGAACTTGACTACATCGCTGCAGTTCCGAGGATGCGCTATTACATGGAGTACAGCTCCAAGATTGTCGGCATCTATCTCAGATATGTCGCGCCCGAGGATATGCATGTTTATTCCATCGACGAGGTCTTCATGGATGTCACCCATTACCTGAAGACATACAGGATGACCGCGCACGAGCTTGCGATGAAGATGGTCAGGGAAGTTCTTTTCGAGACGGGGATCACGGCGACGGCGGGAATAGGTACCAATATGTTCCTCTGCAAGGTCGCGATGGACATAGTTGCCAAGCATATGCCCGCGGATAAGGACGGGGTGAGAGTTGCGGAGCTTGACGAAAAGAAGTTCAGGGAGATCCTCTGGGACCACAAGCCTCTCACGGACTTTTGGAGGATAGGCAGGGGCACGGCAAGGAAGCTCGAGAAGAACGGAATGTACACTCTCGGCGATGTCGCAAGATGCTCCGTCGGAGCAAAAGGAAGACATTTCAACGAAGATCTTCTTTACAAGCTTTTTGGGATAAATGCGGAGCTCATAATCGATCATGCCTGGGGGTATGAGCCCTGTGAGATATCGGACATCAAGGCATATGTCCCGAAGAGTACATCAATTTCGACGGGACAGGTCCTTAAATGCCCCTACACCGCGGAGAAGGGGATGCTGATCGTAAAGGAGATGACGGAGCAGCTTTCCTTAGACCTGGTCGCAAAGGGACTTGTAACGGACCAGCTTGTCCTTTACGTGGGATACGACATAGATAATTTTGCGGACGCCGAAAGGATGAAGGATTACGACGGCGAGATAGTGAAGGATTACTACGGAAGGCTTGTTCCGGCACCTGCGGGCGGGAGCCTTAACCTCGGACATTACACATCCTCCACCAGAACGCTCGTGACCTCGGCGGCTCAGCTCTATGATGAGATAATCAATTACAACCTGCTCATCAGGAGGGTCAACGTGGTGGCAAACCACACCCTGCCCGAGGAGGAAGGGCTTGCCCTTAACAGAAAAGAGAACGAGTATGTCCAGCTCGACCTGTTCACCGATTACGAGACGGAGGAAAAGCTCAGGGCGGATGCCGAAAAGGACGAATACAAGGACAGAAGGCTCCAGGAGGCCGTTCTTAATATTCAGCAAAAATACGGAAAAAATGCTATACTAAAGGGCATGAATCTTGAGGAAGGCGCGATGACCGCAGAACGCAACGGTCAGGTCGGAGGACACAAGGCATGAAGGATGATTACAGCGATATCATAAATATGCCTTTCCATGAGCCGGATCCTAGGAAACATCCGAGGATGGAAAGAGGGGCAAGGGCCGCACAGTTTTCTTCTTTTGCGGCTCTGACCGGATATGAAGATGTTGTCGAGCAGACTCAGGAAGAAGTACGTAATGCCGTTCTTAACGAAACGGTATTTGAAGATATAGAAGATATCTAAGGGGGAGAGAAAAATGCCTGCACCCAGAGGAAGACAGACAAATGTTACCGGCGGCGGTAAAGGAGTACAAAGGAGAGGATCGGGACTCGGAACAGGTCCCGTAGGAAGCGGTAATTTCGGAGGGGGAAGAAGAACCTCGTCCGGAAACGGTGTGAATTTGGGAGCGCAACAGCCCCACCATTCATCGTCCGGCGGACAGCAGGGTTATCCTTATCCCGGCGGCGGAACCCGTATCGGCGGTGGCGGAGCAAGGCTCATATTCATCGTTATCATTATCATCTTCATTCTGGGAGGAAAGGGGCTTTCATCCCTTCTCGGCGGATCTTCGGAGGGCGGCGGAAGCTCGAACCCGATCTCCGATATCACATCTCTTCTCGGAGGAGGGAATTCATCCTATGTATCCGGTGTCTCATCGACCTCGTCACCCTGGGGATCCGACAAGAATACCGGTGTCCTTAACCGTGAGGTTTCACCCGAAGCAAGGGATAAATATACACAGATACTCGGAGACGGTAAGGATGTCGTCACCATAATGGTCTATATGTGCGGAACCGACCTTGAGTCCAAGGCCGGCATGGCAACGAACGATCTTAAGGAAATGGCAGCCGCGACACTTTCCGATAATGTGAACGTCATTGTTTACACCGGAGGATGCAAGAACTGGAAGAACAGCACGATATCCTCCTCATATAACCAGATCTACAGGGTTATCGGCGGCGGAAAGCTCGAATGCCTCGAGAGCAATATGGGTTCAGGTGCAATGACCGATCCGGGGACGCTTGAGAGCTTCATTGACTATGCCCACAGCAATTACCCCGCGGGCAGAAACATCCTGATCTTCTGGGATCACGGCGGCGGCTCCGTTTCCGGCTACGGATATGATGAAAAGAATCCGAATTCCGGATCCATGGATCTTGCCGAGATCAGCTCCGCACTAAAGAACGCAGGGATCAAATATGACTTCATCGGCTTCGACGCGTGCCTCATGGGAAGCCTTGAGACAGACCTCATGGCTGCGCAGTATGCGGATTACCTTATAGGAAGCGAAGAGACAGAGCCCGGAATCGGCTGGTACTATACCGACTGGCTCACCGCTCTTTCCAAGAACACTTCGATGCCCACACTCGATATCGGAAAGCAGATCATCGATGATTTCGTCGATACCTGTGCAAGACAGTGTGCGGGCCAGAAGACCACGCTTTCGCTTGTAGATCTTTCCGAGCTTCAGGAGACGGTCGGAGATGAATTCAGGGCATTCTGCTCGGATACCCAGGGACTTATAACGAGCGGTGATTATGCATCTGTTTCGGATGCACGTACCGGTTCGAGGGAGTTTGCGACAAGTTCCCGCATCGACCAGATCGATATGGTCAACTTCGCACGCCGCGTGGGAACGGAAGAGGGTAACGCACTGGCTGAGGTTCTCCTTTCCGCGGTCAAGTACAACCGTACTTCAAGCAACATGACCAATGCGTACGGTATCTCCATCTACTTCCCGTACAACAGCAAGTCCGCCAAGGTCGACAAGGCTGTAAGCACTTATGAGAAGATCGGACTTGATGACGAATACACAGACTGCATAAGGGAGTTTGCCGGACTTGAAGCATCGGGTCAGGCGGTTTCCGCTTCGTCAGGCACCGACATCACATCCCTTCTTTCCGGAGGATCGGCACAGAGCTCATACGGTTCGCTTTCATCGCTGGACGTAAACGATATGATGAACCTCATCTCAAGCTTCTCGGGAATGCTCTCCGGAAGATCGATGAGCGACAGGGATGCCGCCGATTATATTTCGGATAATCATTTTGATGCATCCGTCCTTTCATGGAAGGAAGATAACGGAACATACTACATCCCGATCAGCGACGATCAGTGGCAGCTTGTTAATACAGTGGATCTTGCGATGTATTATGACGACGGATCCGGATATGTGGATCTCGGCCTCGATAATATCTTCAATATTGACGGAAAAGGAAACCTCATCTCGATGGTCGACGGCACATGGCTTTCGATAGAGGACCAGCCCGTTGCTTATTACCACACCGACACCATAGACAACGGTGATGACGATTATGTGATCACAGGTTATGTTCCCGCTTATCTTAACGGTGAACCCGTAAAGCTCGAGCTTGTATTCGATGATGAGAATCCTTACGGCTACATCGCCGGAGCAAGGATCGATTACAAGGGTGCCACCGATACCGAGGCAAGGGGACTTATCGAGCTTCAGGCAGGCGACAAGATCGATTTTGTCTGCGACTACTACACCTACAACGGTGTTTACGAGGACACCTATTATCTCGGGGAAACCCTTGTGGTAAAGGATCCGGACAACATCCGGATCAGTAATACATACCTCGGCGGGGACTATCTTGCCCTCTACAGGATCACCGATATCTACAACGGAGAATACTGGACCGAGACCGTGCCCGAATAATGCCTGAACTCCCCTTTTTGCAGGGGGACGGATATGGTATAATAATTCTTTGATGTATCATATTTTGCTTTTGGTCCGGCAGGGGGAAAAGCCGGCAAAGCGGAGGATAAAAAATGTCAGATTTTGTTTTGACCTGTTGCTCCACAAGCGACCTTTCCCATGAGTATTTCGAGGAGAGGAATATCGGGGTGACTTATTTCACTTTTGAACTCGGAGGAACCGAGTATCCCGATGATATGGGAAAGACCATACCTCCCAAGGAGCTTTTCAGAAGAATGCTCGACGGTGAAGGCACGAAGACCAGCCAGGTTTCCGTCGGACAGTACACCGAATTTTTCGAGCCCTATCTGAAGGAAGGCAAGGATGTTCTCCACATAGCTTTCTCCAGCGGTCTTTCCGGATCGTACAACTCCGCAAGACTGGCTGCCGAGGAGCTCAGTGCACAGTATCCCGACAGAAAGCTCTATGTCGTCGATTCACTTGCCGCTTCCACAGGACACGGACTTGTTGTCGATAAGGCTGCGGACCTT
>JAEEGK010019457.1_pt1 | contig 14563 bp, 9 predicted proteins | sample 8958771 | NCBI WGS metagenome assembly JAEEGK01 (sample SAMN16246547, study PRJNA631951) | gut metagenome | biome: gut microbiome; feature: rumen; material: SC-attached | host: Bos | place: Iran: Karaj | collected 2018-10
CACTATCGGCGCGGGTTCATCGGTGATTGGCTTGGAAATTTTGTTGTCGAGCTTGAAATTCTCGCGGAAACTCTTCTCGCTGCTGAAACCCCACGCCACAAGTACAATCTTTTCGTCCTCTACTACCACGCACTCCAATCCCGGCACTTCAACGGACATTTCCAAGAGTTCGCCAAGTTCCTTGCGGTGCGGGTCGGCGTCGGCTTTGAGTTCGTTTGCGAAGGTCTTGATTCTATTGAGCATGGTCTGCAACCTGCCCCTGAAATACTCCTGACGCTCGGCGTTTAGTTTTGTAAACTCTGTTCCCTTTGTAATGTAACCGCTTAGCCACGTGGCTTTTGTGTTTTGCACGAGGGGTTCGGCAAAAAGTTCGGCGTATTCTTGTCCGAGGCCTTCGATGAGAAGCCCATACAGCTGCGAATAGCGTTCATAAACCGGCGTACCGTACCAAATGAGCGGCCGGTAGTCTTGCAGGCTTGCGGAGTATATTATTTTCTTAGGCATGATGTTCTAATGTTTGTATCAACGCCCAAAGATAAAAACATTTCGGATAATTGCAAAAAAAATCTCCTACAATATCACTTGCATCTTTACCAGCACTGCAAACTTAGATACGCCGGGCTTGTCCAAGTGCGAGAGCCTCCACACGCCGTCCACGCGGAAGAAACGGAAGATGTTTTCGATGCCGACGCCAGCCTCGAAGTAGGGCTTATTTACGTCGCCGAGGGTGGATGGGAAGTCCATGATGGCGTTTTGGCGGCAATTGCGGTCGCTGATGTCGCCGACAAGACCCTTGCCATAGACTATCTCACGCCATTTCAATTTGCGGAGCAGCGGCAATCTATTGAAGAAGAAACCATTGAAATGATGCTCCACCGTTGCGCTCGCATAGGTATCGGAGGCAAATTCGTAAAGGTTCATCATATTGAAGGCGTACTTGTCGAAGGCGTAGGTCTCGTTGCCCTCGTGGAGTTTCAATAGCGGGAAAGGCACGTTGCCGAATACCTTGCCGCCTTCCAATATGTAGCGCGTCTTGCCAAGAGGCCCGAGCGACACCTTTTGCGAAACCATTGCGATGGCGCGGTAGTAATTCTTGTAGTTGCCACGGTCGTCCCAGATGCCGGCGGTGAGTTCGAGGTCAAATTCCGGGAAGTTGCTGCCCATGCTCACCCTCGTAAATTCGCCCGATACAAACTTCTCGTTGTAGCAGAAATGCAGGTTGTATGTCAGCTCGTAAGACTCGAGGTTTTTGTAGTCGTAGTCGAGGGCGGCGTTGCGGAACGGGATGTATTTGGTAGGCGTGATGTTCTTGTATTTCGCGCCGATTTTGTTGCTGAATCCGTTGAAATATTCGTGTTCGTATTCGCCCTTCACCTCGTCCACGAGTAGGAGGTGGATGTTTTTGGTGCGGGCGAGGATTGTGGACATGATATTGTCTTCGGTGAGGGCGTTGATGCTCTGCCCGAGTTTTTCGTAGTCGTGCTTGACCTCCACATTGACGCCGCGACGAGGATTCTTGTTGAAAAGGTACAACATACCGAGTCCGTACTTGAATTTTTCGTCCTTGAATCCGTATGCGCCGTATGCCGAGAGCATCAGGTTGGTGCTGAACTTGTTGCTCGTCCTTCCGCCAAACCTTATGCGCCAGCCCTCTATCTCATTGTGGCTGAGGAATTTGAAATACGGTCCAAACTCCCACCATTTCACCGGGTAATATCCGCCGATGAACATCTCCACAGTGTTGGTAATTGTCTTGAATACAGGTACTTCCTTGATGGAATCCACCATCTGGTAGATGTTGCGCTCCTTTTCGGTGAGGCTTTCGTGGCGCGACTGGCTCCAGTAATTGTCGTCCTTCTGATTGGCGCCGTCCTCCACGATGGTCTCCTCCACAGCCACCTGCGAGAATGTATTGTCGCTGAACGTGGGATTGATCTCAACATTGCGCCTTGTCATGGTTTTGCGCCCAAAGAATCCCATTGTGGAATCGGTGAAATTGATGTCCATAAACATCTCCTCCTTGGTGAGAAACCATGTGGAGTCCACATAATCGTATTCCTGAGTGATGATGTAATTGTTGATGTAATTGATATTGACATCAGTAGCCATCTTAGCCTGCACCTTCTTGACCGCCCACGTGGTGTCGGCCACCCACATGTCGCCGCTGAAGGTGAAGGTCTGCTTGTGCTTGGGGCGGAATGACAGGTGGTACAGGTAATGACCCTCCTGGTACGCGCTGTCGAGGAGGTAGAATTTGTAATTGGTCTTCCAAAAATCCGACAATGGCGATGCAAATTCGTGTCCGAATGCCGGGATGTAGTTTTTGTAGATGTTGGCGTTGATGTACATCTGACCCGTGTATTGCGATACGCTCTCATTCTCCACGCCGGATATTTTGGACGCCTTGATGACCTCCTTCTTGCGCTGCGGATTTTTGCGGTAGGACACGTCGGAGAGCGATTCTGTAATCATTACCGGCAGGAATACCTTGCCCGTCTCCGCCGAGGTGTCGGCGTAGTTCATGATGAAACTAAAATTGCGCAGTATGCCCTTGTCGGTGAAGTCGTCGTGGATGTTGTTGATATCGACCTCCATCTTGTTATAGACCTCGTATTTGTAGGAATCGAGGCGGTCGGGGTCGTTTTTCTTGCGGTTGGCGGCGACGTTGCGCATGATGCGCCATGCGGGGTTTTCGCCCGGGTGCACCACTATCTCGCCGAGCTCGTAATTGTCGGCGTCGAGCACCACGTTGACCTCCTGGTATGCCTCCCTCGTCACCTTATAAAAACAAGGCGTGTATCCCATCATCGAAAATTCCAGGGTGTCGCTGGTAGTATGCGCCTGGATGAAAAAATTGCCGTCCACGTCGGAGATGGTGCCGATGGTGGTGCCCTTGAATACGATGTTGACGAATGGCAGCGGCTCGCCGGTCTCCCCGTCGGTGACTGTGCCGCGCACCTTGGTCTGCGCCGTAGCTTCGATGCATAATACGGCGGCCATCAATATTGCTATCAAATATCTCATAATCAAAGCAAGTCTGTTGGTTAATGCGGTGCAAAATTAATCTATATTATTGAAACATCATCTTATTTTATAGTTAAAAAAAACAATTTTGCGATATAAATTTTGATAATATCGCGACAATGTAATATTTTTGTACCCGAATGTAAACACATCCTTTAATAAATACATGGACACTCTAATCAACCTGCTTACCGTCTGTGGCGCGATAGCGATGTTTCTCTTCGGCATGTCGCAGATGAGCAGCGGACTCGAGAAGTTTGCCGGCGAGCGGCTCGGCAAAATCCTTTCTGTAATGACCAAGCACCGTGTCATGGGCATCTTGACCGGTGTTGTGGTTACTGTAATGTTGCAATCAAGCTCAGCCACTACGGTGATTGTAGTGGGGCTTGTCACCTCGGGCGTGATGACCCTGCGCCAGAGCATCGGCGTCATCATGGGCGCCAACATCGGCACCACCGCCACCGTGTGGATAATCTCGGTGGTGGGCGAGATGGACATCGCCAAATTTGCCCTGCCGTTGCTTACGTGCTGCCTGCCGGCGTTCTTCATCAAGCGCAGCAAAATCAAGATCATCTCACAGACCATCATGGGCTTCTCGCTCCTATTCCTCGGTCTTGCGTACTTGCAGGACGCCGCCGAAGCCCTCAACCTCAATACGCGCGTCGCCGACCTGCTCAGCCATCTCGATTGCGACAGGTATTACGCCATACTGCTCTTTGTGCTTGTGGGCGCGGTGATAACGGCTGTTGTGCAGTCGTCGGCAGCCACAATGGCTATTACATTGATGCTCTTCGGTATGAACATCCCCGGATTTGGATTCTACCAGGCTGCTGCATTGGCTATGGGTCAAAATATTGGTACTACGGCTACGGCTCTGCTCGGCTCTATGACTGGCAATAGGATGTCGCGCCGTGCTGCTATGGCGCACATGCTCTTCAATGTGATTGGCGTGGTGATAATATTGCCAGTGATATATTGGACGTGTGACGCCGTGAGCTGGTTTGTGAACGATGTGATGCACTCCGACGGCAATCCCAAGTTTAAGCTCTCGATGTTCCACACAGCCTTCAATGCTTTCAATACGCTGTTGCTTGTATGGTTTGTGCCGCAGATAGAGAAAGTGGTCTATCGCCTTGTGCCAGCTACGGAGGAGGAAGAGGACTTCAGGCTCAAATACATTCCTACGGGTGCCATCAGCTCCACATCGGAAGTTGCCATTGGCGAAGTGCAAAACGAAATCATCACCTTTGCCGAGCGTTGCAAGAAGATGTTTGGAATGGTGAAGAGCTTGATGACTGTAGAAAAGGAGAGCGAGTTCACGAACCTCTTGGAGCGCGTGACCAAATACGAGGGCATCACCGACAAGATGGAGATAGAAATCGCCAACTATATTAATAAGGTGATGGAGGCTGGCGGACTTACCCCCGAATCCAAGCGCAAGATGCTCAAGATGCTCAAGCTCGTATCGGAGCTCGAGAGTATCGGCGATTCGTGCAACAACCTCGGACGCACCCTCAGCCACAAGCGAGAGAAGAAGCTCGAATTTACAGAAGAGCAGCAGGGCAACATCGACAAGATGCTTGGCTACATCGACAAGGCTCTCGACAATATGATATACATGCTCAACAATACCGACAAGAAATTTGACCTCTCCAAGACATACGAAATCGAGAAAGACATCAATACCTACCGCAAGATGCTCAAGGAGCGCAGCATCCAGGACATCAACGACAACAAGTACAGCTACGAGCTGTGCGTCTCCTACATGGACTTCATCAACGAGTGCGAACACCTTGGCGACTACATCATAAATGTAGTACAGGCAACCAATTACACCGGCGCAGAAAGCTAATTAAAAAAATAAGTGTATTTTTAACAAAAAAAATTTTGTGGAACGAAAAAATGGTTCTAATTTTGGGGCCAGATTGAAATAACACTTACTCTCATTACTAATTTATAAAAACAATACTTAAAAATGAAAAGAAAGCTTTTTACGCTTGCACTCGCAGGCATGGTAGCATTCTCGTTCGTAGGAACTTCCTGCGGCGATGATGACGAAGAAGAAACTCCCGCTAACACTTCGCAGAAGGAAGAGCAGAAGAAGGACGACCAGAAGAAGGACGAGGAGAAGAAAGACGACCAGAAGAAGGACGAAGAGAAGAAAGACGACGAGAACAAGGGCGGTACTGAAGAAGTAGCAGGCCTTGCATTGGATCTTTCTACTCTGTGGTCGCAGTTCAGTGATGTTGTGAAAAACGATGACGGCTCTGTAACTCTCACAATGACGGAGGGAGAGCAAAGCTGGCAGAAAGGCGAGTTCGGTTTCGTAATTCCTGCCGACAAGCAGGGTGACAACTACAAGAAATTCGTCATCAAATACAAGAACGCTTCAGCCAAGGAAGGTGTTGGATGCGTATTCCACTTCGACTCTGAGCAGGTAAGCTGGATTGACGGCGAGGCTGCAAACGCTGCAAAGTTTGCTTTCGTGGAAGGTGAAGAAGTTCAGACCTTGACACTCACTCCCGAAGCACCTGCCGACAAGATGGCTACCGTGAGAATCTTCGATTTCGGTACTGGCAATTCTATCACCATCGTATCGGTAACAGCAGTTGCTGCCGAGTAATCTTACTCACGGCTCAGCAATAATTCAGCTAAACAGCCAAAAAATTAAAGACTGCCTTCGTGCAACGCACAGAGGCAGTCTTTTTTTTGCAATTGTATAGTACTGTAAATGAGAATGTTATGAAATTATTAAAAAAAAATTAAAAAAAAGTTGCATTTTTATTTGGTGGATATAAAAATTGGTCTTATCTTTGGAGCGTAATTAACAAACCAATTACATTGTATTATTAACTTATCTAAAACAACACACATTATGAAGAGAAAATTTTTTATGCTCGCCCTCGCAGGCTTTGTAGCATTTTCATTCGTAGGTACATCCTGCGGTGACGACGATGATGATGAGACCCCGGTTAACAACAACAAGCCGGCGGAAGAGAACAAGGACAACAAGGACAACACCGAGAACAAGGACAACCAGAACAATGGTGACAAGCCTGCAGAGAACACCAAGAACCACTACATCGTAGTTGAGTGTCCTGAGCAGGCATCTGCAGACTGGGATTCGCAGTTCTGGATTGTTCTCCCCGAAGGTGTTCAGGAAGGTGACGATATGGTGATTTCGTTCAAGTGCAAAGCTGATGTTGCAACTGTTGACGCAGACGGCAATGCAGTTAACTTCGGCTTGCAGTGGCACGACAACCCCAGCGAATACACTGGCAACTTGTCTGTTGGTCACACCTTCACTACCGAGTGGCAGACAATTGAATTGACCGAAACTGTAGGTGCTGTTCCCGACGGCAAGGTATTCAAGTCAATCACCTGGAACCTCAACAACTTCGACCCCGAAAACAAGTACTACTTCGACGACATCAGCGTGAAAGTTGGTAATGTTGAGAAAGTAAAGAACGGCAACATGGAAGGCACTGACTTCACCAGCTTTGCTTACAAAACAGCAGGCAAGGAAGCTGACTCCGATGATGGTAATGGTAAGCCTCAACCTGGTAAGGGCATTGTAGCTGTTGAGGAGTAGTAATCCACTAAGACACGACGAACATTTGGCATGACGCCAAATCACAAGAATTGATTAAAGCCGCTCAGGAAATCAGCTTTCCGGGGCGGCTTTAATTTTTTTATTGTTTTTCCTGATTGTTAATTTCCAAATGTAATGGGATATAAAACATGCCCGTCGCCCCTTCGGTCGGGGGGGGATTGGAGCGGTTTTTTTATTGGTGCGGGGGTTTTTATTGGAGCGGGGGTTTACACACCCCGCCTTTTTTATTTCGCCCCGTCGGGGCTTGTATTGCGACGGTAAATGATACCATTCTTCGGAAACCAAGTCCTGAAAGGACGTCATATAAAAGGCGGGGTGTGTGAACCCCCGACGTCATATAAAAGGCGGGGTGTGTGACCCCCGCCGTTTTTTATTGATTTAATGTATAATTGTACAAGTAATTGTCGGCGTTGCCGGCGAGGAGGCTGAATTTGTTGTTGTTGCCGAGTTTGGTGATGGAAAAATCTGACGTGCCTTGCAGCGGGAATCCGGCGCACAGCTTGCCCTTGCTGTCAAAGAGAAACATCTGCGCCTGCGCCCTGCATGTGACGCCTATCCTGATATCGTTGCGGGAGAATTGGAAAATGCTTGGTCTGCCCACTTTGTCCTCAAATCCATAATAGAACGCTTCGGAGCCGTCGGCGTGGAATACGAGGAGCGATTCCTGGTCGGTGAAGATGTATTCGTTGGAGCCGTTGCCGTCGATGTCCTTGAGCACAAAATGGTGGTCGGCGGAGAAATTCTTGAACGTCTTCGATTTGCACGAGCCGTCGGTGTATATGTACTTGATTTCGCCAGCCGAATTGGTGGTTACAAACCTTGTCTCAATGCCTTCGCCCGCCTCGAGGTAGAATAGCGAGTTGCGCGATTTGGTGAAGCTGTTGGTGACGTTGATGCGTATCTCGCCGCGCCGGTTGACGATGTAGGTCTTGAGATTGTCGGCGAATATGAGGTAGTCGTTGTCCTCTATGCGGAAAAATTGCACAGGCGTTACCAGCGGCTCGTTGGTGCGCAGTGGCGTCCAGGTGTCGAGAGGAACGCCGTCTTTGGTGTATACGTACAGGCAACGGTCGGTGCAAGGCACAAAAATGCGGTAGTCGCGTGTGCCGTCGTAGTCGAATACAGAAATCTCCGTCGCCACCTTTGCGGGCAGCGTCACGGGGAAGTTGTTGAGGTAGTTGCCGTTGCGGTCCAATGCGTGCAGGAAATGCTCTGTGGCAAATACATATTGTTTTTTGCCGTTGCCGTAGATGTCTATCTGGTATATCTGGCTTGTGATGGGTTCGCCTACAAGTTTGCAAAATTCGCGTTTGCCAGTCTTGTCAAATAGGTACAGCTTGAAAGTTTCGTCTTGCACGATGATGTCCTTGTCGTCGGTGTAGTGACGGCTCAATACCTGCGGCTTTCCGCGTATTGTGGTGTCGGTCTTCGCTATCCACGAGACGTATCTCTCTGCCTCGGTGTACGCGCTGTACATGAGCGCGGCGTTGGTGTAGAAATTGTCTCTCTGCTTGTTGTAGCTGTATTGCAGGGACAGCGAGCGTATGTTGTGGAGCTTGTCAAAATCTTTGGCAACGGTTTCGGCGGTGTTTTTAGAGAGGTTTTTGCAGATGTCGTTTTGCGAATATGCGATGTCTACGTAGTAATAGAGGTTGCTCTTTTCGTCAACATATTCGGTGAAAGCTTGGTAGGTTGAGTTTTTGTCGAGGGTCTTGCCGTTGTCGATGCTGTTGGCGTATTCGTAGAGCGAGTTGGCCGATTTGCCAAATACAGCCATGTCGTTGTACATCATCATGTATTCCGATTCGGCGGTGAATATTTTGCCGAAGTACGAATTGAAGGCATGCTTGATGGGGAATTTGTAAATGATGTATTGGTTGCCCTTGGATGTGGAGATGCGAATGATGCCTTCTTTGTCGGATATTTTGTCGCGCTGACGGTATTTTTTGCACAGCGACACCATCTCCTTCTCAAAATGGCTGGCGTCGTGCAGCTCTGCGATGATGTAATGGTCGTTTGGCCTGCCCGCGAGGCTGTATGTGCATGAAAATTCGGTGATTCGCCCTTTGATGTAGGTGTACAGTATGTCAGCGAAGTTGATTCCGAAGGTTTTGCGGATACGCTCGTTGTTGGCCTCGTAGTCGGAGTGTTTGCCAGCCGAGTGGAGGTGGTTTTTGAAGTCGTTTTCAAAGAGGTGCATGTCGCTGATGCCGAGGGAGACGAACGAGGTGGTCTTGGACGGCAGGTACTCGTGGCAACGGTTTGCCACAGGCTCCTGCGACTTGATGATGCCGAGAGTCTGCGACGGCCTGCTGCAGTCGGTGTAGCCCGCGCAGGTAGCCACCTGTTTTTGTATGGAGATGTCGAGCACCGACCAGTTGGCATGTTCGGAGATAGTTTGGTTGGCTTTGGTGCTAAAATCGTTGACAAACATCTCGCTCAGCTTTTTGTGGTTGAAGATGAGCACGGCAGTCACGTTGGTGCCAGCCGAGGTGAGGAGTTTCTTGAGCGATTTGTCTTCCTGCATGTCGGTGGAGCGGCTGTGTATGTGCCTGACGCCCTGTTCCAATGTGAGCTTCGATGTGCTCGCAATAAAAAAACCGTGGGTATACGAGGTGTAGAATATGGCGGCGTTGTTTTTCTTGGGGTTGACTATTGCAAATATTGTAGTCTTGTCGTATGTAGTATCTGGTTTGATATGCAGCCCCAGACCATGTACGTATTTGTCGATGAATCTCATCAGCGTGTTGTAGTCAGGTTTCTCCAATTTGACGCCAAATAGTGCGCTCGTCTTGACCTTGCCGTCCTTGTGAAATGACACCATCGCGCTCTTGCCTCTCAGCATCGACCGTATCGAATTGTTTTTTCTTGATATTGTGTCCAACGTAGTGATGGCTTTGGCGGCGTTTTCGAGCCTTGGTTGCTTGCAGAGCTGCGTCCATATCAGAGAATTTTCGGATAGGGTGGTGCACAGTTCGCACAAGTCGGACGCCTTGACGATGACTCCTGCGTCGCTTGGCACGGCGAGGAGTATGCCATAGTCCACTTCTGCCTCGTCTTTGCACGAGCCCATCAATACTATCAGTATCAATATCAGTATCCTTGTAACCTTGATCATATTATTTTGCACGTACTTATGCACGTGTTCCAAGTTGCAAAAATACAAATTTTGGCGGATATAATAAAGAGGGGAGCAAAAATGATGAAAAATTTACATGCCGGTTTTCCTCACCTCGTCGCGGCTGAGCTGGTATGTCTTGAGGTCGAAATCCTTGATTATCGCAAAGAGATGCTCGAAGAATGCCGACTGGATTTTCTCGAAGTTTGCCCATTCGGTGATTTTGGTGAAGCAATATACCTCCAGCGGTACGCCCGTCGCTGTCGATTGCATCTGGCGCACCATCAAGTGTCCGTTTTCAACGAAAGTGCCTTCCTTTACTACGATGCGCTTGGGCTGCATGAAAGTCTTGGCGCGGTCGTTGATGTAGGTGGTGTTTTTGACCATCCTGATGGGGTAGTAGGTCTTCTTGTCCTTCTTGTCTACAATCAGCGATTGCTTGCACTCCTTGACGAATTTTTCAAAATCCTTGATGATGGTCTTGCCCTTGTAGTCCATGAGGTACTGCGCGGTGTTTTCGCCGTGGAGTTTGATGAAATCTTCTTTGTCTTCGATGATGTAGATTTCGCGGGTGTTGCCCTTGTCGTCGGTGATTACGGTTGGCTTGTACTTCTTGAAAATCTGGTAGTTGGCCTTGATGTAAAACTCTATGTATTTCCTGAACAATTCGAGGTTGGTGATTTCGCGCTTGTCGAAGTTGAGGAGATTGTCGGTAGGGTCGGCGGACGCCTTCATGCGCTCGTCGATGTATTTGGTGAGGAGCGGATTTTTCTTCAGACGGTCGAGCAATTCGGGGGAGGCGATGGAGATAGTGTTGGCGTCAATCATAATTGTGCGCTTCATGCGTCGAGCCTCCATTTCCTGCATGTTGCTCCAGTTGATGAAGGATTCCATCATCAGGTTTGCCGTCGGTACGGTGACCACCGAATTGTCGAAGTTCCTCACTTTGACGGTGTTGAGCGTGATTTCCACAACGTTGCCTTCGATGTTGCGCCCCGACATGGTAATCCAGTCGTTCATCTTCACCATGTCGAGCGAGGTGAGCTGTACGCTCGCCACAAAACCCGAAATCGAATCCTTGAATACCAACATCAAGATAGCCGAGATACCGGCAAGTCCGCCAAACAACGAGAGCGGATTTTGACCAATTAAAATAGATATGATGCCAAATCCGCCAAACAGGCCTACGATTATCTTGGCCACCTGTACGTAGCCACGGATGTTGGTCTTGCGCTGTTTTTGGGCGAGGATGTCTGCAATGATGTCGTGCGCGGCGTCAATTGCGCGGAAGAGTATGATTATCAGCGAGAAAACATTCCACGAAAAACACCACGTCTGTATGCGAGTCACCCATATTTGGTCGCTGATGGCAAATTCTATCAGATAAAAGATGTACGCCGCCGGGAATATCTGGCTGAGTGGCTCCACCACTTTGTGGTTGACAAGCTGGTCGTCGTACTTGTTTTCAGTCTTGTAGACAATCATGTGTACAAGCCTGATTATTATCACCTTGGCAATATACCAACTCAATGCGGCGATGCAGGCGATGAAAATAAAGTTGACGATATTCTTGCCTATGACGGCGTTGTTATAGTCCCACCCCCATTCTGTGAATGTGGTTATCAGAAATCCCGACAGGTCGCGGAAAATATCTTTAAGAAATTCTGTCATAATGCTTTGCTTAATTATTTGACCGCAAAGTTAGCGTTTAGATTTTTGATTTCAAAAAAAAGTTTGTTACTTTGCGCAAAATTTTCAAGAAATGTTCAAGATAGGAAACATAGAGATACCACATTACCCGCTGATACTTGCCCCGATGGAGGACGTCACCGACGTGTCGTTCAGGTATATATGCAAGCAATATGGTGCGGATTTGATGTACACGGAGTTTATTGCGAGCGAGGCTCTTATACGCAATATCGACAAGACAGTCAAGAAGATGCACATCGAGGACTACGAGCGTCCCGTGGGCATTCAGATATACGGACACGACCCCGACCACATGGTGGAGGCGGCGCGTATGGCGGCGGAGATGAAGCCCGACATCATCGACATCAATTGTGGTTGCCCCGTCAAAAAAATAGCAACTCGCGGCGACGGCGCGGGGCTCTTGCAGACGCCCGACCTGATGGTGGAGATAGCCCGCCGTGTGGTGGAGGCTGTCCCCGAAATCCCCGTTACGGTAAAGACGCGCCTTGGTTGGGACGACAATACAAAAATCATCGTTCCCCTTGCCGAACGTCTTCAAGATACAGGCATACAGGCACTTGCAATTCACGGACGCACAAGGATGCAATTGTACAAAGGCGAGGCAGATTGGACGCTAATTGGCGAAGTGAAAAACAATCCCCGTATGCACATCCCAATCATTGGCAATGGCGACGTAGATTCGCCCGAAAAAGCCAAACTGATGATTGACCGCTACGGTGTGGACGCGATAATGATAGGCAGGGCTGCGGTGGGCTGTCCGTGGATTTTCAAGACAACGAAGGACTATTTGGCGACCGGCGTCCTCCCGCCCGAACCCGACGTACACGAGCGCGTCCGCCTTGCCAAACTCCAACTCACAAAATCTATGGAGTGGAAGGGCGACAAGCGTGGCATCTTGGAAATGCGTCGTCATTATTCGCAGTATTTCAAGGCGTTGCCCGATTTCAAGACTTATCGTATGAAGTTGGTGACGTCAATGGACGTGGACGAAATTTTCGGTCTGCTCGACGAGGTAGAGGCCACCTACGGTGGCGGGTTGTAAACGAAAATTACCGTCAATTTTTCGTATTTTTAAACGTCAATTACCGTCAATCTTTTCGTCAATTACCGTCAATTTTAATTGAAATTGAAAGTAATTCGTTTTTATTCGTTCTAATTCGTTTTAATTTTCGTTAAAAAAAATTAATGTTAATTGACGATTAATTTCCGAAAATTGACGTTCAAGAAAACGCCGCCGTAAGGCGGCAAAATTCACGTAAAAAATGCACGTAGTATTAGCAATAACGGGGGCGAGCGGCAGCATTTACGCGCAGAGGTTGTTGCATAACCTTGATGGTTCGCCCCAAATATCAAAAATCTCCGTCGTAATGTCGCGTAACGCCGACGAAATCTGCCGTCAAGAGATCGGCGGCATCAATCTCGGCGGCAAGGCTGTATTGTATTCTGACGACGACTTCAACGCGCCCTTCGCCTCGGGCAGCAATTTTGGCGACGCGATGGTGGTGTGTCCGTGTTCGATGGGTACTCTCGGACGGATTGCTGGCGGCGTGTCCGATTCTCTTATAACTCGCGCCGCCGACGTCGCATTAAAAGAACGTCGCCCCCTCGTCCTCGTCATCCGCGAAACGCCTTACAACCTCATCCACATCCGCAATATGGAGACCGTAACCTTGTCCGGCGGAATCATCTGCCCGGCAACACCGTCGTTCTATTCACAACCCGCTAATATTGAGGAAGTGGTTGATACGGTGGTATTTAGGGTTTTGGATTTGATTGGAGTGGAGAATGAGGGGAGACGGTGGGGAAATTCAGGATAAAACAGGTTCCACACTCCTCTCAAAAAAAATTTTTTGCATTTTCCAAAACATTTTTTACCTTTGTCTCAAACATTTGCAACAATGGACAGCCCCTTTGGAGCATACAAACACGACCATCATCATGCCTAAAAAAATAATATACTCAGCAAGCCTGCAAGACTACCGACCGCTCATCTGGTACGGTACGCCGGTGTATGAACGATACTCGCAACTGTACGGACTCCTCGCCGAAGGCCTCGGCCCCGAATACGCCGAATTTTTGGCGGAACCCCTCGTACAGCCCACAAAAGCCACATGGCTAAGCGGTTACATTACAAAAGGAACAGAGTTTACAAAACTAAACACCGAGCGTCAGGAGTATTTCAGGGGCAAGTTGCAAAACATGCTCACCCGCATCAAGACCTTTGCAAACGAACTCAAAGCCGATGCCGACCCGCACCGCAAGGAACTTGGCGAACTCTTGGGAATGGCGGTGGAAGTGCCGGGATTGGAGTGCGTGGTAGTGGAAGACGAAAAAATCGTACTCGTGGCATGGGGTTTCAGCAGCGAGAAAACTTCAAACTCGACAACAAAATCTCAAAGCCAATCATCGACGAACCAACGCCCGTAGTGTCTGTGCCACCCACACCTACAAGCAACACTTCAACTACGCCGCCGCAACCACCTGTAACAACGCAAATTAACAACCAACCAACACCGCCGCCACACACACCCACCGCGCCGCCGCCACCGCGCCTATCAACGTCGGCAACGCAGGGTACAACAACCCCTCCCCCACCCCAACCGCCTCAAAACAACAAAACACGCAAAGGTCTTCCGGGCTGGCTGTGGTTTTTGCTGGGCGTATTAGTTGCCGCGATAGTTTTTTTTGTGTGGAAGGGTTGTAGCGATGATGTAGATAACAACCGCGACAACCCTAACAATCAGCATAATGCAGTAGTGCCAGATATTCCAATACACGAGAATCCCGTGGTGCCGCCCATCGACACCACCAAAGTCATAGTGGACCCCGAAGACCCCGGCAAACGCCGCATCCTCTCCGACAAGGTGAACGTCGCCCTCGCCAAAGGTGCCGACGTGATGGAGTTTGCCAACCAACTCCACGAAAAATACCGCAACGAAACAAGCATCGTATTCTGCGACACCGCCATCAGACTCCTCCAAATCCAAGTGCCTGACGGCGAGTGGAAACAGTGGATAGATAGTCTTAAAAAATTTACAAATGTAAAACTTGCTTTCCCAAACACCCTGTTTGAAGAAAGCCTCATCGGCGACATCCAC